>Ga0209986_10002959_pt1 | contig 15127 bp, 10 predicted proteins | sample BlataG_FD_183168 | JGI IMG/M metagenome (GOLD analysis project Ga0209986, IMG submission 183168) | Deep subsurface microbial communities from Black Sea to uncover new lineages of life (NeLLi) - Black_00105 metaG (SPAdes) (version 2) | ecosystem: Environmental > Aquatic > Marine > Oceanic >...
TAAATATTTCTCACCTGTTGGGCTACTTGTAACAATGTATCACCAACAACGATCACAGCTGAGGGAATAGGTAAGGAAATATCGCTGACTTTTGTATTCACATCATCCACAGATATAGGGAGGATTATTAGGAGATCCCTCCTTACACTCCTCTTCTCAACTGATTATTATTTTTTACTTTACCATACTTTGCCTAACTGGCGTTGATAGTCCTTCAGTGCTCTGATTTCTTTCTCATACTGTCTGCGTAATGTGACCTCACTTCCCGTTTTCCGAATTATTTCCAGGTGTTTATCGATTGCATCTTCCAGTTTTTCGATAGCCGCTTCATTCCCCATCTGGCGTACTTCCGCTTCTATCAAATCTTCAACTTCCTTTGACCAATCCTCGTTTCTGGAGAATGCATCTTCAGCTTTCTCTCTACCCTGTGCAAGGCGGTATTCACGGGTTGGTGAGATTTTATTACTTTTATGAAGGCGGTCAGGATCATAGTAATAGAAAGTGCCTATAGGAACAATATAATCAAAGGCAAGCCCTCTAGCAAATATTTCACGGTTTTGTGCATCCTTTTCTGGCATGAGATCTGGTGCGAATTCCATTTCGGGCAAAATATGTAACGGGTCTTTAGCTTTGATCCTTTTGTCATATTTCTGTTTATATTCATTCATTCCGTGAATAAGAAACGCCGGTAATCCATGCCATACACGTAATACATCAATACGGTCAGGGCGAAGGGTGGATTTTAAGGCGTAAAGTTCTGCGTTCTTATAATTTTCAGGAATATATGGACTGTTTTCAAATTCAACACCCAGAGTGCTGTGACCTTCGAGGTCATGTAAGCCTCGATTCTGATCCCATTGCCAGAACGGATGGCAATACTTTAGCATATCATCCAGATACTCACCCACTAAGGTTTCTGGTTCTTTATTATCTTTCTCGGCAGCATTTTTTATAGCGTCAAGCAGTGATATTTTTTGTAGATTGTTATAGAAAAACCCTGCAGCGTATTCTTTCACAGTATCATATAAATCCCTGGATACCCATGTCTCCAATGTTGATATATTCTCTTGTGCTTGCGCAGGGATCATTGCGCTGAAGATTGATACGGGATCAATGCTTTCAATATTCTGGTTATAGTAGCTTTGATAGTCAACTTCAATTTCCTGCATGAATTCAAATGTATGAGCTTGAGTTTCAGGATTTTCGAGAAGAAATTCCATGTGAGATTTAAAATCATCTGCGATTATGCTTGTGGCATTCAAGATCTTGGATATGCGTGCCTTCATTTCGCTGGTATGAGCTACTAGCTGATCGTATATACTGATGCCTTGCTGTTGAGCATTAATTTGCATCTCCAGATCGTTATTATTTCGCATATCATTCAAACATTCTGTTTTATATAAAACAAATTTCTTTTTCCAACCCTTTGGTGAAATCTTGCGTTCCAGGACATCTTCCACGCCATCGTCCATTTTCTTGAGAGCTTCTTTATCTTGCTTGAAACTTGAATTTTCGCTTACTAGATCATCCTCGGAAGCTCCCAATTGGGTTATCCGAGATATTAATCCATTCAATGAGTTAACATTTTGATCTACAACACCTGCAGGCGATTCCTCAAGGAAAGTGTCCATTACCTTCAAGCTAAAGTTAAATCCCTTAAGGCAAGCGAGTTTAGTAAATTCCTGATCAAATTCCCGTTTTATTCGTTCCAATTTATCTTCAGCTCTCTTGTTCATTTTCTCTTTCTCAACTCTGAGAGCGGTTTGGTTTTGTGCTTTCTGAGCATCTATAAGAGACAGTGCGGCTGCAACACTCTCTGCTTTTTTAATAGCTGGTTCTTGTGCCATTCTCGCTCGAACTTGGACCATCAAGCTGTTAATCAATTCGGCATCACGCAGCTTTAATTGGGAAAGGATGGCAGACGCAGAAGCTTCTACTTCATTTATATTTGGTTCACCCATTAATCCTTGCTTGATCAAAGCTACAGACAGCTTGCTCGCACAATAATCAAGCAGACGATCTTTCGGATACAACAATGTCGCGGATGCCAATGAACTGTATATTCTCATTGAATTTTCGAATGAATCTCCAAGAACCGTTACATTCTGTGTAAAGCCGCGCATATCCCCACTTATTGAAGAACCAGTATCCATAAAAATCGATTGGGCTACCATATTGAATACATCATCAGCTGAGTCCAATCGGTGTCCAGCTTGATTTTCAATGTCAATTATGAACCGAAAATCAAATGGGGGTGCATCTTGCTCGACTAACACTTCGCCTGGATACTCTACACGCCAATATGGATTCTGGCTCAAGTATTGATCCTCCTTAAACCATGCATATGCATTAGCGCGGATTTTATCCCTTTGAGCTTGCGTTTCCTTTTTTAACAATTTATCGATAACACGAGGCATAATATTGACACTGATAATTGTTGGGGATTTCCCTGATAACAAATGGCGGCATAAATAAGCAATATCAAAAGACATTGAACTTCCAGTACCACCGCAAGGAGAGAAGACCAAGTATACGCGACAGCCATCTTCCACGGTGTAACTGACACTATCGTCTGATTTGCTTTCCGTTTGTTTTTTATTCTCTATTGTGAAGAGTGCATCAGTTGCTGCTTCTAACTTATTTATCAAAGATGGCCCTTTGCTCTGGTCATTGAATTTCCGGAATAATGCCAACCGTCCAACCAGACGCATTTGTTTTGGGGCGCCTCCTCCTGCTAGCATTCCTGGCTTAAGAACAGTCGAGTCAGGCCACCATTCTTTGATTGTCTCATAATTATTTATATTCCTGGCAACGATAGCAGGATCAAATCCTGAGAGCTCAACTCGCTCTTCCCTGGAAAACCATGGATCGGCTTGAGTATCAACATCCGTATCAATATCCATCCATAGAAATCTAAAAACCGGAATAGATCCAAAGGATTGGTGGAGAAGATTCTTAAGCCTCCATCCAATTTGCCCAGCGCTGGTTCCTAAGAAGATAAACAGGGTTGGTTGAAATCGTATTTGTACTGGCATGGCTTCCTCCTTAATATTTTGGTTATCACTATTATATAAATATTGATTAACTTTCAGGATCTGGAGAGTAATTGAAGATATAAACTCCTATCTGGAATTCGGAGTTTTCTTCCAATTTAATGGATTCCTTTATACTACGATATCCTTTCTTCACCGGACCTATGGGTATAAGCATCATTATTGGGCTTTCTCCTTCTACCTTCACTGCTGAGATTGTCGCATGTAGGTCTTCCATTCCATCATCTTCAAGGAAAGGAATTGTACAAGTACTGCTTTTCCCGATTGATATTTCTGATTTATTAAATTCAGTCAAATCCACGATAATTTCATCTGCTGGTGCAGCTACGGGCCAATAGGTCAATGTTCCAGTAACCAACGCCGGTTGGCGTGATCTTTTCCTTTTAACAGCGACTACAGAAATCATTGCAGCAATTATTAGCAATCCAACGCCTGAAAAAATTAATGGACGTTTGCATGTAATCCAAACCGGATCAATTTTGAATCTAAAATCAAGAGGTGATTGAGGTTGAATTCTCAAACCTTCCCTGGATTGGATGATTAAACTTGCCGAATATTCTCCCGGAGGAAAGGAATCCTCAGTCTTTATTATAAGATCATATTGTGATTTTCCGGGAGCGATTTCTATTTTTTCGTGATCAAGTTTAACTCCAGGTAATCCATCCAGCTTCAAGTAAACCAGCTCATCATGTATGCTATTTGATTCAGACAGCAACTGGAGTGCGATAGAGTCCCAAATAAAACAGATATTGTCAGATACTGGTGAATACGCCAGTAGATTAAGATTTATTTTTGGTTCAAATATATCTAATGATATGGACTGTTCGGAATTTATTAAATCCAACTTATCTTCTGAAGTGAAAACAAGGGTCCCTTCATAGGTGCCAAAGCTAATTTGTTCATCACCGATAAGATGGATAGTCAGTGTGGTTTCCACATTTGGAGCAATGGGAAAGGATTCTTTTTCCGCTAGTTCAAATCCGGGCATTTGTTCAAGGTGTGCTTGCATACTCTCTGATTGGTCAGATGTTGACTTAACAGTAACCGAAAGCGGTACACCACGTTTAGCCTCTGATATTTCAAACCGATTAATTCCGACTGCCGAACCTAATCCAAAATCCACGTCCTGAATTATCAAATTATCAATTACATTAGCTATAAAGGAAAGATCTCTTTCAAATCTGAACGGTAGACTCTGAAAAAAACTATCTTCAGATTTAAAATTTACACTATAGTCCCCATCGACTTCGGGAAGGTAGGCTCCGATGAAGCTTCCGTTTACCTTCTTCAACCGAACATCGGTAACAGAACCGTCTGGTACTGAGACTTCAGCAATAAATCCACCTTCGAAGTGTTCCATTTTGCTGGTATCATCCAATTTGATTTGTAAATCGATAGGTGTTTCACGGATATCGAATTGTTTTTCTTGTGGTGAGACAATAACAATTTCTGGAAACTCAATTACTTCTACTCGAGTTTTTGTAGAGACCGGGACCACACCTTTACGACCAGTAATTATAATTGTGTAAGTTCCTGGTTTATCGGTGTTCACATACGTATTGGTGAAATCGCCATCACCCGATTTTTGATCTCCGTGGGTACCATCATCGTAAAGCAAATCAAGAGATTCCCGTAAACCATTGGGGCCTTCAATTAAGACTGAAAAATTCGCATCCCCTATTGATACAACCGGAGGTTGAGGTGGGTCTTCAATTATTAAATTGGCAACGATTTTCATCGGTTCACCTGCTGGAGATATATAACCTGGCTCGAGAACCTTAACCCGCAATCTGGACCTCAATATGGCTCGCGCCTGACCTTCTCCATTTCCTTTAATATTTATCAACCAATCGCCACCCAAGGGTTCCGGTATTGTAAGAATAGTAAAGTTTGGATCAATATCAACGAAAGTTTCACTAGAAACGCTATCCTCAGGTGTGATCTCTGTGCCATCTGGAGAAACCAAAACAGATTCACCATTTGCAGGAAGAACAGTGATAAAACTTGAACTGTCGATGTATTGAGACAGCATCGGTTCAATCAGAAGATTTGCGGTACCGGGGGCTTTGATGGTTTCTTCTCCGATGATTGTTCTATCCTTTAATTTTCCCAAAATATCTAAATAGATGTCCAGTAAGTCATTTGCTGTTTTTACGGGAATAATCTGGCTCCCTGTCCCAGCGGTTTCGGGGATTTTTCCTAAAAATGAGGTGAGTCCACCAGAAGTCAAGCCTATCGCTAATACTGGAGTATCTGCCTTTTTGATCAATTCAAGAGTTTCGTTTTCATAACCTGGTGGTAATCCATCCGGAAGTTCTGGTTTTCCATCCGTCAAGAAAATGATAATCTTTTGATTATCAGTATTATCATCTTCAAGTGTTTCCAGAACATCTTCAAACGCAGCCTTCATGTTCGTGTAGCCATCGGATTTAGTTTCCCCCAAAGAATTGATTAATGACACTTTATCTTCATAATCCTGGATTGTTGTATAGGGTGCCATAATCTGGCTGTCGTCTGCAAATGTGATGATAGCGGCGCCATCTCCTGGATCTAATAGAGAGAGGAAGAGTTTCACGGCAGTAATCCTCAGGTCATTGGGATCATTGGTATCCATGCTGCCTGAGTCATCAATGACAAAGAAAACGGATATGTTGTCACTGGAGTCTGGTTGTGCTTGAACGGAATATGGCATAACCAGCAATATAAGCAAACAAATTGCCAGAAATGTTTTGGATTTATTGCTTATTTTTATTAACATTTCGATATCTTGTGACATAGTTATCTTTTTTTGTTGATCAAATTACCATTCCAAAAGATTGTTCTGTACATCCGAGCACATTATAAAGGAAGCTATATCAAATGAACTAATAAAATATGTATTTCACCATTTATTTGAAGAAGTTCATAAAGCGTTTATCCTGAAATATTGTTGGTAATGATTTATTTTTTTCTATTCTGAACATAAACTCATTAATTTAGCGTTTGAAAATAATCATTGAATTACTTCCTGGTTCTCAACCGGTTGGACACGGATCATTTCATCCTCGTATATAACCAATAATTCTTTAGGTTTTTCGCCCAATGTGTTAGGTAAATTTTGGATTAATTGCAGGCTGAGCTTCTGTTCAGCGATCCGCTCAAGTTCTTTTTGATTAATCTTAGATTCCTGGTCCTCGAGCAACCATTCTATAAAACTATTGTCCCAGGATACTTTTATGTTTTCTTCGGCGTATCTTTTGGATAATTTTTCCAGCAGGTGTCCTTCTAACCATCCTTTCTTGGCTTTTACAGGATCAGCTACATCCATGCAAACTAAATCAACCTGGTCAATAAGCTGTTTGCCAAGAATAGTTTCGACTTTCTTTTCAAATTCTTTTGTCTTTTTACCTTCAGTGATGGGGAAACCAACCTGTTTTGTGTTATCAATATTAATATTGGCGCTAATAAGTACAACTGCATCGCTTAAATATATTCGTTTACGATTTGCTTCAACGAAGTAACCCCGTTCTAATGCCTGGCAAAGAATGTCAATAAAGTATGGATGAGAATCTTGGAGCATCTTGAATAAAACGACGCACCAGGGGATTTGGTCGATTTCATATAAGGGAGATACGGCATGTAAATTATCTAACATAGGTTCATGCCCAAGAAACCAGTTGATTTCTTGTTCTCCACTCAGTTGGTCTGAATTTATTAATGCAATTCTGTCACGGTCACCGTACAAAGACTCCGCAATTACACTTGCCAGGATTTCACAAATCTCTTTAGCTTCTTCGGTAAGTAAAACGACAATATTTGGACGAAAAGGGCGAATATCCAATCCCCTCATAGTTACGTTCAGGCGATTTAATAGGTTTTCAATATCATCTTCAACAAGTAATGAAAGGTCTGATAGAAGAATCCTAAGCTTTTCCAATTTGATGTCTAAATCAGGTGGGAATCCAACAAGCCTTTCAATTATGAACATCGCATCCATAATTTTGACTGCTGCTTTATTCTGGATGACTGCATATGAAGCACATTGCTCCAGCAGATCGATGCTCTTATCAGGAAAATAGCGATTTCTTATAAATTTCGATGCAAAATCAACCAGCCATGGGTAAACCTCTTCATCAATGATGATCCGGTGTTCACTTTCAAGTTGTTTCCCAATTGCTGAAAGAATTGAGATTGATATCTCCAGAGATGGTTCACAGACACGGATAGGTTGAAAGCAGCGTTCTGTTTCTCTATTTGGTATATTTTGGAAATACTCAATAGATTCCGCAGCAATACAGGTGATACTACCCTTGATAACTTCAGAAGTAATTCGGTCGATAAATTCCTTTGGCCATGTTCTGATATTTGAGCTGGACAAAAAATGTGCTTCGTCAATAAATAGAATAATTCCTTTTAGGTTAGCTTCAGTGATAATTGATTCAATATGATCATCTTCTTGTTCCTTATCAATACTGCTCAAAAGCAGCGAAGATTTTAGAGCAAAAATGCGAGAATTAGACAACGATTCAGGCACATCTCCGCGTACAATTCTCTGCGCTAATCCTTCAACGACGGCAGATTTTCCAACTCCAGCGGGACCAACCAAGATTGGACACTTTTTTGTCCGCCGACAGAGGGTTTCTATAATGAGACCGATTTCTTCATCACGCCCAATGATCTCATTAAGCTTTTTATTCTCAGCTTTTTTGGTGAGATCAATGCCGATTTGATCAAGAGTTGGTGTAGGTTTTTCAGATGCGGGCTGGTACATTGAGAGATAGTCTGTTAATTCAATTCCCAAATTTCAGGCATTGTGATCATGTGAAACGCAAGTGTTTCCATATCTTTCGGTTTCTTCTTTTCACGTAACTCTTTTTGTATTCTTCGGATATAAGAAAACATAATTTTGTTGTCCCCAAAATAATCTTGGAGAATATCTTCATCTTCTAAAAGATTCCAAATTCCTAATTCTTTGTAAACCTGGCTGACCATCTGGTAACTCCAATCCGTACCAATACATAATTCATCGGCCAATTCGCGTCTCTCGATACTGAATAACAAGGCAAGGCGAGCAACATTTGCCTTGCGTTCATCGAGGAACCCTATTACATTTCTTCCATCTAAAACAACGCAAGGTTTTGGTATCAGGAATCCAATGGAGGAGGCCAGCTCTTGAATACTATCTGTAATTACCCATTTTCCTTCAATTGCAAATGATACAGCCCATGCAAGAGAATAATTAATTTCATCCTTGATTATATAGCCAGCAAAAGCCGGGTGGGTAAGTTGGCTGAGTACCCTGGGATTTGGATTAATCCCTGTGCACAATACTTTTGGATTCTCTTTAATCTCTTTGATGGTATTTATTATACGTGGGATCCAGTTTTCTCCCCCGGGTATGTCTGTATCCATTATGAGCAGGTCTTTTCGCGTTGATTTATCATTCAGGATGGATATCAATTGTGATGGTTCATTGATTTCCCCAACAACCCGCGTCCGCCAATCTCTCACACCTACCAGTACCATCCAATTACGTGCGAAAGGATCATCTTCCAAAATTACAACATGTATATCTTCAGCCAATATCACCTTCCCCAGTTAATACATGCTGGCAATTATCAGGTTGAATATTATTAATATTTCCGGATTGTACAGAAACTACAACTTAAGAAATGCAGAGCCCGTATCCTTATAATATAATAATGTGGAATTGATCAGGTGACAATAGTAATTTTAGAAAAAAACTTGACATTTGGACGATATTGTTATACAGTACTAATGAGAAATATTAGTTACCAGGAGGATTGGGCGTGAAAGTTCTACTGCCCGCATTGTTACCAGACAGAAATTGTGTATTAGCATATCCCTTTTTACCTGGTGAACATTGGCAGTTGGTTCCTCTGGAAATTTTACTTTATGAGATGTTAAGCAGCGAATTATGGGATCTGTCGAACAAAAGTGATCCCCATATAAAGAAAAGCTTCAGCGGCTCTTCTGGAATTTGATAAATTGCGAGAGCCGCTTTGTTATTTAATTGAAGGCTGCTCCTGGGAAAAGGAACCATTTATTGACCGGATTATTGACCTATTTCAATCATAGGAACAGAGGAAACCAAAGCATCATCTGATTGCTAGTGGAAGGAATTCTCCTAAACAGGTTCTTTTTTGTTAATGTGAACACTTCAGCATATTATATGTATAAAGTGGTTTTATATGATGGTACCTTTGTATTGAATTCTTTATTTGTTTCTTGGCCATTTAGTGTTAACGGTGATTGATTTTGGGTTTGATCACTCTAAAGGAGGATGTATATGAATTATCTGTATATTTGTGCGATTGGACCAGTTCAGGATTTTATTGCCACCGCCCGTCGGAGCCGCGATCTTTGGTATGGCTCATGGATGCTCAGCGAACTTTCAAAAGCCGCAGCATATTTTATTGCTGAGGCACACGGACTAAATAGCCTGATATTCCCCGCTCCTAAGAATATATCTGATCTCCTACCTGAGAGTGACCTTAGTGTTGCGAATAAGATCGTCGCTCTACTTGATGAATATACAGATGATTTTGGACAAAATGTACGAAATGCAATGAACAATCGTCTTCATGAGCTTAGAAGAAATGCCTTTGGGGAGATCAGGAGTTCTTCTTATAACATTCAGTTGGCAACGGAACAAGTAAATGATTTGCCTGAATTCTTCTGGATAAGTGTCCCTTTCAAAAAGGATCATGGTTATTCAGTAATAAGAGATCAGGCTGAATCACTTCTGGCTGCACGTAAAAACACGCGCAACTTCAAACAAATGATCGGGGAGAATGTTCTAAAATCTTCCCTTGATGGTGCCCGCGAGTGTGTTATCCCCAAAGATGCATATCCTAATAGGAATGATTCCGAGAAGCAGCGGACCAATAAGATCAACCAACTATATTTTCGTTATGGTGCTCGACAGGGAGAGCGCCTTTCTGGTGTTGATATCCTGAAGCGCCTGGGAGCGCGCAGCAGCGTTCCAGATTTTCCAAGCACCTCTCATATGTCTGCACTCCCATTTTTGGAAAGGGTAAGGCGAGAAAAAGGAGCAGATCGAGAGAGGGAGATGCTTGATGAAATCAAAAAGATGTTTGAGGAAGCTGGTTGGGATATTGGCGAACAGGATGGTGCACTTCTTTTCGAAAGTAGACTGGCTGAATGGATACCATCAAGTCAAGATCAAAAGCTCTTAAGTGAAAATCTCGCAGAAATAATCGAGAAATATGCTGGTGAATCTCGTCCCAGCCCATATTATACCTTAATTATAGCAGACGGCGATAATATGGGCAAAACGATAGACGCTCAAAAAAATCCCGCCACCCACCGGGAGCTATCACGTAATCTAAGTGAATTCGCAACGGAAGTGCCTTTAATAATTAATAATCATCAAGGAGTTCCCATATACGCTGGTGGTGATGATATCCTGGCATATTTACCTTTGCATACCGTTTTGAAGTGCGCATCAGAGTTGGAGCAACAGTTCAAAACGAAAATGGAAAAATTTGTAGTTGTAGATGAAGATCTGGAGATATTTCCCACACTGTCAATTGGGATCGTTATAGCCCATCATCTCACCTCTCTATCTGACGTGTTGGAAATTGCACGGAATACTGAGTGGAAAGCAAAACAGGTTCCAGGAAAAAATGCGCTTGGGATCACACTAAGCAAAAGGGGAGGAGTAGAGAGATCGATATATGGTAAATTCGGTGAATTGCATAAACGTTTAAACCAATTAATTAATCTCACTCGCCAGGATGCGATCAGTACTGGCGTAGCATACGAATTCCAGGAACTACACCGGATATTATTTCAAAAAGATACTCCATCCCAGGGAATTGTTGATGAAGCTGTGCGGATAGTCAAACGTAAACGCGAGTCTGGGAGTGGTCAGCAAATTTCAAAAGATGTTAAAGCATCTTTTCATAAGTGGTTCGAAAAAGATGGTATTAATCCTGGCGAACTTGCCCAACAAATGATCGTGGCACAAATGTTTGCCGGCGCTGAAGACCTGGCCGGCATCCCATTGCAGAAAACTCAGGAGGTTTCCCCATGACACATTGGTTGATTGCCCCTCGAGACCCATTAATTTTTCGGGATGGTAGACCTTTTACTGCTGCACCTGGAAGCCGGGCGAAATCTTTAGCTTTCCCATATCCATCCACGCTGTCAGGCGCAGTGCGAACAATGGAGGGCACAGATACTTCAACCGGTCAATTCGATAAAAAACGAATTCCGGAGTTGAAAGGAAAGTACATCCGCGGACCATTGCTAGTGGAATTAGATGAGACGGAAAATATCGTTGATTGGTTACTGCCTGCTCCCGCAGACGCCTTGTTGTTTAATAGCAAGAATGGTAATCAGGTCCTGCGGTATTCGTTAGCACCGGTCGATACAAAAGGTGTAAAAACTGATCTGATTGATCTTGAAATTGAGCTTAAGATTGTTGGGCTTTCCGAAAATATAAAAGAGAAAACCCATCCCAGACCATCACGTTACTGGCGCTGGAAACCTTACCGGGATTGGTTGGCATCACCTATGGATGGACCGGAAATACTCAAAGACCTGGGGATAGTTAATCTTCACCAAGAGAGCAGGACTCATGTCAGCGTTTCGCCTGAAACGCAGGCTGCGTTACCTGGCGCATTGTTTCAAACATCTGGTCTGGAGTTTACATATCTTGAGCGAGATGAGGGGACACGCGCTGTTCTCAGCGAGGCAAAAAGGCTGGCTTTGTGGTTAGAGACTGACGCCGATATTAGGAAAGGAATCGGCTTTCTGGGTGGAGAGCGGCGGATAACCAGGTGGCGGGAGGTGCAAACCGCATTTAAAAACCCCCCCCCCGATATTATACGTAAAATCATTGATGAGCGTGCTTGCAGGTTGATTTTGTTAACCCCAGCATGTTTTTACTCAGGATTTTTACCTGAGTGGATAATTTCAAAATTTGGTGTACATATTGAAGCTGCGATTGTGAACCGTTATCAGACAATATCGGGTTGGGATTACGAACTTGGAGAGCCAAAACCCACACGCCGTCTGGTCCCTGCTGGAAGTGTTTTCTTCCTAAAACTTGACAGTGGTGAATCAAATATTAAAAAATTCGTTGATGCTGTATGGATGAATTCTATCAGTGACGATGAACAGGATCGTCGGGATGGATTTGGACTGGCTATTTTAGGAACCTGGGACGGCAAATTGCGCAATATGGAGGTGCAGTTATGAGTCGAAAACCACCAACTGAATCACCGCCTGAAGTAAAAAATCGGAAGAATCCGGAATTCATCAACCAGACCAGACACTACAAATTAATTACTCCCTTGTATGGGGGAGGCGTGGCAAAGGCGGAAGCTGATCCGATAACCGTAATACGCGGCACCGAAGTGCGTGGCCATTTGCGATTCTGGTGGAGGGCGACCCGAGGAGCGAATTATCGCTCGCTGCAAGATATGAGAGTTCATGAAGAGAGCATATGGGGGTCTTCAGCAGCTCCATCTCGACCGGGACCATCATCCGTTTTGATCAGAATCAACACAGATACAACTAAACGAGGAAATTTATTTCAGGCTGTAAACAGTCGTGGGCAGTCGATTAATAATATTGGAGACCCTAGTTCGATTGATGGGTATGTTGCTTTTCCTTTGCGGGAACTTCATAATCCAGGTTTGTTGTCGGATATTGAGTTTGATTTGCAGATATGTTATCCAGAAAAATTTAAAAATGAAATCGAAGCAGCCTTGTGGGCATGGGAGACATTTGGCGGTATTGGCGCCCGTACACGACGCGGATTTGGTGCTTTGCAAAGTATACAAATTGATGGCAAGGATGTGACGCCACCTCAAAAACAGGAAATTTGGCAAAATATAGTTGATGGTTTAGAAAAGTACGTGTCTGCAGGGGAATCGTGGCCAAAAGGAATGCCTCATCTTAGCCATAACATGAAATTCATAGTTATATCAGATAGTAATAGTTCTAAGGCAATAGATGTATGGAGATATATGGTCAGTAAGTACAAAGATTTCCGCCAGTCACGACAGGGTCGATTTGGGCGCAGCGAATGGCCCGAGCCAGATCAAATTCGACGCGTAACTGACACTCACGCGCCTGGACGTAATCCAGAACACCCGGTGGGTAAATTTCCTCGGGCAAAGTTTGGGCTTCCTATCATATTTGAGTTTAAAAAGACAGATGTTAACGTTAGAGACCCTCAAAAAACTACCTTGCAGGGTATTGAAGACAATAAGCATATCTATGATCGCCTCGCCAGCCCGCTTGTCCTGCGTCCGTTAGCCTGCTCAGATAGACCAATAGGTCTAGCAGCAATTTTGGAATGGCAGCCTTTGAATCCTGATGATGAAACCTATACCCCACCGGGAGGATTGATACTCAAAGGTGCTCATAATGCCCCGAAAGTTTACAGCGACATTGATAAAGCTGAAGCTCAAAATATTCCACCGCTAAATGGCGAGCCTGATGTCCTACAGGCGTTTTTAAATTTTATACAATCATAATAAGGAGGAACATCAATGGATGCAAAACTCTTGCTCGTACAAACTCTTTCCCCGCTCCATGCTGGAACCGGTCAAGGTGTGGGAGTCATAGATTTACCTATCGCACGTGAAAAAGCTACTAACATACCATATTTACCAGGATCATCATTGAAGGGGGTGCTCAGAGATGCATGTGATGACGCAGATACCCGAACAAAAATCTTTGGTCCGGACACTGATAACCCTGATGCGCATGCTGGAGCGGTAAATTTCACGGATGCGCGGCTCTTGCTTTTGCCCGTTCGAAGCTTGCGTGGCGTGTTTGCCTGGGTAACTTCTCCTCTACTGCTTCAACGCCTGCTGCGTGATGCAGAAGATGTGCAGGGTGTTTCGATAAATGCCCAAGTTCCAAGCACTGGTGACGATAAAACCTGTTTGATTATCGAAGAGGATTGTGCGATTACCATGTCACTGAATGGGAATGAGCAGGTTATCCTGGAAGACTTGTCACTCATTGCTAAACCTTCATCTGTGGTCTCCAGTTGGGCTCGCTGGTTAGCTCCTGCACTCTACCCTGAGGATGAAGATTGGCAGCAATCCTTATCTGTTCGTCTATGTGTGGTTTCTGATGATGTTATCAGTTTTCTGCTTGAGACAGCCACGGAAATAACTGCCCGCATACGACTTCATGAAGATAAGAAAACAGTTGAGCGGGGTGCCTTGTGGTATGAAGAAGCTCTACCCACTGAAACGGTTCTTGCCAGTTTGGTCGTGGCCGCATCATCCAAAAGGATTGATACCGGCGAAGTGTTCAGGACCATTCGAAACTTGATAATTAGTCCTTTACAGTTTGGCGGAAGTGCAACCATCGGGCGTGGATTGTGTAAAGCCCATCTTGTAGGGGAGAACGAATCATGAAAACTTTAGAACAAGAGCTGGCCTCAAAAATATATATCCAGGTCAAAGCATTTGGGGATGAACATCCCAAAGAGAGCCTTGAAAGAAATAAATATGGTGCGATGTCGTATAAGCTGCCGATTTTGGTTCGGACTGCTGGTTTAGTTCAGGCTTTATCCTTTGTTGACAGCCGTGGTCAGCCGCCACATCACAAACTTCTAGAACATCTGGCTCAAGTTGTTGTAGAGAACGATAAAAAAACTTTCTTAGATAAGAGCAGAAAAAGTGATCTACAGGAATATACTTACTTGACTCTTAAAACCATGTTGGCGCTTAAGTGGTATAAGCGGTTTGCTCAATCTGTTTTGGAGGTGGTTCCAACGGATGAGGTCCAAGGAGATTAACTATGACTCAAAGTCGTCGCCTTGAATTGCAGGATGTTAAAGTTGGTAAATCGACTCATGCTGGGTTATGGATGGATAAATATATCGATTTGTCCGAGACAGAGACCACTCCGCAAGCCAGGTTGGTCCGAGAGGTTTCTGAGGAAATCAAAACTCCGCAAATATACGAAACTTTTTTTGAGTCATGGAAGAAATCACTGGAAGTAATAGGTGCAAAATTCGAAGAAGCCCGAGTTCAAGGCAGATTGGCTGTTAACTTGGGAGCTGAATCGGTTTTGGA
>Ga0209986_10002961_pt1 | contig 15121 bp, 13 predicted proteins | sample BlataG_FD_183168 | JGI IMG/M metagenome (GOLD analysis project Ga0209986, IMG submission 183168) | Deep subsurface microbial communities from Black Sea to uncover new lineages of life (NeLLi) - Black_00105 metaG (SPAdes) (version 2) | ecosystem: Environmental > Aquatic > Marine > Oceanic >...
CCATACTATCTGCTTTTACTGCCGGGAAGGGGATTTGTCCCGATTCCACATTATATCTTTAACTTAAGGAATCGGGATCCCGTTTCATAAATGTAAAAAAATTAATGATTGAAACGGGAAACCCCTAACCCCATAATCAACACTCCCTGCTCCATACTATCTGCTTTTACTGCCGGGAAGGGGATTTGAACCCCTACACCCTTGCGGGCACTAGGTCCTGAACCTAGCGCGTCTCCCAATTCCGCCATCCCGGCTTTTATCACCAGATACTAAGCAGTCCCGGTTGAATAGTTATCACATTTTACGGGATAAATAAGTACTAAGCACTGATATTATAGTTAAAGGACTTCATATGTCAATAACTGCCACCTTTTTTTATTTTTCTCCAGCCTAAGTCTTTGATTAACATTATTCCATGTAAAGTTATGCAAATTGTCTGCTCATTTGCCAATCTCAGTCTTATTGTCTTATCATCTCTGTATACAATTTCACCACGATATATGTGATTATCCATGAGTTTAACTTCATAAAGATGTACTGTTTTCAATATTTATCCTTAAAATCGCGTGATTATATTCACTGTAGTATATTTTGTCAAGTGTTTTGTTCTCTTTAGACTGTAGAAAAATCAGTTTGCTTGATTATATTTATCAATGAAAGAAAATACTATTTTACGCAAATTTGCTAAACGAATCAGAGAATTAAGAAAAATTAAAAAGATGTCTCAGGAACAGTTGGCTGAAAAGGCTGATTTGCATCCAACTTTCATTGGTAACCTCGAAAGAGCTGAGAAAAATCCAACACTCATTTCTTTAGAGAAAATTGCTAGAGCTTTCAATATTTCACTTTTTGAATTGTTGGCTTTTTCTGATGATAAAAAGATTGTTGATGCTAAGGTCCAAGATATTGATAAATTAATTGAATTTGTAAAAGATGCTCTGGATTTGGCAAAGAACTATAAGGTGGATAAAAAGAAGTAAAAACCGCTGCAATTTTTTCATAGGTGATGCCATTTGTTTTTTTTGTAGCATTTGTCAAATGTTTACAGGCTGACCGAGAATTCAAAAAATGGAGTAGCGAGACTTGTCTCGCGCAAAAAGAAAAATGAAATTTCAAGACTTTTTGTTTATTTATGAAAGCGTGAGGGACGGTGCTTGACATTTTGACATTTTCCTCACGGATTATTATATTGATGCCAGTGATTGGACTGCAAAGAAAAATCTGGATTACCCGATCAAGTCGGGTAATGACAGAGCGGAGGGATGGCGAGGGAAGGCTTTCGCGGTATTGAATGTTAAACATCGGTTATGGTAGTGAAGCTACGGCGAGACTTCTCGACTCGCTCCGCTCGCTCGAAGAATAACAAAATGAGTTGTGAGAATCAGGAAACCCCAGGTCTAACTGCCAGGAGTAACCATCCCCTGGACGAGTAGAGCATAACATAATATTTCCAACCGTCAACAACAATTTTTCTCTTGAGCGAAACGCAAGATCTCTTTATTCTGTTTATATTAAAAACCATGGTTTATTATACAAGGTCTTGACTTAGAGACATAAGGAAAAGTCGTAGGGCGTAAGAACGAAAAGACTGGATCGTCCGATCCCTTCGATATATAACTCAGGACTACAGCAAGTCGGACGATGACCCCTATATAATAGCTTTGCCATTATACGGGGCCTCTCGTTACACTCGAGATCGTCGACAGGAAGTGATATAAAAACAGATTACAAGAGATTATTTCACCCCTCACCTTTTTCCTCTCCCCTTGAGGGGAGAGGAATTCTTTTGTGACAGATTTACGGTCGTGCGAAAAAAAACTGGATTCCCCGGTCAGGCCGGGGAATGACGGAAGTAGACAGGCTGACCGAGAATGTCGAAATTTCTTGGAGTAGAGCCTTTAGGCTCGCCCCGTTAAATAAAGATATAGAAAAATGTTTTTGGTATACTGGAATTAGTATTTAAACGGGGCTCGTTAAATGTAATTAAATTTCGACATATTTTCACGGGCGTAAACGCCTGCCTGTGCGTCGCACGCAGACAGGCCCTACTCCTAATTCTCGGTCAGCCTGTTGGGATTTGACCCCAAGACCTTGGACAACATAGAGCAAGAAATTGAGATCAGGGCAGTGGTACTTTAGTTATTTTGGGGTCTTTGCCGAAAAGCTTGGAATAGATCTTTGGATAATCTGATTTGCCGCCAAGGAGTAGCGTGGCTATTGGCATCACCTTTTTAGCTAATTTTGACATTTTATTGGCTTTGTACCTGATATCCCACTGGGCAGTAGGGTCTTCACGCAAACGTGATATATGATAGAGCTCCCTCAAGTTCACGCTCAAGAGAACTCTCTTGCGGTGTGCATTTGTGAGTATATAACTTCCAACCCCGGGATGTTTTTTTTCTATTTTTTTGTAGACTGCTGCACTTTTCTTCGCTATTCTTGTAAACTCTTTTTCCTCACCAACTTGTATAACAGATTCAGGAATTGTCAAACCAAGTTCTGGTTCATACCCCTGACACGATATTGAAGCAATACGGTGGCGTTTGAGCTGGCCAAAACAACCTCCTGAAACTATTAAGGAGAAGGTCAGCTTCGCAAATTCGAACTCCCTAAGCAGGACATCGTATAATTCCATACGCTCGCAGGATTTTTTATAGAGCGCAACTTTTTTCTTCTTGGACAGATTTCTTACACACCTTATAGCATCCCTGTAACTTCTCTTTGAGGTCCTAAACAAGAGCGCCGCGAGGATCCTATTATCACCATCTGGAGTATAATCAACAAGCTTTACATCCCCCCCTCCTATTTCCTCCCCCTCGAGGGGGGAGGATAATGGTGGGGGTGAAACTTCCAAACTTCGCATGTGTTTTCGTAATTCAGGATATGTTTTCTGGTCATAGTCGTTTGCCTTATGGAACAAGATAATCGAAGGTGCTATTTTATGAACCAACATATAAAGTTTTTTCCCAAGTTCATTGATTTCTTTTAAGTTATGTGAAGCAAATCTTCTGATCATTAGTTCCAGATTGCGCGCGTTTATTGTTGCGCCAAGCTGGGCTTGCGTTGCTAGAGAAAGGATGTACCGGGCATCCTCTTTTGCTGAGTTCTTAAGAGTCTCTTCATTTTTTCGGTTTTTTGCAAACCCGGGATTTTTCCTGAGGTTGTGTGCACTAATCTTTTTGTAGAGTTTTCTGTAGTAACCATTCTGAAGCTTTATCATATTGAGATAATCATTTTTTAAACTGGACTTCTTTAGTACCGTAGGGATCACAAAATCACCTTGCAAAGTCACATAGCGCTGAGATTTTTCAGTATATGAACACAAGCGGAATTTCTCGAGTTCTTCAACGGCAAGACGAGAAATTCCAATAATATCAAAATTGAATACTGCATGTTCGGCAACCGAATGGTGTCCCATTTCAAAAATTATCGTGCGATTTGAACGCCGTGCTTTTGCCACTTCTTTGCATGATTCTTGTCTTAGCTTATCTACTGGCTTGGGACTCCGACTAATCCGCGCGTACGCCGCTGATATCGATTCCGGTGTTAATACAATGTCCTTTTTCTTGTATTCTTTTAAGGCATTGAGGTCAACATTGAATCCCGCTAAGATCACCTTCATATAATCACAGATTATTGCTCCGTATTCGTGATTCGTGTGTCGTATTCGTTAATTTTAATTTTATAATTTGACATTCATCCACGCCCATCATAGATGAGCGGGATTCATTTGTCATTTTTAATTTGTTATTTGGCATTATTTTTATCGTTTCCAAATCGTCTCTTTATATCCCTAGCGACCAGCTTCAATGAAGGTAACATCTTTTTGGCAGTTTCTCGGTAGGCATTAATGTCCTGTCCAATTGGATCAGAGATTTCGTTATATTTCACCTTTCTCTTGTATTCTTTTAAAAGAAACGTCTTTACTGCGGCGCCTGGTTGAATATCTATAACACACTGAAAGTGCTTGTAACCCATAACAAGAATCAAGTCTGCCCAATCTATCAAGTCCCTGGTTAATGTCTGGGACAGGTGTTCTTTAATTGAACCGCCGTATTCTTCGACGACCTGCACACCATTGTCTGACGGCGGCAAGCCATTCATGGGCAAAATGCCGCATGATTTTACAGCACAGTATTCTTCGTCTACCATGGTTTTAAGAACACCTTCTGCCATGGGGCTGCGGCAGGTATTGCCAGTACACACAAACAGTACGTTGAACTTCAGGGATTGTTTCAATATAACATTGCGACCATAGACCTTTTCGATTTCAAGAATCGGGATCGCGCCTTTCCTTTTTACTAATGGTGGAGTGCATGCCAAATCAATAACTGTGGAAGGTTTTGAAATAAGTTCTCCACCATCGACAACCAAATCAACCTCTGGGAATTGCTCGGCAATAGCTAATGCTGAACAGAGTGTTGGTTGACCTGAGCGGTTAGCGCTTGTTACAGCCAAAGGGTTTTCATGTTTACTTAAGAGTTTAATAATGAAATCAACTTGAGGGACTCTTATACCGATTTTTTTACTATCAATTGGCAAGAACTTTTCAGTGTTTCTTCTCAATATCACGGTAATTGGCCCAGGGATAAAGCATTCTATGATCTTTCTTTTGATAACGCGTGCGTAGTCCTCTATCTTGCTCCTTGATATGAAAAAAGCAAACGGTTTATATTTTCGTCCCTTAATCTCGGCTAATTTATTCAGTGCTTTATCATTTGTTCCATCCACGGCAAGACCATAGACCGTATCAGTTGGTAGAGAAATAATTCGCCCCGCTTTGAGATTTTCTATGAGTTGGGAATAAAATTCTGGTGTATCTTCGATTTTGACTAACATGTATACTTACCTAAATCGCCCAATGAATTGGGCGACTACAGTTGGTTGAGAAATTGTAGCAGCCTGATTTATCAGGCATCATAAATCGAAGTTTATGCCCTGGATGTTTTCTCACTCACTGAATGGTATAATCGACTGGCGAATATGGCAGCGTTTTTCACGCCGTGTTTTCCAATTCCGAAACACGCCACTGGTACACCTGAAGGCATCTGGACAATTGAAAGTAGTGAATCGATGCCGCCTAACGTTGAAACTGGCAAAGGAACTCCAAGAACCGGGATATCAGTCATCGAAGCAATGAACCCGGGTAAATGAGCCGCAAGTCCAGCACCGGCAATAATCGCAATAACATCTTCATCCTTTGCCTTTTCCAATAACGCCTTAATTTTTTCAGGTTCACGGTGCGCCGAATGAACATAAGTCTCAAAAGGGATTGATTCTTTCCTAAGAATCTCTTCAGCACTTGCCATAATCTCTTTATCAGACTTGCTGCCCATAAATATCCAGATCTTCATTTGCGCCTCTTTCTTTTCATTTTCTTCATACCGGAATTACCAATGTCCCTACGGTAGTACATGCCTTTGAAATGGATTTTCTTGATTTCACTATAGACATTCTGCTTTGCGACCTTTAAATTCTCATGCGTCGTAACAATATTCAGTACCCGTCCTGATGCAGTAACTAATTTCGAATCCTCTTTTTTGGTACCTGCTTGAAAAACAATTGTCTTGGGCGACAATTTTTCTTTAAACTGAATTTCCTCGCCAACTCGATAATCAAATGGATAACCACCTGAAGCCAGAACAACACAAATTGACCAGTGATTCTTTATTTTGATCTCCACATCCGCGAGTTTACCGTCAGCCACGGCAAGAAGCGGTTCAAGCATATCACCTTCTATTATAGGCAGAATCACCTGGGCTTCAGGATCACCAAAGCGGCAGTTAAATTCCAGAACTTTCGGACCCAATGAGGTAATGATAATACCCGCATATAGAACACCCTTGTAATTCATGCCCTGGTCTCGTAAAGCTAAAACTGTTGGTTGAATAATGACTTTTTCAACAATACTGCTTACGCGGCGATTTGTCGGGTAAGGGGCATATGCGCCCATGCCCCCGGTATTTGGCCCCCGGTTGCGATCGTATAACTTCTTGTGGTCTTGAGAAGACGGTAAATAGGTAATTGTCGTGCCATCGGTTAGAACAAATATCGAAGCCTCCTGACCAGTAAGGAATTCTTCTACAACAATCCGCTTGCCAGCTTCACCAAGGTGGTGTTGCACAAGTATTTCATCAATTGTCTTTTCGTATGCTTTTCTTGTGTTTGCCACAAACACACCCTTGCCCCCTGCCAAACCTGAAGCTTTAATAACGACCGGGTATTTGCTAATTGTTTTGGTGTATTTCAACGCCTCAGAGGCAGTGTCATACACCTGGAATTCCGGTGCCGGTATGCCAAATCGGTGCATGAACTCGCGGGCAAACGACTTATCAGCTTCGATACGGCTTGCTTTTTTGTTGGGACCAAATATTCTCAGACCCTTCTGCTCAAACTCATCGACAATACCTAATGCAAGAGGGATTTCTGGTCCAACCACAGTTAAATCGATTTTCTTCTCCTCGGCAAAACGGACCAAACCGTTAATATCAGAAGCCAGAATATTAACACATGTCCCCAGCTCGGCAATTCCAGGGTTTCCTGGTGCTGCATATATCTTCTTGACTTTTTTCGCCTTGTTCAATTTCCAAGCGAGGGCATGCTCCCTGCCACCACCGCCGACAATTAAAACCTTCATACAATGCTCCTCATGATCATTTCAAATTGTTCCTTCGATCTTTCAATAATGCTACCCAACACAATGTAATCAGCACCTGCCTCAACTATTTCCCGAGCATTCTTAGGACTTTGAATGCCGCCACCAACAATAAGCGGGATGGAAATGATTTCTTTGACTTTTTTTACCATCTCAACGGGCACTGATTGCTGCGCACCACTACCTGCCTCAAGATATATGTATTTCATGCCGAAATACTCGCCGGTCAGCGCGTGAGCCATTGCAATTTCTGGTTTGGAACGAGGTATAGGGCGCGTGTTAGACATATACTCAACCGCTGTGTAATTACCAGATTCGACAAGGATATACCCTACTGGTATAACCTCTAAGTTATATTCCTTGACCAGGAATACGGCTTTGACCTGCTCGCCTACAAGAAATTCGGCATTTCTTCCGCTCAACAACGATAAGAAAAATATCGCGTCGGCATTTGCCGAAATCTGGTGGCAACCGCCTGGAAAGAGAATTACCGGCTTTTCAGTATTTTTTTTCACCTCAGCGATAAACGAATCGAAATGAGGGGAGACTAGAAGTGATGAACCAATAAGGATAGCCGTAATACCTTGGTCACAAACTGATTTTGTCAAATCGCCTACTTTGTCCAGAGCCATGCGGTCGGGATCAAAAAGTGCCAGGACACCAGGTTTTGTCTGGATCAATGTGTCATAAATTGACTTTTTAGACATCTTGTTAATTATACTTAGCATCCAAAAAAAATCAAGACACAAATTAACCAAGGGTTGCGTGGCTAAATCATAAATTACAGCCTTGACAATTATCTGAATATGATTAGAATGGAAACATGAAGGACAGGACAAAGGTTAGACTTTTTAAATACCTAACTCCCCAGGAAGTTGATTGGATGCTCGTGAAATGGAAGGCGCGAAATATTCAAGAGAATACGGTAATAATCAAAGAAGGTACTACTGGTGATGAGATGTTCATTATTGAATCTGGTCGGGTAGAAGTGTATTTAACGCGCGGCGATGTTGTTTTATTATTATCAGAATTACCGGAAACATCTTTTTTTGGCGAAATGGCTCTGCTTACGGACAAACCGCGTTCGGCAACGGTCAAGGCTAAAACAACTTGCCGGCTTCTAACTCTGAAAAAACAGGATTTCATGGATATGTTAAGTGAAAACCCAAAAGTTGCAGCGAAATTCCTCTTGGCAATGGGGGAAGATTTGAGCAATCGAATCATGGCGACTAATTCAAATCTCGAAAACTATTTTTTAATTAACCAAGCAATCGTCGACAATGAATCCTTCAGAAATTTATACATTCTGACGCACAAGGCCCCATCGTCTAGGGGTTAGGACATCACTCTTTCAAGGTGGAGACACGGGTTCGATTCCCGTTGGGGCCGCATTATTGATGATTGTAGAAAAGGAGGTATAATGAAGAAGCTTTTCCTTGTTTTTTGTGCAATACCAGTATTCCTCTTAGCACAGGAAACAACGATCTATGGTGGTCGAGGTATGTTTAAACTGCAATATGCAGAACCTTTTAATATGGGTGTGCTCACATTCCACATCGCTCCGCAGGAACGGTACGTGGCAATGTCAACTATCCAAGGTGGTCAGGATGTAACTGACCGTAAGCACTTTTTCCATGTCTCAACTGGTTTGACATACTCAATCATCGACTATATCGACGCCCGAGTTGATTTCACACCATATTGTAAATGGTTTGAGATGACTAATTATCCTATTGATCGCGGTGATCCAGATCCGGTAATTGGGTTGAAGTCGATTAAGATCGGTGCAAAGGGAGGTTACCCGTTTATTATTGATGAGATAACCCCTTTAAAATACGCTTTTGGACTTGATGTTTATGTCGACATTGGCCCAGGATTATCAGAAAAATGGTTTAGTAATGCACTATATCGTGATGAACAATTCTATGCAGATTCATTTGTCGGAGGCGCCGATGCTGACCCAGTTTGGCCCGAATTTCCTCCGCACATACCTCATAACCCTGATATTGGAGTCACCGGTCTTGTTGACTTCAGAATCGGTCCAATTGCCGCACATCTCAACGGTGGTTATTTAGCTACCGGAGTAGACAAAAGACCATTCTACGTCGATTCCACTGAATTTGATAATAACTACCTAAGGCCAGATTACCTTCAGCATGGTTTTGGTATCGAGCTCATCCCTCACGAAGATGCAAGAATATTATTCGAGACCTATGGTATGTTTGATCTGGATGCAAAGGAAGAATCATTATGGGTAACCCCGGGTGTGCGATTTGGTAGCAAAAGAGTAAGCTTTGATATTGGTTGTGAATTAGGTATCGTGAGCCCTACGGTTGAGGACATGTGGTGGAAGGTATTCTTTAATATTTCAGGTGGTGCTGACCTGGTCAAGAAAGTGAAAATCCACATTCCAATTGCCAAAGTCTCGGGCAAGGTCTACAATGTAAAAACCAATGAACCGGTGAACGCAACAATTAGTTTCCCCGGGTCTGAAAAAGAAGCAATCCAGACTGGTGATGTTGGCTTCTACGAGACATCTTTTTCACCGGGTAGTTACCGTGTCCATATTGAAGCCCCAGGGTATCGTTGGAAAGAACAGGGGATGGTTTTAAAAGACGGTGATCAAATCGTCCTCGATTTTGCCCTTAACACGAAACCGGTATCAAAGATCATCGGTAAGATTTATGATCTAGAGACAAAAGAACCGATCGTTGCCGAGATAACATTTCCGCAAACCGAAGTAAAGGCGATCAGTTCAGACCCTTCTGGTATGTACAATATTACTCTACCACCAGCTACTTATCGACTCCACGTCGAAGCGACAAACTATCAGTTCAATGAAAAAGTTGTTACGCTCCAGGAAGATGAAAGTAAAGTCATCGATATTGCACTTACTAAGATTGGTGTTGATCAGGCAATTCTTACTGGTAAAATCTCTGAATTTGAAACCGGGAAACCATTGCTTGCCCAGCTCATATTTATCGATACCAATATACCTAAGGTCACGACTGATCACAGCACTGGTATATATAAAGTTACTATTCCACCTGGAACATACTCAGTCAAGATCGAGGCTGCCGACTACGTTCCCGAGAGTGCACCTATAGTCCTTGCTAAAGACGAAACCAAAATCCATAACTTCACCTTGAAACCGATCCCCAAGGTTGGTGAAAAAGTCGTTCTCAAAGGTATTTACTTTGACTTCAACTCAGCAGTCATTAAACCAACCTCATACCCAGTGCTCGACGATGCTGCTAAAGTACTAAAAGCAAAACCTAATATGAGAGTTGAGATAAGCGGACATACCGACAGTGTTGGTTCTGATTCTTATAACCAGAAACTCTCCTATCAGAGAGCGAACTCAGTAAGAGATTATTTAATCAGATACCATAGTATGGACCCCACGCGCGTGATCGCAGTTGGTTATGGTGAATCACAACCGATCTCGGACAACCGGACAAAGTCTGGTCGCGATATGAACAGAAGAATCGAATTCAAGGTTCTCAGCTGGTAGCAAGTCGGATACAAATATGAAAAAAGGGGGCATGAGAATGCCCCCTTTTTTAATTCCTGCTTTCTAGTGGGGTCAGGTCTTGACAGGCTGACCGAAAATAAGGAGTAGGGGCTTTAGCCCCGTCAAAAATTGTCGAAATATCAATCGAATTAACGAGCCTAAAGGCTCTACTCCAAGAAATTTCGACATTCTCGGTCCCCCTGTTGACTTAGAGACATAACAGCCTTTATCACGAATATTTCTATCTTGCAGTATTTCAAGGAATTGCTATCCGAATCATTATTGCCACTGGAGTTATGTCTCTAAGTCAAGACCTGACCCTGATAGCTATTCATACCTGAGTGCTTCAATCGGGTTGAGTGAGGCAGCCCGGCGTGCTGGATAAATACCAAAGAAGATGCCGACCGACGCGGAAAATCCGAAGCCGAGAAGTATCATCCAGAAAGACACTGATGCCTTGAGGGGCGACACCGCCGAAATCAACCAAGCCAACAGCATTCCAAATACAATACCGATTAGACCACCGACCAATGCCAGGACGATTGATTCAATGAGAAATTGCGCAAGAATATTATTGTTCGAGGCACCAACTGCTTTGCGGATGCCGATTTCGCGTGTCCTTTCGGCAACCGAAACGAGCATAATGTTCATAATCCCGATCCCACCAACGACCAATGAAATAGCGGCGATAGCTACAATGGCAATAAACCCTACATTTGTTATGCTTTGATAAAGGTCCATGAGTATTTGCTGCGTGTTTAGTTCGAAATCATCTTCTTTATCAAAACCAAGACCATGACGCCGCCGCATTAGCTCGCGTACCTGATCAATCGTCTCCTCGATTTTCATCCCATCCTTTGCCTTAATACCAATACTATAGCCGCCATAGACCCGCGACCACAATGTCCCTCTTGGTCTCGGAAAAAACTTTTCAAAAACAGTGTATGGGATGAGGATAAAATCATCAAGGCTGTTTCCAAGAAATGTTCCTTTCTCTTTAAATACACCAATGATTTTGATACGGTGACCATTGAGATGCAGGTCTTTGCCAACCGCAGTTTCATCTGGGAAAAGATTAGTCGCTATGTACGAACCTATGATCCCGACCGCGCGGCGGTGTAAAACGTCATCTCTTGAAAAATCCCGACCACTTTCGACTATATAGTTATTCACCCATGCGTAGTTTTCATCAGAACCGGCTAACGATGAGTTCGACACTTCGTTGTCCTTGTATTTCAGTATCTGCAGCTGTCGACTGGTCTGGGGGATCGCGATTTCAACCGAGCTCAACTTGGTGATTGCTTCAGCGTCATCTGGGAGCAAATCTGGACGACCGGCGAGTTTGTCCAAATCCCGGTGACCAGTACTGACCCAGGAGAATTTCTGAAGAAAGATGAGGTCTGAACCGATCGACTTTACCTGTTCAGCAACTGTACGGTTAAGTCCCTCGATCAAAGAAAGGATTGCGATTACCGTAGTAACCCCGATAATTATACCGAGCATTGTGAGAAACGACCTCAGTCTATGAGTTTTAAAGGTTTGAAAAGAAAGTGTAAATTTACTAAGCAGTTCAATCATTGGCTATTAAACCATCCTTTAGCTTCACAGTTCTTCTCGCATGCGCCGCCACATTCACATCGTGAGTCACCATAACCACGGTATTGCCTTCATCAACAAGATGGTCAAATATTTCCATTATCTCAGCGCCGGTCTTTGAATCTAAATTACCGGTTGGCTCATCAGCAAATATCACTTTTGGATCATTTACCAAAGCGCGTGCAATAGCAACACGCTGGCACTCACCACCGGACAGTTCATTGGGTCGGTGTAGCATTCGATCAGCCAATCCTACGTTTTCGATTATCTCCTTTGCCTTTGCGATGCGTTCATGTTTGCTTATGTTTCTGTAGATCAAAGGCAACGCCACGTTGTCCAAAGCGCTCAGCCGGGGTAAAAGACTGAAGCTTTGAAAAATGAAGCCGAAGAATATATTCCTTACCCTGGCGAGTTCTTCGTCAGAATATTTAGAGACAAGGGCATTTTCGAGATAGTATTCACCTGAAGTAGGCGTATCCAAACAACTGAAGATGTGAACCAAGGTTGACTTTCCAGAACCTGATGGTCCCATAATAGAAATATAAGCGTTCCTTTTAATATCAAAACTGACACCACGCAGTGCTTCAACTGCAACCTTACCTCGCCAATAGGTTTTCTTGACATCTACGGCACGACATATGATATCTGTCTTCTTTTTCATAACACCTATTCTGACGAGGAGCCGGACTCGTCCTCATCTTTAATCTCAAATTTAACCTTTTGGCCATCTTTCAGCTTTGAAAGAACACGATACGGACCAATGATCACTGTATCACCCTCTTCAATACCTGAAATAATCTCAATTTCTGTGTCGCTCGATGCGCCCACGGTGATTTCAGTGAGTATTGCCTTGCTGTCCTGGACAACAAAAACAGTTTCTTTGAGCTTATCGTCAATCTTGCGTTTGCCTGATGCCTGAATTGGAATAGTCAGAACATCTGATTTCTCATCAGTGATAATATCGGTTTTAACATTCATCCCTGGTCTGAGAAATGGTGAGAATTCACCCAGTTCTATTTCAACCTCGAAATCAGTTGCTTGCTCAGTCGTTAACTGGCTCGTAATGGGCATCAAACCAACTTTGGTAACAACCCCAGAAAAGGTTGAGTCAGGTAAGGCATCAGCAATTACCTCTGCTGCCTGACCAATTTCAACCGCGGGAACATCAGTCTCATCGATTGTCACCACGGCGATCATCTGAGATAAATCTGCAATCGTTATTAACACTGTGCCCTGATAGTTCATCGTACCCATAACCGCAGTCTCACCTTCTTCAACATTGATCTTCATTATTTTACCGGAAATAGGCGCGTATATCCTGGTTTTCTTATAAGCATCATAAGCTTGCTCGAACTGCGCTTTTGCCATTTCATAACTTAGTGCTATTTTTTCAAAACTTTCTTTTGATATTAATTCCTTCTCAAAGAGCTTTTTACCTCGCTCATAGTCTTGCTCAGCCTGCTTTAACTGCGCTTGAGCGAGTTTCGTACTCGCCCGAGCATTAACGTCATTCAAGGTGATCAATAAATTACCTTTTTGTACATGATCTCCTTCCTGGAAATATATCTTCTGAATTCGACCGATTGTTTCAGCCGAGATATCTACCTGGGATTTTGCCCGTAACTCGCCTGATGCCGTAACTTCGGAAATAATATCACCTTTGGCAGCAAGTTCAACCTCAATATCTTTTCCACCCTCGCGCTGGGTCAGGTTCAATATTATGACTATGGATATTATGATAATAGCTCCAATTGCTATTAAAATCTTCTTTTTCATTATCGCTCCTTATCGAATGATAACTCACCCAATAGATAGGACAGGCTTGCCCTTTGAATATAGAAGTCGCTCAATGAAGATTGGTAGGACATTTTAGCCTCATAAAGGTCCTTTTCAGAAGTCAAAAATTCCAAGAAAGAAACAAGACCAAGTGCATACTGCTCTCGGGCAATAACCGATGCTTCATTTGCCGCATCAAAAGCCTTGTGGGCAAATTGGAGCCGGTCATATGACTCCCGCAAAGCAAAGTAGGTCGTCTTTAAGGATTTCTCTGTTTCCAACAGAATACGCTTTTTTTCTAATTCCTTGAGTTGGAATTCTTTCTTTGCATTGAGGTGATTGAATATCAATGATTTGATTTCAAAAATCGGGAATGACATACTGATACCGTAGTTTCTCGTTGCATTATCCCTTACGTGTTGGAAATCAAAAACCAATGAGTCAGAGCTGTATGTATAGCCGTAAAAAAAAGAAACCTTAGGTAGAAATCTAAGATATGATGATATTAAATTCAGTTTCGCCGCATTTCTCATTTCCTGGGCAATCTGGATATTGTAGTTGACCGATTCCAGGATCGTAAATAACGAATCGAGTGACGGGAATTCAATGCTGTCCGGCGGCACTAATGTATCGGTCAAATAGATATCGTTATCCAAACCAATAACCAGTTTCAGTTCCTCTTGAGCAGTAATTTCCAGGGTTTTAGCCTTTGCCCTATCTTGCATTGCACTCAGATAAAAAACCTCACCCTGTAACATTTCTAGTTTAGATGCCGCACCGAGTTCATACTTTGTCTTGACCAACTCAAGGTTTTTCTCCGCCCGTTCAATAGTTACCTCAGATGAACTAAGCAGTTCCCGCGCGTTTATCAAACCATAATAAGCAGTCTTGAGTTTCAAGAGCAGACCAGCGATCGCTGACTTATAGACAATCCTGCTGCCTTTTATCTGTCGCCCACTGACAAAAACCGAACTTAGTATATCCAGATCAAAGAGCGGTTGATTCAAGTTTAGCACACCTGAATACATGCTGGTCTCAGTATTATTAGTCTCTGTTCTTGTATATTGTACCGTGGATGAGATCGTTGGTAAAAGACTACTCAAAGTTTGATAAAATAAAATGCGTGATTTTTCCAGGGATACCTTTGCCTCATAATACGCCGGACTTTGTGCCAATAACTGATCAATAGCCTGATCCATTGATAATGAATCAACCTGGGCAAAAAGTAGGAGAATTATCATGTGTTCTCTGCCTAACCGCCTGGCCCACGCAAGGAACCAAGCCCGATGCCGATAAAGATTGACACAAACCAAACAAGGAATACAAGGATATAGGCATTTTGTTTCTTGACCCCGCTGACAATACTTATACCAATCGCGACAAGGATCATTTCCCAGATAACAAAAAAATCAAAACCAGCCAGGAGCTGGTAGAGAAATGAAGTTTTTTCTATATTAGGAGCAAGCAATGCAAGTGATGTCGTGACATATGGAGACTTGGTGATCGCAACAAGCATTAGCTTAAGTACTGCGGCAGGAACCATTATCAACGCGGAAAAACTAACGACTGAGAAAACACTC
>Ga0209986_10002963_pt1 | contig 15116 bp, 12 predicted proteins | sample BlataG_FD_183168 | JGI IMG/M metagenome (GOLD analysis project Ga0209986, IMG submission 183168) | Deep subsurface microbial communities from Black Sea to uncover new lineages of life (NeLLi) - Black_00105 metaG (SPAdes) (version 2) | ecosystem: Environmental > Aquatic > Marine > Oceanic >...
TTCAAGGCAGTGCAAACTGGTGGACCTTCGGGAGGTTGTTTGCCGTCAGATTTTCTTGATACCCCAGTGGACTATGATTCTCTGACTTCAGCTGGCTCGATTATGGGTTCTGGCGGTATGGTAGTAATGGATGAAGACACCTGCATGGTTGACATAGCACGATTCTTCCTATCTTTTGTACAACTTGAGTCCTGCGGTAAATGCATACCATGTCGTTGGGGCACTAAACAGATGCTGGACATACTAGAGGATATAAGCAACGGAAGAGGCGGGCCCGACGATATTGAATTGCTTCAGGAATTAGCGGAATCGGTTAAAGATGGTTCCTTATGCGGTTTAGGACAAACTGCTCCTAACCTGGTTCTTACTAGTATACGCTACTTCCGTGATGAGTATAAAGCACATATAGAAGAAAAGCGATGTCCGGCGTTAGTTTGTAACGCTCTTATATCATACTATATTGATCCTGAAAAATGCCAAGGTTGTGTGATTTGCCTCCGCTCTTGTCCTGCCGGGGCTATTAAGGGTGGTAAGAGAGTTGTACATGTTATTGATCAAGATAAGTGCACCAAATGTGGCACCTGTTTGAATGTCTGTCCACCCCGCTTTGGTGCGGTAATAAAGACTTCTGGCGAGAAACCTGCAATTCCAGAAGAACCTGTACCAATAGGCTTCGCAGGTAAAACTCATGGGGGTCAACAATGAGTACAGCCGCTCCAAATAAAGTGAAGGAAACGAAAATGGATATCGTCAGACTAACCATTAATGGTCGCCAGGTCATAGCGGGAAAAGGAGCCACTGTGCTTGAAGCGGCACTTGGCGCTGGTAGCTACATTCCCACATTGTGTTACGACCCTGACCTTAAGCCTTATGGAGGTTGTCGCCTCTGCGTGGTTGAAATAGAAGGGATGGGTGGTTTGGTTAGCTCGTGCACTACGCCGGCAACTGATGGTATGGTGGTGCACACCGATACGCCAAGGGTAAATCAATCACGCCGAATCACTATGGAACTTATCATCGCCAATCATCATGGCGATTGCCTTGCCTGTGCCAAGAGCCAGGACTGCGAGCTACTTAAAATTGCTCGGTATTTGGGTATAGAGCAGGAGCGTGTTGAGCGACTTCGAAAAGGCACTCAGGTGCTTTCTGTGGACAAGAGCCATCCGGCGTTTATTCGTGACTTGAATAAGTGCATCCTCTGCGCCAAATGTGTGAGAGCCTGTCACGAGATAGTCTGCCATGATGCCATTGACATAGCCTTTCGAGGCAACTTGGCGAGAATAGCCACCTTTGGTGATAGACCGATTGCCGAGTCGATATGTAAGTCCTGTGGTGAATGTGTTATGCGATGTCCTACTGGGGCATTGGTGCCTAAATGGGAAAAGCCACCTGCCGAAGAGGTTAAGACCATTTGTCCCTATTGTGGGGTTGGCTGCTCCATCTATTTGGGTGTTCTAGATAACAGGGTTATTTCCGTGCGCGGTGACCCCCAAGGTCCAGCTAACCGAGGAAGCCTGTGTGTCAAGGGGCGCTGGGGATATGATTTTCTCAGCCATCCTGAGAGGTTAACCACACCGCTTATACGATTATCTGGAGTGGCACGAAAAACAGGTCAGGATGGGCAGGTGAACCAAATCTTCCGTGAGGCTAGCTGGGATGAAGCTCTGGAACTGGCAGCCAATAAGCTCCTTGAACTCAGGCAAGCTCATGGAGCAGATAATATCGCTGCCTTAAGTTCAGCTAAGTGCACCAACGAGGATAACTATGTTATGCAGAAATTCGTTCGTGCTGTGATCGGGACTAATAACATTGACCATTGTGCTCGCCTATGCCATGCCTCCACTGTCGTTGGGGGTATCGCTGCCTTTGGTCAAGGGGCAATGACTAATTCTTATTCCGATTTTGAGCAAACGGAACTTTTTTTCATCATCGGCTCTAACACTACCGAATGTCATCCCATTATTGGTTCCATAATCAAGAGAAGGGTCAGGTTTGGCGGTGCTAAACTTATCGTCGCTGATCCTCGGTCAATCGAACTTGGCGAACACGCCGCTGTCAGACTTGCCCACAAGCCAGGAACAGATGTTGCCCTTATCAATGGGCTGATGCGCGTGATTATTAGAGACGGCCTTGAGAAAAAGAAATTTATCCGGGAGCGCACTGAAGGCTTCGAGGAACTGCGCCCACTTGTGGAGAGGTATACTCCTGAGGCAGTGGAGGCTATAACTGGGGTCCCTCAGGCCGATATAGAGAGGGCTGCCCGCCTTTTCGGTGAGGCAAAAAGTGCTTGCATCCTCTATGGAATGGGTATAACCCAGCATACCACGGGCACAGATAATGTGAAAAGCGTGGCAAACCTGTTACTACTGACTGGCAATATCGGCAGGGAGGGCACGGGATTCTGTCCCCTTCGGGGTCAAAACAATGTTCAGGGCGCCTGTGATATGGGAGCGCTCCCCAATGTCTATCCCGGCTATCAAAGAGTTGATGACCCCCCTGTGAGGATGAAATTTGAAACTGCCTGGGGATGCAAATTGAGTGACCGGCCGGGGGTGACCGTTACCGAGATAGCCGATGCTATACTCGGGGGAGAAATTAAAGGGCTCTATGTTATGGGAGAGAATCCCATGTTAAGTGAGCCTAATTTGGAGCATTTCAGGCAGGCACTGGAGAAACTTGAATTCCTGGTAGTTCAGGATATCTTTCTGTCTGAGACCGCCTGGCTTGCTGACGTTGTTTTTCCCGCCGCTGGCTTCGCGGAAAAGGATGGTACTTTTACAAATACCGAGAGGCGAATTCAAAGAATAAGGCAAGCAGTCCCACCACCTGGGGAGGCAAAAGCTGATTGGGAAATTATATCTGCTTTGGCGGAAAAGATGGGAAAACCATTTGGCTACCAGACTGCCGGCCAGATTATGGAAGAAATTGCCTCCCTTACTCCCATCTATGGTGGTATCCGCTTTTGGCGCCTCGGCCAGGATGGTTTGCAATGGCCCTGCCCTGATACCTCACACCGCGGAACCAGTTTTCTTTACCAGGATGGCTTTACCCGGGGACGGGGCAAGTTCCATGCTGTGGATTACATTCCACCAGCAGAATCAATATCCAAAAAATACCCTCTTGTTCTTACTACTGGGCGGGTGCTGGAGCACTGGCATACTGGAACAATGAGTCGCCGTGCTAACGTGCTTAGCGAGCTTTATCCCAGCGGTGTGGTGGAAATGCATCCTGATGATGCCGCAAGGCTGGGACTTGTTGAAGGCGATTTAGTGGTAGTTACCTCGAAAAGGGGTCGGGTGGAAGCGCCGTTACATATTACGGAAAAATCACCTCCCGGGGTTATCTTTATGACCTTCCACTGGCGTGAAGCGGCGGCGAATATCCTCACCAATGATGCTCTTGACCCATTAGCCAAGATTCCTGAGTATAAGGTCTCTGCGGTAAACGCCGTAGGGCGGAGGAAAAAGCTGCGCTGATGAGCGGAGACATACGCAAGGTAGAATCATGGCTGGGCACGCTGGATGAACGCCTTAAGGCCTGGCTTATGTTGCGATTATCTCAGGAGAAATGGTAGCTACTACTGCCACTTCTCTTCTCTCCTCCATCTCCTCTTGGCTGCCAGCTTTCTTGCCTTCTCCAGATCGTCCTGGCTATTTATGTTGAAAAAGCTTAAGTGCTCCGGGTCAAAACTGTTTACCTCGTCCTCCTCAACGTACTTCACCTTGACCATACTAAAAAGTTTTCTAATCCTCAGTTCATCTTGCTCCAGTAACTCTTGGATGGGGCCTGAACAATTCTTGGAATACACTGCGCAAAGGGGCTCTAATTTATTTTTTATCCGGGGAACAACAACATCAAATGTGGAGCAGATTTGGGTCATATATTCAAGCAAGCCAACGCTGAGAAACGGTGTATCACAGCCAACAACGATAGCCCGCGAACTAGATGAGGCTATTAAACCTGAGTAAATGCCCACAAGCGGACCCTTTCCAGGATAACTATCGGCTACCGTTTTTATCCTTACAGTCGAGGAGCAGGAAATTGCTTCGCCATGAGCAGTCGCTATGATGATTTCTGTGCTGAGAATAGCAAGGCGGTCAACCACCCACTGGATAAGGCTCTTACCCTCAATAACCTGAAGAGCCTTGCTCCGGCCAAGTCTCGAACTTTTGCCACCGGCGAGAATAATAGAAGTCATGCCAAAGCGTCCGGAATTTATCGCTACGTTAACATACTGAATAAAGCCAGGCAAGCTGTTATTGCTTGCCTAATCTTTCCTTCTCTATTAGAATACTAACATAGGCTCATGACAAAGCTTTACTGCAAGTTTCTAGTCAAATCAAGACAGGTAGTTTGCTCCTAACAGACCACGATGGAAAAATTTTACGAGACAAAAGTAAAAGAGATAATGATATCTGGGCATGATACCCCATTTATAGGAGAGAATGCGGTTTGGGCGGACTTTTTTACCAAGCTTTCCCTCAGGGCACACGCATGGGTAGTTAACAATACTAAGGACATGAAAGTGGTCGGGGTAGTAACGGAACACGATATGCTGCGTTGCATTATTCCTCCTGGAGAGAAGAAGGCGAGAATATTCGGAATTTCCAGGGCTGAGATATTGCATAAAGAAAGTGTCGTCCAGGATATCATGACACATAATCCTGTTGTATGCTCGCCGGAAGAAACTGTGGCTCACGTCTTAAAGAAATTTTCTTCCTTCAATATCCGCAGATTAGCAGTTGTTGATGAAAATAAAAGACTGTTGGGAGAAATAACAATCCAGCTCCTGGTGAAAGAATTCAGACATAAGCATAAGTTCATGAACATGGTATGAATATCTATGTGCTTATCGCTTTAATTCTCATACTCGGCTTCATACTCGGAAGGATATTACGCAAGCTACGTTTAACAGAAATTTTAGCATATATTCTCTCGGGTATTATCATAGGACAGGTTTTGAATTTCACCCCACCCGAACAATTCAACGTCATTATCACTGGAACCACGCTTGCTCTTGTTGCCTACATAATAGGACTGAGTTTCTCTTTCGCTTTTCTAAAAAGAATGGGCAAGCAGCTAATCATCATATTGATTGTGCAGGTGCTCATGACCTTCATTGCCACATGTGGTTTTGTATATTTATTGACGAAGGATCTCCCACTTTCCATCATTTTGGGTTCGCTCGCTCCTGCCACCGCTCCGGCAGGAACAATAGCAGTTTTAAGGGATTTGAGGGCAAAGGGAACACTTACGGACCTAACCATTGCTCTTGTTGGACTGGATGACGCGCTTGTAATAGTTATTTATGCGGTGGGGATTCGTTTGACAAAGATGTTATTGGGCGCGGAAGCAAGCATTTCATTCTCCTTTAATTACCCATTATGGGAAATTTTTGGTGGCTTAGGACTGGGAGCGGCAATTGGAGTTGCTATTGCTTATTTCACGAAGAAAATACATCTCTCTTCTGACCACATCTTCCTTATTTCTATCGCGGCTGCTATTCTATGTTGGGGTCTTGCCGAAATGATTGGAGTTTCGGCAATTCTCACATGTATGGCTTTAGGAACCGCAGTGATTAACCTCAACGTCCAAATCGGTAATCGCTCAAACGAACTGATAGATAATATCATGACGCCGATATTTGTTTTGTTTTTTGCCGCTATTGGTATGGCCATGGACTTCTCAATTTTTCATCTGATGTGGCCGCTTGTAATTGTGTATTGTGTTGGTAGAAGTATTGGCAAGATAACAGGGTGTAGCCTTGGAGCTGCTATATCAAGGTCCGAGCCAAAAATCAAGAAGTATCTTGGCCTTGCCATGCTAGATCAGGCAGGTGTCGCCATGGGGCTTGCTTTCCTGGCAGCTCAAGCATTGTCGGACTATGAGCTCGGAGGCACAATAATTACAATTATGGCCGCCACAACGGTGATTCATGGACTCTTTTCACTACCTCTAATACAATATGCTGTTAAGAAGGCAGGAGAGGCACGCACATAATATTTTTATGGGTGTGTACTCTGCTAAATATGGTAGCCAAGGAGAGAGGTAAAAGGTGACTTACTGTTGTAAGCAGGGAAGCCCCTCCCCGGCTTCTGGGAATATTGCGGCGCCAGTATAAGATATTGGTCAGGGTTATGCCAGGATAGTGGTGGCAGTTCATGAGGACGAAAATGAAAATCCTGGGTATTGAAACCTCTTGTGATGAAACTGCCGCTGCCATAGTGGAGGACGGCAGCAGAATTATCTCCGATGTTGTAGCTTCACAAATAGATATTCATGCTCGCTATGGCGGCGTAGTCCCCGAAGTTGCCTCAAGGCAGCATCTTCTCACTATTATCCCGGTTATCAGCCAGGCAATGACCGAAATCTCCTGGCAGGATATAAATGGAATTGCTGTGACTTTCGGCCCGGGGTTGGCTGGGTCGCTGTTGGTCGGCGTTAACGTGGCCAAGGCAATTGCCTTGGCTAAAAAATTGCCTATTACTGGGGTTAACCATCTTGAGGCACATATATATGCTAATTGGCTGGACTTTTCCTCCCCCCCTGGTGAAAAGGGAAGAGTGAAATTCCCCTGCCTCTGTCTCGTTGTCTCCGGTGGGCATAGCGATTTAGTATTGATGAAGGGACACGGACAGTTTGAGAAATTGGGGCGGACTCGGGATGACGCTGCTGGCGAAGCCTTTGACAAAGCAGCTAGAATCTTGGACTTGGGCTACCCTGGGGGTCCAGCTATTGAACAGGCAGCCCGCTCTGGAATCCCTTGCTTGCCCCTCCCTCGAGCTTGGCTCAAGGAAAGCCATGATTTCAGCTTCAGTGGACTAAAAACCGCTTTGTGGCATCTTGTTCACAAGGGAGGGGTCTCAGTGACCAATGCCGCAGCAAGCTTCCAGTTGGCCATAGTCGATGTTTTGGTTGCCAAAACAATCGAGGCGGCAAAGCAATTGAAAGTGGAGCAAATTTTACTTAGCGGTGGAGTGGCAGCCAATAAGACATTAACCCAGCATTTCCTTGCTAACTCGCCGGTGCCGGTTCTTATTCCCCCTCCACTTATGTACTGATAATGCTGCCATGGTGGCTGCTTGTGGCTATTATCATTTCCGGGCTGGCGAGATAAGCGGTTATGACCTGGATGTAGTGCCCAGCCTCAGTCTTGGTTGAGCCCTCCAGTTTTGAGGCGTGAAGCCCCGATGAAATCGGGGTTCCTTTGTCCTGAGCAAAGCGAAGGATCTTACAGGAAATTCTAAATACTAATTTCTAAAATCTAAACATTTTGAGCATTGGTATTTGGATGAGAGGAATTAAATCTTCCTTTCTTTTGTTTAGGATTTGGTGCTTGGGATTTAAGATTTTCCCCTCAGGGATTGCGGAGCCCGTTCCGAAGCGTAAGTGAGAAATCTCGTTCCTCTTTGAAATTTTGCTGCCAGGACTACTTGGCTATTTACTTTGTCTGATCAACTTCGTTTTACTTATAGATTATAGGGTAAAGTTCCCTCACCTTGAGACTTTGGGAACCGCAACATGTATAATTATAATTTGACTGCTAGATAGCAGTCGCGAGGAGGTGACAGAAATGGTAAAGGTCATTATTGAAAGGCAATTTCGTAAGACAGAGGGGATAAAAGCCGAAAGCCTGTTGCTTGGAATAAGGTCGAAAGCGCTGCGAGCGCCTGGTTATGTTGGAGGTGAGACGCTTTGTTCCGTAGAGGACTCATCAGTTTTGGTAACCGTAAGCACGTGGGCTGACGAGGCATCCTGGAGAGCCTGGGCCTCCAGTTCACAGCGGCAAGAAATTATGAGCAAGATTGCCCCCCTTACGGTTTCTCCGGAGAAAGTATCTGTCTTTCGTGTTGTTCATGGAAGTGGTACATAGTCAGTTCACGTAATTGACAAGCAGCCTAAATGGGCAAGTTCGTGTACCACAACTTACGCACTAGGTTTACGATTCAACCAGCATCCTCAGCCCCCGGGTCACTCGGACCTTCTGTGCTTGAATGCTGGCAATGGCTTTCTCGCCCCTGAAAATCCCTCCACGGTAGCGACCACGCGTAAATCTCGAAAGATATGTAGTAGCTCGTTGTGACTGAGGACGTGGTCAGGATTCTGCGGTTTTTGAAACTTTTTGGTACTAGGATTACTTAGACTTAATTTTTTAATTAAATTCGTTTCACTTATAGGTTATGGATGAAATTCCCTCTCCTTGGGACTTTTAGCCTATAGCAAGAAAGCCTTGATGCTCAGGTGTAGGACTTTTAGGTCATAGACAGGCTGTAGAATTTTTATTAAGATTTTGATACTGAAGGGAATAACCAATCTGAGGAATAATTGAGGCGTGAAGGAATCCTTTCCTTCACGAGGATAATAATCTAGGGAGTAAGAAGTTGGAGATGGAAGTAAAACGCCTCCATGACGAGGTCGTGACTCTTAAAACGGCAATCGAGGAGGCGATACGCGAGGGGCAAAAATCCACGGACGACCTTGACGATATTCCCAAGTCCAGCCTGGGTTCTAAAAGGACTTTGCCCTCACCTGCGTGAACATAGGTTTGGGGGTTGTCGGCTGGGTCGACGATTTTTGAGCTTACGCCTCAGTATTCCTCAACTAGCCAGAGGACATTCGCTACATCTTCCCTCATCGGCCTACCCTTTAGGCAAGAACGGTTATATATTGTACTTCTTGAATTGCGCGAAATGACGAAAAGTATAACCTAACAATCGTGTATCGTAGTATACTTGAATGCGAAGCTATTTGATCGAACCTGCGACACAATAGTAGTGTGATCTAGATACTGACTCCCTTCTGTATTGTGGTGAAGTAAGTTCCCGGCATCAAGCGAGCATCTGTGTATCTGGTCGCCTATATAGACACCGGTCTGGGAGACCGCTGCTCTAGAAGGGATCAACATCCAGAGGCTATCGGAAGTGTATGCCGAAGCGGGGTTAGTTGGGTTCAAGGTTCACGCACGAGTGGGAGGATACCCGATCAGACCGTCAAACAAAGCGCTGGTACTGCTGAAAGAACTCACTGCATAAAACGTAAGGGGCATATTAAGTTAAGAGAGGAGGATGTCTGCGGAGCCACTCTCCTCTCTTGAATCGTACGCCATATATATACCTTTACAATGTTAGAGCTGCTGTCAATTCTTGCTGAGCAGCGTCTTCCAGTTCGTTTGCTCTATCAAGAGATTCATAGGCGGAACGTACGAGTGACGCAATACTTTCTTGATCCGTCGGTTTTGCCCGCGGTATCGGCAGTGTCTTTAGATCATCCGGGTCGATTTCCGGGACATCTTTGCCGTAGCGATATGCAGTTATTAGCGGATAGCCTAGCCGATTGCTGCCGACAATCGCCGCTACGTAATGAGCGTCAAACTCTGGATCGGTGACTTTAACCCTTACGACATGCTGTGTGATAGCTTTATTGCCGAGATACTTTGACACAAGAATACTCCGCCCTAGGATACCACCAAACGCACCCGAGCAGGAAATAAGGATTGTACCTTCATGTACTACACATTGGTTTACACTTTTAGCATTGCGCGCTGAAGACAAATTAGCACTAGGGAGCAGACGTGCGCGCATGACGTCAGCCGATGAGAATAGCGGAGTTCCATACCCCTTATCTGCACGGTAACGCTTGAAGCGAGACACGCCCCATACATCGGCAATCTGACCCAATGGCTTTGACTCCATTTTGGAAAGGATAGAACGCAGTCTAGATACTGGAGGAGAATAGAAGTGAGAGTCCAAACGGAAACGGGAAAGTAGATGCGCTGGATGTGTGAAACTATTGCCCATATTTACTGAGGATTTGTTCAACTCGGCGTATTCAGATTTGAGCAGGATGCCTGAGATGAGGTCTTCAGCAGACTGCAAAGATACCCTTGCCTTGTCGACATTAGCCACGGCCTCCAACATGACGCGATTGATTCTATCGCGGCTCGTTTCTTCAATGAATGGTATGAGGGTGTCGGTGATGTCATGATCTTTAAGGTGTCTTATCACCTTGCCGTGACCAACGCGTGTCAGTAGGGTGAGGCCTATTCTTGTTTGCAGGAATGCAGAAACGTATCCGCGCATTGACTCATGGATACGTAACCGGAAACAATCATCACTTGCGATATGGTTGGTATAGGTCTTTCCGCACACTACAGATTTTCCTATCGTACCCGACCTCGAGATGAGTATATCTCCTTCTCGAATCCAGAGTGGTGAAATCTTATCTGGGTCGTGGAGGCGAATCACCGAATCTGTGGGGAGTCGAGTCATGAACATTGACGACGTGCCCAACATTTGAGCACCATACTCGGCAGAATCGATATATACCCGAGTGAATCGGTTAGGCAGATACACCTCTATAAATTCATCAAGATCGCAAATCCGTTTCGAGGGAATTCCTAGTTGTTTGATTTGGCGTAGCATCGCCTCCCCTTCACCGCTATATCGACTGGGGTCAAGGCGGAAGCGCTTATTCGCTGTCTCGGTGCTCGCAATTATCTGCCTGTCAATAGGGAAAATTGGATGCGGTTTATTCGAGAACACGGTAAACACCCTCTGACAAATCGTAATGTACCCTTCCCCGCCGGACGTTTTCGTGGAAAGCGATATAGTCTTTGACTATCGATGGAAGGTCATTAGCAACTATACGTTCCTTGCTTGTGCGGATAGTCTCGCCGTCACTGGCGACGACTATCGGTATTTCCTCAATGATATCGAAACCGTCGTGCCGTTTGCGATATGTAGTGTTCCCCCGACGATCATACCCCACACTATGGGCTATTGCCATGTATATAGGATATGGCTCCATCGGCTGATTTCCCAGAATCGCCAACGTGTCATTTAGTTCGCGCCGCTCGACGAGAAGGATTGCCGTTAAGGTTCCAGTACCCTCACGACCACTAATAAGAAAGGTCTCGACAGGCAGTTCCACGACCCCTAGGATACGGGTATGGGTAAGGAGCCACTTGCGGACATACTCAAGCCCAGGGTTGTTTAGGACAGATTGTGGAACGATGATTGCAGCTCTACCCACTCCTGGCTTCAGTAGTTGGACGCAACGTTCAATGAAAAGAATCTCAACGATTTGTGAAGATTTACCCTGAGCCGTGTCGAATTGATCAAGCACATGCCGTTCGTTGCGGGTTATGTCGTCGCCGAAGGGGGGATTTGTACACAGCGCAGTGACGTTTCCTATAAAGAACCTGTGATTACCTAAGAACTTTTCGGTTAGCCCAAGCCTTTTTCTTAGCTTGTCAGCATTATCGCATGTCCAGTTCTGCGGGGGCTCAAGGATATCCTGATCAAAAACGTGTCCAGAACCATCATTGTTCATCAACATGTTCTGGCGTGCCGTATTTGCGAGATTGCGATTAATATCATTTGATATGACAGAGGTAAGAGCGAACTTCCGTTGCTCCTCCTTGATTGCGTCAGACCAATCACCCTTTCGTCGAGAATATCTCTCAGCTATTGCTTTCATCCCTTGGACTAGCATCAGGACGCTAAAACCGCCTGACCCACATGCAGGATCGCAGCAAATATCGTCAGGGGTGATTTGGAGCATTTCTACTGCAGCATCGACAACAACACGTGGTGTGAAGAACTCGCCCTTTTCTCCGCGTATGTTGGCACCTACAATCTCCTCATAGGCTGCACCCTTTACGGTCGGCCCGGTTGTGAGTAGCGAATAATCCTGTAGTTCAGCTACGATGCGAGCCAGTACCGCAGGGCGAATGTTTATCTTGTCTCCTTGGAATCCGAGCTGCCCAAATTCTGGAACAACCAACCGCTTGTATAGTGCGTTAATACGATTCAAGGCACGGATTTGCCCGTCCTGCGTCCCTATCTCCTCTGGGGTTGCGTAGAAATCGGAGTATTCTTTGTCTTCTTTCTCGTCCTCTATCTTGGTCTGGATGACTTTCAGGAACTCCCAGAAGGCTGTCATCTTATCATCGCCAGATTGAGCAATAATGTTGTGACACTTGCGGAATCTCCATTTGAGGCTCTCGGTTGTTGCAGATGTGAGGGCATCTAACCGTGGGGCTCTATCAAGGGGGTGTAACTCACCGTGCCGTGGTATGTCATAGTCAACGCGTCTGACATCGGTGGGGTCTACTTTATGGACAACTTGGCGCTCAAAGCCAGCGCCATTGGTCCAAAGTCCGAAGTCACACGCGGGGCAAACAGCCACGTAAGAAATCAGTTGCCCAACTCCGTCTTTTTTGTCAGTGACTTTGACTTGAGGTTTCTTACATTCAACTATACGGAGGACTGTTTCTTGCTTGTGCTCAGCCGCATCAGGAAATAGAGCTATGTCAACCTGCTTTGTAGCTGAGCCGACTTTAATCGGGAATTCTGTTTCCATTGAAGTAAGGGGGTAGCCGTACTCTGTGGCCATGGTCTTAATAAGTTCCTGACGGACGAATTCCTCGTCAGTTGCCTTACGTGGCTTTTGTGCAACTGGGTCGTATAGGTAACCTTCCTTCAGTTCAATGAGTGATTCGGCTATCATGCAATCCTCCCTATACTGGAATGCTGAAATATGGCCATTATAACCATGTGAAAAAGTCACTGGCCTAATTCTAAAGCAAGCCTTATATTTAGCGATTATACGCCCGTATTCAATCCAGCACAAGATACTCATTTTGGAGCACCCTTCTGCCGCTTCCGGCAGCAACTTTCCATGGCTCCTAAACCCTTCATGCTTGTAGGACTAGCTTAACAAGTGTAAACTTTTGGATGCAGACCAGGAGGATATGAGGTCATTACCTGCCTTAATCTATCGGCGTTGTTTTAGCGACGGAGGATCGAAATGAGGAATGATATCTATAAGAAACTAATCGACGTCGCTCGTTCTAAAAGCCTCATAAGCTATGATGACCTGAATATAGAGCTAGGCTTGGAGCTTGATTTTGAAAACCCACCAGATCGTATTCTGGTTGGGCGATGGTTGGATGAGATATCTGCACACGAAGTGAAGGCAGGGCGTCATATGCTTTCGGCAGTTGTCGGACGTAAGGAAGGCGGGAGGGTTGTTGACCCAGGAAAGGGCTTCTACGGGTGCGCTCGGGCTTTGGGCATTTATGCAGACGGCGATGATTTGGTTTTCTGGGCGATGGAAGTGAAATGGCTTCACGAGTATTGGAGCGGCCACTAGAATCCTCAAGCGCTCCTATCGTCAGAAATAATGAGAGGGAGAGCCTACCACTCTCCCTCTTCTCAATCAAATCTGTTGACACCCACTACTGCGAGGGACAGAATTCAGAGCTAACCGTACAGGCGGTAACGGCATTATCAAATGATCAATAGGATAGTCATTGAAAACTATCGTTCTATCAAGCAACTGGACTTCCAGCCTAAAAATCTCTGTGCTTTTGTCGGAGAGAACAATGTTGGAAAGTCCAACATCTTGTCAGCCATAAATCTGGTGCTTGGCGAAAGATGGGCACCAAATCAGGTTTCGATTGATGATGTATGCGATCGTGACAAAACCCTTAACCTTTTAATTCAAATTTATTTCGATAATCCCATTACCTACACATACTATGGGAATGCCTTCGATATTGCTGGATTCGGTCTTGAATACAATTACAATACGGGCGGGGTAATGCATTCTCTCAATAGTGACGGTTCTACCGTGCAAACACAATACAATCGTGACTTACCAATGAGTAACGCCATCAGAGAACAAGTTCCTAGTCTTTTAATCGGGGTCACTAGAAATCTGGAAAGGGAATTATCAGGTTCACAATGGACTCTACTTGGTAGAATCTTAAAAGATATTGAGACTGAATTTCAGCAGGATTCTCAACGTACAAGAGATTATGATACTAAAATGCAAGAGGCTTGTGATTTACTCAGGATTACAAGCTTTGTTGAGCTTGAGAATATTTTAAAAGAGCAAGTACAGAAACTGACGGGCTTTGTGAACGCAGACCTAAAGTTCAAACAGCCCAAAGTGCTGAATCAGTATAAGAGTTTAGAGCTAACCGTCCAGGAATCCAGCCATTACAACGAATGTTCGGCATTGGATATGGGGTTGGGGATACAAAGTGCAATTGTGATTGCCCTAATTCAAGCATTTAGACAGTTCAAGAGGATTGGGGCGATTCTTCTTATTGAAGAACCAGAAGTATATCTCCATCCCCACGCACGAAGGTATTTCTACAACTTGCTCAAGGAACTTGCGAATCAAGGTAACCAAGTTTTCTACACTACGCACTCGACTGAATTTGTTTCTTTACCAGACTTCGAAAACCTGTGTATTGTAAGAAAGAAACCAGTTGAAGGTACTCGGCTTAACCAGGCTCAGGGTTTAAGTGTAACTCCAGCTTCTAAAGAAGAGCTGAAACTATTGACTCAATTTGATGCAAGAAGAAACGAACTATTTTTCGCTCGAAAAGTTATGCTAGTCGAAGGTCAAGATGAACGAGTTGTTTTACCGCATATGTTTGCACTAAAAGGGATTGATGTTAACAGAGACTGCATTTCAATAGTAGATGTTGGTGGTAAGGGTAACCTTGAATTTATGATAAAGATAGTAAGGGGGTTTTCTATTCCATCCGTGATTCTTCATGATGAAGATAGAAATGCTGAGAACTATGCAACCTATCATGCTGGAGCGAGCGGTATTAATGCTAAAATTAGAGCATCGGCAGGCGATAGCTCTTTGATATTTGCAATGGACCCTGATCTTGAAGGTGTTCTTGGCGTACAGAACAAAGACCTTCGGGAAAAAATAAACAAAGTGAAAACCCTTAATGCAAGCTCGATTCCCCAAGTTATAAACGACGCTATTGACAAACTAATTAGCTTGTAGACAAGGGTTACAGGCACAATAAAAGGGAGAACGTCTCCGCTCTCTCTTGACTTTGACGCTTTTTCCTTCGTGGCGTTGACGTCTAACTCTGCTGTCGCAACCTTTGGCTTATCTTGCGTTGTCGTCTCTCGTGGCCCATCTTGTAGCTAAGTATTTTCAGTCCGCTGCTCTACCACCTGAGCTACCTCGGCATGGGCGATGGACTACTGAGTTTTGACGTAGTCGGCAGCCTTCTCCTCTATCCTGACTAGGCATCCGCTTAAGCTCTTTACCTGGTTCCGTAATTTTCGATAAATTTG
>Ga0209986_10002964_pt1 | contig 15109 bp, 15 predicted proteins | sample BlataG_FD_183168 | JGI IMG/M metagenome (GOLD analysis project Ga0209986, IMG submission 183168) | Deep subsurface microbial communities from Black Sea to uncover new lineages of life (NeLLi) - Black_00105 metaG (SPAdes) (version 2) | ecosystem: Environmental > Aquatic > Marine > Oceanic >...
GTGCGGTCATGGCTGCTAGCGCTGTCTATGGAAGGAGTTCCCTGCCTGAAGGTGAAGGCAAAGAGGTAGCTCAGAAGTCCAAGGAGCAGCTCTACGGGAAGCCGGGCCTGTACAGGGTATTCAACCAGATTCCCAACAGGATCAGAGAGAAGTACGGAGCTACTGTCTGCCGAGATCTGACATCCGAATGGCACGACAACTGGCTCTGCCGCGAGCATGCTCTCAGTTGTCGGGAGATCATCACCGACGCAGCAGGAATCGCTGCTGATCTCATTCTGTCAGATAAGGAAGGCATTGCCTCAAGGCCATTTGGCGCCAATGTGGAAGACCTCAAGGACTAGTCGCCTTCTTTCCCACTGCAATTGCCGCATTCCGGAGGGAAATGAACGTCGGTGTATGTCGAATAGAGCTGCGCATGCCTGAGAATCAATCACTCAAAGCCAAGCGGCAGATAGTGAAGTCCATCATTGCGCGGCTGCAAAACACGTACAACGTTTCTGTAGCTGAGGTTGATAACCAGGACCTGTGGCAGTTGGCTACCCTGGGGGTATCCTGTGTTAGCAACTATAGAAGACATGCTGATGAGACCTTGTCTGCTGTGCTGAAGTTCATTGTCCGGAACTACCCGGGCGTGGAAATAGTGAGTTCGGAAACAGAGACCTTTCCTGCTTTCTGAGAGGTTAATGGATGCCACTGCTTTTGTGCATCACCTGCTCACCCTGCCCGGCTACAGACAGCAGCTTGTTCACATAGAGCATCTTCCCGCGCGGGAAGCTGTGTTCGGCGAACTGGATAGGTGCCTCCACCCTATCCTTGAAGCGCGTCTCAAAGCCCTGGGGATATCGGCTCTATATCGACACCAGGCGGAGGCACTGAATGCTCTTTTCGCCGGGAAGAACATCATAGTGGCTACCCCAAACGCCAGCGGCAAAAGCTTGTGCTATCACCTGGCGACGCTCGAGGCGATGCTGGCTGACAGGGACAGCCGGGCAATCTACGTTTTCCCCACCAAGGCGCTGACCCAGGACCAGTTGAGGAGCCTGAGAAGGATAGCCTGTCCTCAAATTGTCTCTGAAGGGGTGGTGTGTACCTTCGACGGCGACACACCACAAGATGAGAGGGCGAGCATGAAGAGACGGGCGAAGATAGTACTCACCAATCCAGATATGCTCCATCTTGGTGTCTTGCCCAATCACCGGTCATGGTCCAGGCTGTTCCGCCACCTGAAGTACGTGGTGATAGACGAGGCTCACGTTTATCGGGGCATTTTTGGCTCACATATGGCCAACGTTGTCAGGAGACTACGGAGGATATGTGCTCTCTATGGCTCGAGCCCCCAATTCATTTGTTGCTCGGCTACAACGGCAAATCCGAGGGAACATGCTGAACGCCTGGTTGGCTTGCCCATTGAGGCTGTTGTTGAAGATGGGTCTCCTCATGGTGAGAAGTACTTTGCCTTTTGGAATTCGCCGGTCGTTGATGAAGCCAGGAACAGGCGCAGGAGCGCCAATTCTGAGGCAAGCTATCTCCTTATACAGTTGGTGCAGGAAGGCTTTCGCAGTCTCGTGTTCGCCCGCACGCGCAAGTTGACCGAGCTTATTTGCCTCTATGCTAGGCAACAGTTGGCTCCCGGCTTATATGACAGGGTCAGTCCCTACCGGGCGGGATACCTTCCTGAAGAAAGACGCAGGATTGAGCAACAGTTCTTTGATGGCGAACTCCTCGGCCTGGTAGCCACGACTGCTCTGGAACTGGGTGTAGACATTGGTGGTCTGGAGGCCACGGTGCTTGCTGGCTATCCGGGAAGCATTGCCAGCGCCTGGCAGCAGGCAGGACGCAGTGGCAGAAGCACTGCTAGCTCCTTGAGCTTTCTTGTTGGGAAGGACAACCCGCTTGACCAGTATCTGATGCGTAACCCGCACTTCTTCTTCGGCAAGAGCTTCGACAACGCCCTAATCAATCCTGCCAATCCTTATGTTCTCAAGCCTCACCTGCTCTGTGCCGCCTGGGAAAGACCCATCGATGATATGGACAGGGCGTTCTTTGATGGCGACGTGGACGCTGCACTGGCTGAACTGAGCAGGGAGGGCAAGATGAGGAAATGGCAGACGAAGTGGTATTTGTCTCCTTCCCTCGCATATCCGGCTCAAGATGTGAGCGTAAGAGCAACGTCGGGACAATACGCCATCATTGACGTCTCCCAGGGTCGTTTGCTGGAGACTGTGGAAGCCAGTGTCGCCTTCCTACAAATACACCCTGGAGCCATTTATCTCCACCAGGGCGAGTCTTATCTCATAACTGAACTCGATCTAGTCCAGCATACCGCCCTGGCAGAGCCAACCCAGGTCAACTACTACACTCAGGCCAGAGAGATCACCGAAATCAGAATTCTGAGCGTGTCTGAGCAGAAGGACTGCCGTGGGGTGACAGTCTGCTGGGGAACTGTGGATGTCACTAGTAGGGTGATTGGGTTCAGGAAGAAAAGGCAATTCGGTGATGAAATCGCTGGGGAGGAAGCGCTTGAGCTACCACCTCAGAGATTCCTGACCAAATCTCTGTGGTTCGACTTGCCGCAGAAGGCAGTCGACAGAATAGCCGATGCGGGTCTTGATTTTGAGGGTGGACTACATGCCTGTGAGCATGCTGCTATCGGCATTCTCCCCCTGTTCGCTCTCTGCGACAGAGATGATATCGGCGGTGTCTCTGTTTCACAGCATCGGGACACGGGCGGAGCACAGGTGTTCATCTATGACGCCTACCCCGGGGGCATTGGCATCGCTGAAAGGGGATTTGAGATAGTGGACAAGCTCTGGCGTGCAACGCTGGGGCTTATTGAGAGATGTCCGTGTCATGACGGCTGCCCAAGTTGTATTCAGTCTCCCAAGTGCGGCAATAACAATCAGCCGCTGGATAAGAAGGCAGCACTGATTCTTCTTGAAGAACTGGCAGGCTGCAGCACGGAGCCTCAAGTGCAAGCCTGAGCCACGCTTTGAGCTAATTGCAATAATGTTGCATTTGGGCGCTCCCTCAGGTATCATGTCGCCCGTGGTGCGGGATTCTATTCGCTTCTTGCAGACTCAGGGGTACAGGGTCACCGAGCCTCGAAGAAGAGTGCTGGAAGTTCTGGAGGGAGCGCAAGTGCCACTCTCACCTTACGATATACAGAGGGCTCTGCGCGGACGGGGCAAGTGTCCAAACCATGTTACCATCTATCGGGTGCTTGGCTTGTTGTGCCGTCTGAATCTGGCCCACAGAATCCTGTCGAAGGGCGGATTTGTGAAGTGTACCCTCGACAGGAGGGAAGGGTGCCATCGGCTCATGATTTGCCGCTGCTGTGGAGCTCTCCAGGAGTTCTGTAGCGAGGGACTGTGCCGCGAAGAAAGCGAGATTGCAGGACAGTGCGGTTTTCACGCTGAACACCACGTCTCCGAGTCCTCCGGTCTCTGTTCAACTTGCTACAGGAAGCAGTCCGAACAGAGTCCGGCAAGTTGAGATGGGTTTGGGACATGTTTGAACGGATAGCAGGAGAACTCAAAAGGCACGCTCCCTTCACTGCCTTGGGAGCTCTGTCGGGCACTGCGGTTATGGCTATGATAGCCTTCGGCGATGTTCCGTCTGGGGTTTCCCACGATGTCTTTTACATTCTGCATCCCATGCATGTTGTGTTGAGCGCGCTCGCAACCACAGCCATGTACGTGAAGTACCGGAAGGCTAGGTTCTGGGCAGCCGTCTTGATTGGCTGGACCGGGTCAATTGGGATCGCCACCCTGAGCGATGCCATAATCCCTTATCTTAGTGGAGGCATGCTCGGTGTTCCGATGGAATTCCACGTGCCATTCGTGGAGAAGTGGTGGATAAACCTTCTGGCGCTTGCGGGTATTGCTGTAGGATATTTAAGGCACACGACCACGATACCACACTTTGGGCACACATTGCTGAGCACGTGGGCCTCCTTGTTCTACTTCGCCGGCTTTGGCGTGGCCAATTGGATCCCCTTGCTTCCTCTGGTGTTCGTCTTCCTCTTCCTTGCAGTTTGGATTCCCTGCTGCACAAGTGACATAGTGTATCCTCTGATGTTTGTCAGGAGCAGGGGGAGGTTGCCTTTGGAGGAGGATAAGGCCTATCCTTAATTGGATGTGGCCGCCGGCGGATGCGGGTGCCGGCGGAAAGAGCTTGGACGTTGACGATCAGCATTGATCCTGTTGCTTTCAGTATTGGCTCCCTTTCCGTGAGGTGGTACGGGACCATGGTTGCCCTGGCGGCCATCGTGCTATTGGCCGTCTTCTCGCGGGAGGCCAGGAGACTTGAGGTGTCACAGGAACTCGTCCTCAACCTTTTCCTCTGGGGCCTTATCAGTGGTCTTATTGTCTCCAGGCTGGTTCACGTCGTTGACCATCTGGTGACCCATCCTGGACAACCCATCCAGGTTCTCAGCTTCACCGGTTTGGGCCTCTACGGGGCTATCATCGGGGTTGTGCTCGGAGCATGGGTCTATACCAGGGTAACGAGGATTCCCTGGTCAAGCCTGGCAGTTGTTGGTGATGCTGTCGGACTGGGGGCGCCTTTGGCTCAGGCCATAGGCAGAGTTGGCTGTATCATAAATGGCTGTTGTTATGGCAAGCCCACTTCTGTGCCGTGGGCAGTGGTTTACACCCATCCCAACAGCTTCTGTGGCCTCAAGGGGGTTCCTGTGCATCCGACCCAGATCTACTTCTTGCTGTGGAACCTGCTGGTCTTTGTTGTTATATGGCGGCTGCGCGGACGATTCGGTGAGAAAGGCTGCATATTCCTTCTCTATCTGCTTCTGTACGCCGTTGGTGATTTCTCCTTGAGGTTCTTCCGGGTGAACGATCCGTTCTTATTGGGCCTTCACCAGGGACAGGTCATCAGCCTAGCAGTCCTGCTAGTTGTTACGCCTCTGTTAATTGTGAAAATACGTAGAGCTAGGCAGACGGAGCGAAGTCAAGGAGCCTGAGTTCCAGCACTTCCTCTCCGTTCCACCGATTTCTTCCTATGTTATATACAGCATCTATCAGGGGAGTGATCTCCTCCTGTCCCTTTTGTGATTCGAAATCCACAGCTCTCCAGACTACGTCTCCTTGTTTGAGTTTGAGACTCAGCCATTGGCCCTTATCGCCGAGACTGCGGTGCTCGATTACCTCCACTCCGGGACTGAGGAAAGTAGGGCACGGATTGCCCTGGCCGAACGGTTCCAGATACCGCATTAGATTCAGAGTGTCACCTGCCAGGGCGGATAGAGGAAGCTCGGCATCGATGTCTAGCTTGGGCCGCAAATCCAGATGGGATAGCTGGTTCTCTGCCAGGCGCATGAGTCTCTCTTCCAACTGCGCCAGGTTTTGAGGTTCTATGGCAAAGCCAGCCGCCGAAGGGTGACCGCCAAAGGCGGCAAGCAGGTCGTGGCATTTGGCCAGGGCAGCGACAAGGTTGAATTCGGGAATGCTTCGGCCGCTGCCCCGGCACAGCTCACGGTCCAGCTTGACAATGATAGCAGGTCGATAGAACTCGTTTACCAGCTTGCCAGCGACTAGTCCGATAACACCCACGGGATAGTTTTCGTCGCTTTCCATAAGCAGAGGAAGATGGAATTTCCCATTCAGGTGCTCCTTAGCTTGACATAACGCCTCTCTGGCTAGGCTCTTGCGCTCTCTATTGCTTTCTTCCAGTTCTTTGGCCAGGGTGCGTGCTTCGGTTGTCGACTGAGTGGTAAGCAGGCGGTAGCTGGTAGTGGCGGTGTCGATTCTGCCAGCAGCGTTGAGTCTTGGCCCTAGAGCCCAGGAGATAGCCTCGGCATCCAGTTGCCCGAGTCTTAGACCTGCTAGCTGAATCATTTCTCGGAGCCCCACGCGACTGGTGTTGTTGAGCACCTTCAGTCCCTCCTTCACGAAGTGGCGATTCTCTCCGGTGAGGGACACCATGTCAGCTACAGTGCCCAACGCTACCAGGTCCAGCAACTCGGTGAGACGTCGTGCCTTTGCGTGCTTGTGTAACACTGCCTGCGCGAGCTTGAAAGCAACCCCCACTCCGGCCAGCTCGGAAAAGGGGTACCGCGAGTCCTCTCGCTTGGCGTCAATCACGGCTACTGCTGGTGGCAGGGTTGGGAGGGGGTTGTGGTGGTCGGTGATGATCATGTCGATGCCCATATTTTGGGCCTGCTTCGCCTCAGCCATGTCTGAGACGCCACAATCAACAGTGATGATGAGCCCAGCGCCCTGGCTATGGAGTCTTTCAATTCCGGCTGACTTCAAGCCGTGCCCTTCAGAGAAGCGGTCGGGAATGTATGTGATGACATTGCCGCCAAGCTCTGATAGGGACTCCACAAGCACTGCGGTGGCTGTGACTCCGTCAACGTCGAGGTCTCCGTAGATGGCTATCTTCTCTTTTGACAGTAGGGCCTTGTAGATTCTGCTCACCGCTTGTGCCATGTCGGGAAGAAGGAATGGACTGGGTTGAAGCCGATCATCGGCGGTCAAGAAGGCACTGATCGCATCCGGCTTGATGCCGCGATTGTAGAGGAGCTGGGCGACAATAGGAGGGACGCCGGCGACGTTAATGTACTCGGCGGGTGCAGGAGGCAGAACGTTCCAGTGCGACGGATAGCTGGACTTCATATGATGACGCCCCGGCGGCTGTGATTCGGAGCCACCTACTATAGCACGGCGTGGCTCAGTGGCGAAACTCCGGAGGGCGAATTGTCACTTCGATTTCTCTCATTTCTTCATCCTCTTTCTTCTTGAGAGGAGCAATGAGTCCAGCAACTGCGCCCTTGATCACGCTCTGAACGAACTCATTGAGAAACACCGGGTCTCCATTTATTCTAAGCTGGACAGTTGCCGGACTTTGCTGGTCTTCCTCGATAAGCTTCTCCAGAAAATCCGCAATCCTCGAGATCTCATTGGGACCGAAGGCTGGTCTGCCAGTTGGAATGGTGAAATCAGCTACAACTGCGATCAACCTCTCCGGAGGCGATTCCAGCTGTTCGTGAATGCCCTTGCGGAGCACTTCCACGGTTTTCGTACTTTCGTCTCGGGCAAAACCCTCTGCCAGGACGAGATGGAAGTCAGGGAAATAGTGCTTTGCCAGCTCATCCAGGCTGTAGGCCATATCGGTACCGGTGCGGATGAGTCCGAGCCCTGCCGGAGACTGGAGAAGAACACCTTCAGCGCCGGCCTTGGTGAAATGCCAGGAGTCCTTACCTTCGACATCCAGGTCGAATCCATGAGGGCAATGCTTGATCGCAGCAACCTTGTACCCTCTTTCTTTCATCTCAGGCACGAGTCTCTCGATCAGGAAGGTTTTACCCGCGTCAGATTTGCCCGTAATCGCTAGAACGAGAGACATTGTTCCTCCTTTTGCCTGCCTTGGCTTTGCCAGTACGCTTCCCTCTGGATGGAGGTGGGCTCCACCCTCTAATCTGGTAGTAGTCAGATAGCATCCTGTCGAATTCTGCTCTTGGAAGCAGCTTCCCGCTGTCTTCGAGCTTCTCTTCGAAGAATCTCCTTGGCAGAGTCTCGTCTGTGTCGTTCATTCCCTCACGCAGGTTGAAGTCTCTGACCTTGCCTGCGATGTTGGAAGCTATCTCTTTGAGTTGTCCCTCGTCTAGTCTCATCCCGGTGATAGCGCTTATCACCGCTGATAGCTGGTCCCACAGGTAGAGGTCTCTGAAGAACCTGCAGAGAATCAGGGAATCGAGGATTGTCAGTCTGTCTTCGTAGTCGACCAGTAGCTTTGCCTTGCCTTCGACTTGGTCCGGGGCTATGATTCCTGCCAGTTCCGGTTTATAGAATGTTGTTCTCAGGTGGCAGGCCCCTCTATCCGCAGTCGCATATGCTAACGCCATTCCTTTCAACACTCTGGGCTCGTAGGCTGCGGGCTCCAGTCCTTTTACATGGATGGCCAGGTCTTCCAGATGCCACTTCTTGCTGGCATACTTTATGCCTTGAGCCAGAGTGGCTCCGATTCCCTCCTTCTGTGCAATCCTGTGTAGCAATGCAGCAATGGCATCTACGTCGCCATAGGTGATGCGCTCCTTTGTTGCCTTCCTGTCGAAAGCCTCTATGGCAAAGCCGGCCAGATTGCCTGCTGTCATGGTATCCATACCAAGCCTGTCGCATATGTCGTTCAGGTATGCAATCTCTGTGATGTCATCTATCAAGCACAGCCCTCCAAAACAGCCAACGGTCTCATATTCCGGCCCCTCGATTCTCAGGCCTTTGTGTCTTCCCTCAGACACCTCGATCAGATTTGCGCAGGCCATGAAGCATTTTGGGCATGCCCTAGCCCGGACTCTGCATTTCTCCTGAAGGGCCTCCGCGGTCAGGTTCTGCCACCTATCGTATGTCCCTGAAGTCCAATATCTTGTGGGAAATGCACCTGCCTTGTTCACAACGGGTACCATCTGGAGCGTGCCCTGTTCTCTATACTTCCTCGTTGCAGGGTCCTGTTTGCCTATCTTGCCTAGCTCTTCCCACAGTTGGCGAAGCAGATCTGCCCGGGCAACCTCCTTTGTCTGGCTTCCGTGGAAGGCGATGCCTTTGAGTTTCTTGGAGCCCATTACGGCCCCAGCCCCGGTTCTGCCCGCCGACCTCCAGTAGTTGTTCTCGATCACGGCGAATCTCACCAGGTTCTCGCCAGCGGGGCCGATGACAACCACTCCGGTGTCTCTTGCTTTGACTTCTTGCCGTATTGCGTCTTCCGCTTGGTAGGTGTCCTTGCCCCAGATGTGGGCGGCATCGTGGAATTTCACCTCTGCTTGGGAGATTTCGAGGTAGACTGGCTCTTCGGAAGCCCCTCGCACTACTACAGCGTCATACCCGGTTCTGCTCATCGGTTCGGCAACTGTACCGCCAGCATAGGACTCGCTGTACAGGCCGGTCAGCGGAGACTTCGTGAACACTGCATACCTGGACGAACTCCAGACCATCGTGTCCGTAGCTGGTCCTACTGCAAAAACGAGTACGTTGTCTGCTGACAGCGGGTCGGTCCCTGCCTTTGTATTGCCCATCAGGAGGTAGGTGCCAAGCCCTTTGCCTCCCAGGAAAGACGTGTACACTTCGTTGCCTATTTGTTCCTCTTCAAAGGACTTATGGCCGAGATCTACGTGCAAGACCTTGCTGTGAACGCCGTTCATCTTACACGGCAATTCTGCGTAGCCAAGCGCCAAATGTCAACGAGGAAGCGTTGCCGGGCGGGTGAGGTTCTCGAGGCCCTTCAGGGTGTGCAGTGAGGTTGCCGATAAACCTCCGGCCCCGGCAGTTTGACCGTTGTAGGGAGCAGCAAATATAATCCAGAAACGTGAACAAGAAGACTAGAGGTGTCAGAGTCAGCTTCTACACTCTGGGGTGTAAGCTCAATCAGGCAGAGACTGAGTCCCTGAACGGTCGCTTCGGAGAAGCGGGGTTTGAGGTCGTACCCCCAGGCGATACGGCTGATGTCTATGTTGCCAATACCTGTACGGTTACCCATGTCGCTGACCGCAAGTCGCGTCACTGGTTGAGGCTGGCGCGACGTAGAAACCCCGAGGCTTTGATCGTTGCCACCGGCTGTTATGCACAAAGGGCTCCACGAGAGCTGGCTCCGATCGCCGATCTTGTCCTGGGTAACGAAGAGAAGGAACATCTCCTTGAGCTGGTGATGGGCTTGCCTCTTGGAACACCCCCAGCTAGCAGGCCGGTGCGTCGGATTTCTGAGGCATCACCTTCTTGCGGTCATGAGGGACAAGGGCGGCTGGAGAATCCTGCTGACAGTAAACGCGAAGGGGAGACGCAGGGAAGTCAGGTCTTCAGGAACACGGCTAGAGTCCGCAGTCTGATAAAGATACAGGACGGCTGTGAGAGCGCTTGCTCCTATTGTATCGTGCCTAGGGTAAGGCCACGTGAATACTCTTTGCCCATTTCTCAGGTAGTCGACCAAATCAGGCAAAGGGTGGCTGTGGGCCGTAGGGAAGTCGTCCTCACTGGCACCAAGGTCGGCAGCTACAGGTACGAAGGTGCTGGCCTTGGGGGCTTGCTGAAGTGCATTCTGCGCGGCACGGATATCGAGCGGCTGCGCCTTTCTTCCCTGCAACCTGAGGAGGTATCCGCTGATCTCCTTAGCTTGTGGGAGGACAAGCGGCTTTGCCGCCATTTTCATCTGGCACTCCAGGCAGGAAGCGATACTGTGCTTCAGAGAATGAGGCGGCGGTATTCTTTGGCACGCTACTTGGAGACCGTGCGTCTGCTCAAGGAGGCTGTGCCAGGGGTGGCTATCACCACGGACGTCATGGTGGGCTTTCCCGGGGAGAGCAGAGAGGAGTTCGAGCAAGGCTATGCTTTCTGTAAGCAGATTGGCTATGCCAATATCAACGTGTTCCCGTTTTCAGCACGGCCGGGGACGGAGGCAGAGGGGGCGGCCGGGCAGGTGGATGACCGAGCGAAGAAGGAGCGCAGTTCGAGGATGCTAGAGCTGGCCCGAACTTGTCGGAACGACTTTCGCAATCGGTTCCTGGGTCAGACCGTATCCGTCCTGTGGGAGAAGGAAACAGAACCCGGCAGCGGCATATACTCTGGATTGACTGACAACTACATCAGGGTCTTTGTCAGGAACTGGAAGCTCTTGAGCAACAGGATAACAGCGGTCCGGCTGGTACGGCGTCACGGCTCAGAGGTTTGGGGAGAACCAGTTGATGAAGATCCGAGTTAGGGTGACACCCAACTCGAGGACTGATGAGGTCAGTGGAGAAGGCAATACGTTCGTAGTTCGAGTCAAAGAGCCACCCAAAGAGGGGAGAGCCAACCAGGCAGTCATGAAACTGCTGGCAAAACACTTCAATGTCTCTGTGAGCCAGGTTAGGATCCGGAGCGGTCTCAGGAGCAGAGACAAGGTCTTTGAGATACTGACTTAGTCAGCGGTTGCCGCTACCCAGTGCTCCGGTGAAAAGGGAACGACTGTCATGATGGCGAGTGCTGCCCAGAAGCTTGTTAACATCGCGGCAACGATGGGCAGCGCTGCCTGGGCGGGCAGGTTGATTTGCGCCATCAAGGGGTTCACCAGGAAGTCTATTCGATATAGCCAACCACTCCAGCTCAGGAGGGTTACAAGAAAGGATACCGGGACAACGATTTTGCATATCCAGATGAAACTGTGGCCTCCTTTTCTTGCACCTGCGTAAAGCCCGCTTTTCAGTTGATTCCGAAGACCATACATGTGAATTCCTGTCGCCGTTGCTGGGAGAAAGCAATCGTAGAAAGCCGCCGTTGCTTGCTTGAGCTATGCCTTGTTCGAGATCACTTTGTGCAGAAGCATCACACGGGCAAGGCGCCACGTTTGTCTAACGGCCGTGCGGCAGCGACAACGCTGTTCAGGGACGGCGGTAATTCTAACACGGTTTCGTCTCAGCCACGAAGCCGAGCTTGCAGCTGCCCCTCTCCATTGCCTCCAGTGTGGCTCGGTCAGAGCAGCCCCGGGTCTCGGGACGAGTGGCGTTCAAACCTGCCGCGACGCTGGCCATGATGAGGGACCTGCGCATGTCGGCACCAAGCACACGGTAGGCAGCAAAGGCTCCTGCAAACACGTCTCCGCAACCGACCGTGTTGACTATGTTGAGGCCTAACCCCTTGATGGGCAAGGCCGGGATTTCCATCAAGGTGTTGGTGCTTCGTTCGAGCATTATGGCTCCCTGATGGCCACGTTTCAGCACGATGTGCTTGGGGAGCTCAAACCCGCGCAGGTGTTGCAAGCACGCGGCTGTGTCCCCGGTTCCAAAAAGAGCAGACGCCTCAGCTTCGTTCAGAAAAAGGGTGTCTGCTTGTCTGACGAATGGCTCCAAGTTCTCCCATCCGTGGTTGGTCAGAATCCCCGGATCCCAGAAGAGGGGTATTGCGCGCCGATTCGCCAGGGCTACTAGCTCCGCCATTACGTCCAGCGGAGGATCCGTGAGGACTATCCCTTGACACTCCTGGAGCAGATGTTGGACTGACGTATCATGTAGGTGCTCGGGACCTAGTCTGGCGTTTGCCCCTAGGTGGCTGGCAATGGTGTTTTGCCCTTCCCGGTCAACAAGGATGTGGGCTTGTCCTGACTCCTCTCCTGCCACGTAGCTGATTGCGCTGGTCATGATGCCTTCGGCATCAAGAATGGATACTTGTTGACGGGCGATATCATCGTCCCCGAGGGCACCGATTAGCCCAACTTGCCCTGGCCCCAGAATCCTTGCGGCGGCGACCGCCGTATTGCCTCCCGTGCCTCCTGAGACGCGGGTGATGCGCTTCACGACAACTTCCTCCCCTGGTGCAGGCAGGCGCTCTACGAAGCAACTGACATCCCAGTTTATGGCACCGCACGCCGCCAGTTTAGGCATCCTATTCCCCCAGTATACGCGACAGGAACAGCTTGAGAAAGCGGGGTCCGTCCACGCTGGTGGCCACATGTATTGGTGGCAGAGCACTTTCCTCTTCCGAGTCTAACACCCGAGTGATCCCTCGTTCCTGTCCATGTCCTGCGACTACCTCTACAGGAGCGGACAGGGAGTCGAATAGGGAAACATCCAGCACGCTCGCCAGAGCTAGGGGGTCGTGAAGCTCACAGCGTCCGTGACGCTTCGTCACGTAATCTGCGAGTGTGGCTGCCAGGTGCCCACAGGGGGCGTTGCTCGCCTTGAGCTGTTTCACATGCTGGCCGGTCAGGCAGTTTGCTGGATCAGCGGACACGTCAAGTCCTACGGCGAAGATATCAACCTGGGAGCGGAATACCATTGAAGCTGCCTCCGGATCTTCCCAGATGTTGAATTCAGCAAACGGAGTTGCATTTCCCTTGCCGTATGGCGTGAGACCATATGCTCCTCCCATGATGACTAGCCTGGCTAGGGATTCTGGCAGCTTGGGGTACCGCTCAAAAGCAATAGCCACGTTGGTCAGCGGCCCGGTTGCCACCAGTATGATCTCGCCGGGCTGATCCAGCGCCAACTCAGCCATGAAGTCCCAGGCGCTCGTAGAGTGTAGCGGAAGGTTGGGAGGGGGCAGTCCGCACTGCCCCAGCCCATCCGGCCCGTGGTAGTCCGAAGCATCGACCAGCGGATGCTGTAGTGGCTTTGCCGCGCCTGCAGCCACTGGAATGAGGGTGGCTCCCATGTGTTCCAGAACCCGGCGGGCATTTGCGCTTGTTTTCTCTATCGGGGCGTTACCCGCCACCGTGGTGATGCCTAGGACTCGGATTTCGGGGGATCTCAAGGCCAGCATCAAGGCCAATGCGTCGTCAATGCCAGGATCCATGTCTATGATGACTTTCTTCATCGGACTGTATTAGATACACTAGCACAAATCGGTGAGCAGCATAAGCCGTGAGATACTACAGCGGAGGGGTGTTTGACGGAAGCTGAGTTACGTGACATAACAATGGACACCGCGGAAGCGATTAACCTATTGGAACGGGAATACGGTGCTCTGGAGCAGATGCCGGGGAGAGAACCCCTCGATGTTCTTGTCGAAACCGTCCTTTCGCAGAATACGTCCGATTTGAATTCTGGACGAGCTTTCGAGTTGCTCCTGTCTACCTTTGGCAGTTGGGAGGCCGTGGCGTCTGCCCCTGTGGAGCAGATTGGTCAAGCCATCAAGTCTGGAGGTTTGTCGCGGACTAAGTCAGTGAGGATCAAACAGATATTGGGTAGGATCCAGAGCGAGCAAGGCTGTCTCGGCCTCGGTTTTCTCGAGTCCAGGGGGATTGCTGAGGCGAAGAACTACCTCATGTCGCTCCCTGGGGTAGGGCAGAAGACGGCTAGTTGCGTGTTGCTGTTTGGCATGGGGAAAGAATCCTTGCCAGTGGATACCCACGTCCACAGAGTAGCCAGGCGACTGGGACTGATTAGCGCCAATGTTTCTGTGGAGAAGGCTCATAGCCTGTTGCAGGAGCAAGTGCCGCCTTCAAAGGTGTACCAGTTTCACCTCCACATGATAGAGCACGGCAGGCGGGTCTGCCATGCCCGCGCACCTCGTTGCCACAAGTGTGCCTTGAGCGGCGGATGTCCTAGCTCGCTGGCTCCCCCCGAAGTGGGCAAATCCTAGCCGGGAGGTTTCGCTGCTCCTCTCTCCCATTGCTCCAGTATGAATTCGGCCGCCAGACGGCTTGCCCGAGCCACCACTTTGGAGCATTCCAGATAGGCTCCCGCCTTGGCGAACTCCTCGTATTCCTGGGGGTCGGCCATGTTGTAGTAGCGTCCCAGCCTCGCTATCTGGATATCGCGACAGGTGGTGCTGCCCATTTCTCTCTTGAATCTCTTGAGGAATCTGAAGCCTGCTATCAGCGATTCCTGGAATGCTTCTCTATTCCCCATCTCTTCGTCGGCGGTGGCCAAACCCACTGCCAGCAGAGCGCCGAGCAGTGCTCCGCAGGTTTCGCCCGTCATGGCGATCCCGCCTGCCAGAGGAACGGCTGCTTTCAAAGCTGAACCGTCTCCCAACTTGAGGTGCTGTTGAAGGGGAAGCAGCGTACAGCGCGAACAGCCATGGTATTCCTTTTCGTAGTTGTATGCCGTCTCCTCAATCCTATCCAGAAGCTCTGCTTTGGGTAGTCCTTGTGCCATGGTTGACCTCCTTTCTGGTATGCAGTGCTAGCTTATGTTCAAAGCTACGGAGTTGTCAATACGGCGGCGACTGCCAGGTGCTATAATGCCCTTGGACGCATGCCACAAATACTCAGGAGCAAGAACCTTGCCACCAAGTTCCGGATTCTGCTGGAAATGGCTTCAAGGCAGCCCAATGTGCAGCAGAAGGCTGTTGCTGCGAAGCTGGGCATTACCTCGCAGGCTGTCTCGGAATACGTCAAAGAGCTAATGAGAGATGGATGGCTTGGCTCGCAGGGTCGGTCGAGGTACAAGGTGACCAGAGAGGGGGTAGATTGGATCCTGAGGATGACCAGGGAATTGCACAGTTACACTTCCTTTGTGAGCAAGGTGGTGAGCGACATATCAACTTCAACAGCCATAGCTGACAGTGACTTATCCGAAGGACAGTCAGTATCACTTCACATGAAAGGTGGTTTGCTCTTTGCCTCTGCCCTCATAAGTGACAAGGGGGCCAGGGGAAGAACTGTGTCAGAAGCCAGGAGGGGAGAGGATATC
>Ga0209986_10002965_pt1 | contig 15109 bp, 13 predicted proteins | sample BlataG_FD_183168 | JGI IMG/M metagenome (GOLD analysis project Ga0209986, IMG submission 183168) | Deep subsurface microbial communities from Black Sea to uncover new lineages of life (NeLLi) - Black_00105 metaG (SPAdes) (version 2) | ecosystem: Environmental > Aquatic > Marine > Oceanic >...
ATTATTAAACCTTTGTAATTTTTTTGAACTTTTCTTAAATAAATATAGGAAAATATTATATATAAATCCTTGGTATTTTATTTACCCAATACCAAGATTTCTATGGGATATAATAATCTCTAATTTAATTAATTTTTCTTTAAAATCCAGAGTTTTGTGCATGAAATATTAAATTAAATAGAATTTAACATAAAAAAAGTTCTATTTTTTCATAGAATTAAGAAGATATAATCTCTTAATCATTACTAAATAAAAAGTTAAAAAAAATTTAAAAAAAAATTCAAACGCCTTTAACTAATTTTAAAATAAATTTTGATATTCCTAAGGCATTAAAATGGATAATACATGAACCAAATTATGAACGTCGAGGGGATAGTATTCTCATCGCAAAACTTGGAATTAATGAAAAAAAGGCTGTTTCCCTATATTTAGAACCAATTAATTGTATGAAAAGTTCGGTAAATGCAACTGTAAGTTTTTTTGATGCAAAAGATCGACCTCAAGCGGTAACAATGAGACCGAAAGAAATTTCAATAACTTGTCCAATTTTCTTCACTGAAAAAGAAGCAAATTTAGCTAGAGTTAAAAGTTTGCATAGAACTCTTGATCATCGTGATAGAAAAGTATTTCCTTTAATTGACATAGAAAAGATATCATTAATTTACTCATCTACCCTAAATGTGCTCGGACAATATGATATTAAGTTAATTTATAAAGAATTTTCGGATAAAGATAATTTTGGTGAAGCTTGGTTTTATGGCATTACCAAAGTAAAGAAGAATAGAATTATTACATACATTTTATTAAATGGTGAAAATAACATTTTTATAATTTTTTTAAAATATAATTTTTTAAGAATTAATTATAGAAAATGATTAAATGTAATTCCAATTATTGAATTTATAAATATTATAAATTCAAGACATAAATTTGATATGAAATTATATAAATTTCGATAAAAAGCAAAACTATTAATACCAAACAAGGCATAAGAATTATAGGATTTATATATTAAAACAAAATAATTCTTAAAAAATGTTTAGATACGAAAAAAATTCTTTGGAAATGAAAAAGGGAAAGAAAAGATTTCAAAGACTTATGGGGCTTTGGGTTGAGTTAGAAGTGCATATTGAAACACATGTGAAATCGAATGGTTCAGTATCGAGACTTAACAAAAGACTATTTAGAAGAACTATTAAAAAATTAAAAAGGATTTGTAATAATAAAAGATTCGATAAATATTATCGGAACAAATCTTTCGAATGGTTATTATATCTTTTGATTACTAAAAAAATCAATGATTTCAATAGGATGGAATTAGAACAGTTATATAATCAAAAAAAATTATCTAATATTTTTGAAGATTTTAAATCTTTTATTTTTAAGATAATAAAGATAAGAAGAGAAATAGATCCATTAAATAACAATGGTCCTTTAATACTATCAGAAATAATAACTAATATTTTTACAGCCCTAAATATTATAATTGAATCTGAAGATAAGGAAATGCTTGAGAATAGACTTGAATTAATTAGTAATGCTTTAGATTCAATAAGTGCGAGAGTGTTCCCAAGAGGAATTCCTTTTAGACAAATATCTTTATTTTTAAGCTCAATGTGTACGAATTTGATTGGTATTAAAGCAAGAGAATTTGAAATGAGACAAATGAATGCATTTCGAGAATTATTTAAAAAAGTAAATTTAATTTAACCTTAAAACCTTGTACCTTTAAGGCTTGTTGTGTAATCCGTATTGTTATTCTATTTTATTTAATAATTCCTTAATTTCATTAGCATATTATCCATTGAAAAAAATTATTAATTTCGATTTTTTCCATTCAAAGATTCCTTTTTAAATAGATAATAATGAATTAGTAATTAATTTAGTTTATACTATCTATGTTTAAGTTTTTAGGAGGGGCACCACGGGGGAGTGAGATTATAATGTAAATATAAAGAATTAGAAAAATATATAGAATCAAATATTCAAAATTTTTTTAAAATTTCTTGAAAAATCGGATAAATTCTGTCAAATTCTTTTTTTCTTAAAAAATCTCCTTGTTTAACTCGTTCTTCATATTTTAATAAATGTATATAGTTCCTATAATCTTTCAAAATGGTTTTAACAAGATTCCAATCTGTATAAGTTCCAATTTCATCAGCATATTTCCTTGAATTTATCATATAAAATTCAATCATCTTATGAAAACTTACATCTTTCCACTCGATTTTCTTTTTAGTGCTTATAATCTGAGAAGGAGTTATATTTTTTTCTTCTAGCCATTTAGTCAGTAAATATTCTAATATCCCTCCAATTTTAATACATGCATCTTTCCAGGAGCCTTGTTGGATATTTTTCTGCAATTCATCATATTCTTCAAGAAGGATTCTTTTTTGCATTGGATCGGTTATTTTTTCAAATAATTTACTTGCATAACGACAACTATCTAGAAATTTTCTCCCATCTGGGGTTAGAATAGGTTTATTTTTTGTATATGGCTTTATATCATCTTGTGCTTGAATACCAAAAGAACCAATACTTTTGAATAAATTTGTTCTATGGTCTAAGAATACTAAGAACTGATAGAATTCTTTATTATTCATAGAGATTCCCTCCTTTTTCAATTCATTAATAATTTCTGCATTTGGAATCGAGTTATTTACATACTTTCCATTTTCTAATTTTTCAAGAAATTCCAGAATTATCTTTATGGCTTTTAGGTAATAATAATCAGGTTTTAAATACTTTTCTTCGTAATAAGAAATACCTTGAAAAGTGATAGATATTTGAAAACCATCTTGTTCAATATAGTACTTATCCTTTAAGCGATCAAATACTTTCTCATATTCTAATGCATCCTCTAGAGGATCTAGACCTAATTCTTCAATAGGAATATTACCTCTTGTAAAAATTTTAATTTCAAGAAAAAATTCGTGTAAATATTTTAGAATTTTTTCTTCAATACTCAGTTGAATTATCCTCCTTATTTTTTATTAAAATAATTAATTCTCTCCAGGGGCTAACCTTTTGAAATAATTATATTTTATTCTCTGTATAGATTTAATTGAAATTTATGGTTTGTATGGGCTATGAGAATTTAAATTTATGTTGCTTGGTTATTAACCTACTATTAGGAAAATAATATCCTGTTTTATCCCCCATAGCATTAACAAACGTTTGGAGATATAGAAGGCAAGGAATCCTGCATTTACCCTCTGCACCTCTCGGAGGGAAGTCAATCTAAAGGAGCGCGAAAAGGAAGAGTTTTAATTTAAAACAAAGCTAATTAGGAGGAGACGACACGGGGTAGGGAAATCCTAATTATCGGAGAGAATGGGGAAAAATATTTATTTCTGTTACATTTATTATAGTTTAAGAAATAAAAAAAATCCACAAATTTAGGTTAATATTATGAAATCTGTCAAACAATTGATTGATTTAGGATATAGTAGAGTTATCGAAGAGGGAAAAGATAATTTTGATGAAATGTTTGATACTTTAGACGAAATCAATTCAGAAATCCTAAAGCACATTTACCAATTAGATCCCGATTTGATAGCAATTAAAGATAACTTATTAATAGCAGTTAGATTAACAGAATGTATAAAGATTTTTGACTGGATTCTTATATGTTTTCTATTAGGATCATACAGATCAGTATATAAAGAATTGCGTTTTATGGTAGAGTCAATGTGTCAAGCATTTTATATAGATTATAATCACTTTTCTACTCCTCTAGAGACTAAATTTGAAATTTTAAAAGCTTTAGGAAATTACGGAAATTTCATAGGAAGTCAATTAATAGATAAGACAAAGTTAAATAAAAGTTTAAAGAAAGAAATGAAAGAAATATATGGTATCTTATCTAATTATGTCCATCCCTCATCTGAAGAATCTAAATTTCTTTTTAAAAGAATAGAAAAAGCTATGAGAAGTCAAAATGATAAATTATCACTTATTTTAGACGTAAATAAATTTGAGAGATCCATTGTTGAAGATTGTCTTTCAAATTGTAATAGTGTTAAGGAATTAATCCTAAAAATTAACACGAGATTTGAAGAATTATTTAAAAATAATGAGATTCCTTGAATCCAATTTATGTCTACTGGGCTTCAGACGTCCTAATTTTTCTTAATTACCCCAATTAATTAGCAGGACACCACGAGGAGATGCCAGAGAGAAAGAAATAAGGAAAAAAAGTGGAATTTAATTAATATATCCTCTTTTTTGTATAATTAAATAATTTCCTCATAATTAAGAATAACTGTGAGAAACATTTGTATTTATGATATATGTGGAACAAACGGATTTTCCTTAGTGCTTCTTTTTTATTTTTAGCTATAGTAATATCAAGAACATTTGTTGTTTTTTTAAAAACTCGAATGTTATATTTATATCTTTTATTAATAAAGAATTTGTTATTAACTTCTCAATCAATTTCATATTTATTGTGGTAATGACTTCTTTTCGACTCTTTGGGTAAGATAGCTAACATTAAAATAAATTAAATCTTTTAAATTTATTATGGGGGAAAATAATAACAACAGCACAATTAAACTTGACATTGATTATGTATGGGAGGAATGGAATATAAGATGCAGAAGAGATCTTATAATAAAAATTCAGAATGCGAACGAACAAGAAAAAATCAATATCGCAAAAGAACAAGAATTAATTAATGCGTTTTTACTCAAAAGGAATTGGGACCTTGGTTTACGAAATTTTGTATATTCGCAAATTGAAAACGATCCTCGAATGCTTTTAAAAATAAAGAAAGAATGGCTGCAAATCGTTTCAAATCAGATGATAACGGATCATAATGGAGAAGAAACACACAAAAAAGACTCTCACACGAATAATATTTTTCAAACTGATTCTCTAAATAAAATTATTAAAAAGTTTAAGAGTATAAATCAAAAATCTATTGAATATTTCAAGGAAAGACTCGAAAAAAGTCAAGATGAGAATGATCTTGAAACTGCCCAGGCAGCTGAGATATTAATCAGAGAATATTCATTAGGAACCTTCTCATTAACTGGTTTATACGCTGAACCCTTTATTTATTCGAAAGATTCTCGACCACAAAAATATCATTATATTAGTAACTCTTTTCTTATATCTACCTTGAGGAATTATATGATCTATTGGAGTTTAGGTAATGATATGCCCATTTCTATGGGAGAATTTTCAGAATTATTAGCAAGAAATTTGCATAAAAAAATATATGACTTATTGTTTGATTTTTTCGAAATATCTCCTTCAAAAGAAGCAATTTTAAGAAAAATAAAAGTAATGAAAGATTTGACTTCAATTGCATCTCAAATTTATTTTGAAAGTTTAAAACGAGAGGAGAAAGTAGATTTATTAAATCAGAATTTTGGAATTAGATTCATAATTGAGAAAATTCGTTCTAGCGAAATAGTTTTAGAATTAATGGAATGGAATCTTCTGATTTTTAATTTAAAAAATAATGGATACATAAAATTGGCAATAGAATTACTAAAAAGTCATATTGAAAAGAAATTTTTTGAAATAGAGGAAAAATATAAGTTTTGGTTCTTAGATATGTTAGCCACTCTTTATAGATCGCTTAATAATCACGAGGCTGCGTTTGAATATTATAAAAGAGCTCACAAATGGGTCCCGAAATCCATTAAATGGGACAATATTGCGTTTATAAAGATGCTATCACATCAATTTGAAGAGAATACTGGCCATTCTAAAAACTATTACAAAGCAATATCGCTGAAAAATGTTGGGGAATCGTATGGGTATCTGGGAGATTTAAAGAAAAAAGATGAATTCTTCAAGAAAGTGGAAAAAATTGCTTCTAAATCAGAAGACCCAAAAGATAAATATGGAATATATGGAAATCTAGCAGGGGCAAGTCGAAGATTATGTGATTTTGCATCTGAAAGAGAATATTTGAATCTAGCTATGGATAATTACGATTCCAGCTGGGAAAATTATCATGTCGACTATATCGATAAAAGAGCTAGTATCTTATTAGATACGGAAATGGATTCTAAAAAATTAGATGATTTTGAGAAAAGAGAAGACATATTTAGGTTTTTAGAATTCGGAAGAAAAGCTCAAAAGATTTTTAATTTCTCTGAATCTGCGGATTTTTTCCAAATGGCTCTTAACATTATTGAAGATCTTAAGGACAGCACAATTAAAATCCTTGCTTTAAAAGGAATTGCCTATTCATATCTTTTTTTAGGTAATTGGGAGCAATCAAAAAAGAATTTCGAAAAAATAATTGAAATTGAAGAAAATTTTGAAGCAGAGGCTCATTTATCTATAATTTATTTTCTGATTAATGAAAAAGAAAAATCAATTTCATTTGCACTGAAAATTTGCGAGAAGTTTGAGAACTATCCTATAGAATATACCAACTTTTTTAAAGAATTCGTACAAAACGCTTTAAATTATATTGGAGAAAATGGATTCAAGGACTTTTTCTCTGAATTAGAAAAACGCGAATTTGATATGAAAGGGATATTCTTTTTGGATATTGGTTCAATAGTTGCAGATTTTGGATTTTTCGAGTTTGCTATAGAATTGTTTGAAAAAGCAGAAAAATTAATTTCGGAAGTAAAAAGAAAAGCAGAATGTCTAGCAAATATCGGTTCCGTTTATGCTAATCAAGATATTCATAAAAATGCAATTGAATATTACGAGAAGGCAATTTCACTTGATAAAAACAATCAATTGTTTTTTGGTAATATTGCCGCCTCATATGGTTATTTACTCGATTTTCTATCAGCGCGAAAAAACATCGAAACTGCTATTAAACTTGCTAAACAACATAATTACCATCCTGATTTGCTGTTTGCACTTAATAGACAAAAAGAACTTTTCGTGGCGTTTTCCGAGAATGTTTTAAATACAGAGAAATTATCCTCTCAAATTGCAAAAGACGCGATGATTACAGCTGAAAGGTTATTCTTTGACTATAGAAAAAAGGATACTCTAATTGACGCGTCTCCAATGATTGAAAATTACGCTAAAGCCTTGGAGGTTATATTAAATGAACAACTATCCCGTTATTTCAAACCAGTTTTAAAAAGAGAATATGGAGATAGATATATTAAAGACGAGGAAATTTGGAAAGCATTTGGTAGATTGAGAAATGGTCAAACTATTAACCTTGGAAGTTGGATATATATTATTTTAGCATTTTTAGAAAAGAATATTAAGCCAAGCTTTCAAGCATTCAAAGAGTGCATAAAAGGTGTGATTAATGATCAATCTCTAGTTACAATTAAAGATGCTTGTGAATTCATAAATCCGTTTAGAGGTCCTAAAGCACATAGAGAGAATATAACTCTGAAAGATGTTCTTTCTGTTCGGAATCAAATAATTCTTCATATAAATCGCGTTATTGATATATTTCATTAATCCTCTTTGGACTAAATCAATTTTTTTTCTATAAAAAAACCGACAAAATTAATATATTGTCTAATATTATAGTTATTATTCTTTACTTATTCTTAAAATCTCTATTAAATTATATACTCCTTATATCTCTATCTCGACAAACATCAAAGATTTCTTATAAAAGTTTAAATATAAAGGTTTTTTATTTTTTTGTAGAAAAAACATTTCTTCAAAAAGGTATAGAACACATTTTTTTATTTATTAAATCTGAGTTTTAAGAGATATTATTTTAATAATGACAATTACAATATCAACTGATTTAGCTAAACTCAATGGACCTCCATTCAATAAACTTGAATCTATAATAATTAAAGGATTAACGAGAAATGATTTTCAACAATATCCAAAAGTGAGAAGTTCATTATTTAAAAAAGGAATATCTATTACACAAATATTTGGAGATATTCTTTTATTTCGTGTATCTAATACATTATCAATCACAAAATTTATGAAATTTTCTGAAGAAGAAATCTTAAGTGAGGAAGTAATTGTAAATTTTGAGGAAGATAAATTTATTCTTGAATTTGAGAGCGAATTTATTTTTAATGAGAGTATTTACATTAAATCCATAATTATTCCTAATTTACTTCAAGAAATGCTTATATATGGTTTAATCCAAAAATTTGATGATAATATGCTAGTTGATAGGAAAAAAAGAAGTGTAGCTATTGCAGATTTCGACGGGGAATTTGCAGGTTTTTATTATCAATTCTTTATAGATGATAATTATGATATTTATATTTCTGTAGATGCATTATATTACTCTCAATTTGCAAATTTTGATAAATCTGAAGAATTACCGAAATCTAAAAGTAGAATTATTGATAACGAACAAATTTTGAAGAGATTAAAAGAATTAGAATTTTTTCTTGGTGGTAAAAAATACATATTCAATGATTCCTTTTTATCATTTGATAAAATAATAGATGAACAGAGTTGTTAAAATGAGATTATTAAGAAGTCTAATTGAACAACAAAAAATTATTAGATTCTTGGAACCAAATTTACTTTTTCAAGATGACCAAATTGAGAAAATAAATGATGCAATGGAAGGTATTCAAAGAATCGGTCCTTATGATTATAACACAAATAATCGCAATTTTGATAATGTTAGAATTATAATTATTTCTCCAAATAAAGAAATTATTATTAATAAAACACTTAAATTAGTTAATTATTTGGAAACTGGAGTTAAATGGTTTAATAGTTTTAGTGAAATATTTCATCTGGACGAGGTATTATATCCAGAAGAGAAAACTGATCTAATAATATATGAAGAAGATAAAGAAAAAGATATAATTTATGAACTTAATGAATTATATCCAATAAAACAATGTCCAAGAAATCAAAAATATTGTGTTATCGCAGTTGGAAGTGATCATTTAGACGTAAAATCTCAAACAAATAATTATTACAAGTTAAAAAAAATTTGTTTAGAATCAGGTTATCCTATACAATATTTTTCCAATTATTCTACAAGATCTTATGGTGGAGTTTTATCAAAGCTTGATAATTTATATAGCTTACAATATATTTTATGGAATATATGCGTTGGTATCTATTCTAAAATTGGCGGAATTCCATGGTTATTAAAAAATCCTAATGAAGTAGATCTTACAATTGGACTACGCTTTGCAAGACATACAACTGAAGGTGGGGGTTATTCTACAGGATTTTTATCTTTATTTAATAAATATGGGAAATATTTAGGACTGTACTCAAATACTTATCCCGATTTAGAATATCAATTATCCTCATCTAACTTTGGTCAAAAAAGATTAGAAGGAATGAGCGTACCATCTATATTGATTCAACAAATAATTGAAGAAACATATAAGAATTATCTCAAAACTCATATGGATGAAATTGAAAAGATAACAATTCAAAAAATTGGATATTATAGTAATGAAGAGATTAAAGGGTTTCGAGAAGTTTTTGAAAAATTAGAGATTGAAAAGTATTCTTTAGTTGAGGTTATTAACGATAACTCATTCCGATTATTCAATTTAAATAATTCAAATTTTAATATTGATAGAGGAATTTGCTTTCAATTTAATGAATATGGTGGATTTTTATGTACCACAGGGGATTATAATTATTTTAGAGCTCGTAAGGATAAATTCAAAGTTCATGAAATGGGGACACCACGCCCCTTATTAGTGAATCTTAAAAGAAATCAAAATTGTTATAGAGATTATTCAAAAACCTGCCAAGACTTATTTACATTGACTGCCTTACATTATCAAACAGTAACCCATAATGAAATTCGTTTACCTGCTACCTTAGTATTTGCTCAAAAAGTTGCTAAATTTTCAAAATATAATATTAAGCCTCATGATAATTTAAAAAACATTCCTTGGTTTTTGTGATGTATTCAATAACAATAAAAGACAAATCTCTCAACATATTTGACTTATTTTATGATAATTTGAAAATTATAATTGAAAAGGATAATCAGATTTTCTTAAATCCTTATTTTTATAACTTTATTGAAAATTTAGAAGAGGAAAAATTAAAAAAATTATCAATTTATAAAGATGATTTGATTGAAAATTTAAAGAACATCTTAGAGAAACCATTTTCGCCTCAATTAGAAGATGATTTAAATTATAGACTTGATCTCATCCGAATTCTATACCATTTTAAAAAAATTGATAAAACTCAAGTAATTACTCATGTAATAGATATAGAGAAAATTATTTCAGATAATCCTGATATAAATCCGTTTATTTTTTTAAAATTTTTTGGGATTCTATTCAACTTCAAAGAAATGGGGTTAGGCGGAATATTAAAAAATATCAGAGAAATTCAAGAAAACATCAAAAAAAGACTAAATTTGATAATAATTGATGAAAATTCGACTAAATCACAACTATTTCAATCAATATTTTTACTCTTAAGTGATTCTGTTTCTTATATATTATTTAATGAAATAAATAAAATTGGACAAAATTCGATATTAACTAATAAATGTTTTGAAATTATTTCAAGTAAAAATTTAATTTTTATCGACTTTAGTGAATGGATATCATTTAATTTTTCAATTATAAAAATTCTAAATTTAAACGAAAATATATTGTATGAGATAATTAAAACAAATATCAAAGAGTATTTTGAAAAATTTTTATTTTTTAACCAATTTTCATTCGGAAAATTTTTAAAATTATGGAATATCTTATTAAATTTATCAATTAATAATATACAGCTAAATATATTTACCAATTATGGAGAGTATTATGAAAAAAAAAGCCCATTTCCACTTGAACAAGAGATCTTTTTCTATGATGATGATAAAAGGAAAATTCATAAAGATATCCATAAACTTATAGATGAATTGCATGCTTGTTTTAATTTAGATTGTTTAATTTCATGTAAATTCCTTATAAGAAGAATTATTGAGTCTTCAATTCATATTAAAGCAATTATGGATCAAAAAATAAATGAATTTAAAAATAGTAAAGGCGATTTTATTAAACTTGAAAATTTTCCTGAGGTAACATATAAATTAGATTATATCAATAAATCCCAAAAAAGAGTTCTTAAGAAATTAATAAAATATGGAGATGTAGGGATACATAATTACAGAATTGAACCTAAAAAAGAGATTTTGCGGGAAAAAATTCTTTCTTTAAGAGAAATTGTACTAAATATTTTCTATAATGTTTAATTTAGATAATAGAAAAAATATAATGACAAAAAATAATTTCCAATTTAAATATTAATTGAAAATAAATGAATTTTAAAAATATTATAATATGGGTAGGTATATTATTTTACATTTTCTTTATAATTATTGATTTAATTTTAGTTGGTAATTTATTTCAAAATCCTATGAATCAAATCTTTATTGTTTTAGTACCGATTACAAGCTCTATAATTATTAGTTTTACTCCTGGGATTTATCATATCACATATAAAAGATCGAAATTGAAATTAGATTTAGAAAATTCTAGAGAATTTTTAATTCAAATTTTTGATACTCAATTTTCTAGACTAGAAAGAACTAATCTTAATAGAATTGAAAGTGCTGTTACAATTAGTCCTGGAGAAGAATCTACAGAAAAATCTAAATATCTAAGAATAAATCTTAGAAACAAGGGTAAAAAAACAGCAGAAAATTGCTCGATAAAGTTATATATTTATTATTGGGATTTTTCACTTGTACGAGAACCTTCAAGTATCTATCCAGCGGGATATCATCATATTAAAAGTAAAAAAGAGCCTCCTCCTTTAATAGATATAGCTGCAGGAGATTTCCAAATATATGATATCTGTTCTACTACAAATCGTACAGGTTATACAAGATTAATAAGATTTGAAGACCATTTTACGCATTCTCGAATTGAGGCAAGAAATAGACCCTTATTTATTCGAAAAATATATTATATTAAACTTTTCGTTTATTCGGATAATAACTCTCCAATTGAAAAGTATTATATTATCTTTTTAGATTCATCGATTAAAGGATTGAATTGGAAGCGGATTAATATCAAAGAATTTAATTGGGAGCGGTATAAAAAGAAAAAAGCATTAGATGCTATATTTTGTAGAATTATTATGGATATAAAAACAAATAAACGATTAAATATTTTACACAGAATAAAGAAATTGAGTTTATGGAAATTCAAATCACTTGGCTTTAGAATTTACGCTTTAATTAAGGATAGTCGATTCTATAAATATTTATATCATAAATATAAAAAAATCTGTGATGATACTCCTTTTTATAAAATGATAATAAGCAAAACTAAATCGAGTGAAAATAAAAAAAATAATATAGATAAAGAATCAGAAATCCCAAAAATGCAATTTATAAATCAAGAAAGAGGAAGGTATATATCATATTACAAGAGGAAATTCTGGAGGTGACAAGGAAAATGATTACTCAACAGGTACGAAAATCTAATAATATTCCTTTAGTAGATATTAGTTGAAAATATTTAATATTAATTTTGACAAAAACAATTATTATTAAAGACGAGTAATTGAATAAGGCAGATAATCAGGGAAATCGTATAAATACCATATGTTATTCGTTCCTGATTTTCAATATTTTTGCGATGGCATGGAATTTTAGCGGAAAGATGACAAATAAAAATGTTTAAACCATATAAAGAAATAAAACCACTCAATAAAAGAAAACTGAAATTTGAATATCCAGATAGTTCCAGTCTAAAAGGAGAAATCTTAGATGATATAGAAATAGAACGAACTTCAAGAAAAAATAAAATCTACAAATATCTAATTCAGAAAATTAAAAATATTAAGAAAGATCCTTAAAAAAGATTGATATAGTAGAATGTTAAAGATATTTAAAAATCGGATAACCTATTTATGTATATATAATTTTGGGTTTTTAGTATATTTTTATATATTAATTTTTATTATTTTAGATTTATATGCAGAAAATTGGTTTATAATAATTACAATCATTAGTATTTCATTGATTATATATTTATTAGGTTTTCTAATTATAAAAAAACATTTTAAACAAAAACATAGAAGTTTTGGATAATATCTTTATATTTTAAGATATGTCCGATTTAAAATCTATAACAACAGAAATCAAATATAATATATTTTAATTTAAGTAAACATTAATTTGAAATTAATCGAAAAGATTTTTGGAATTTTTATTTTGCAAAATTGGGAAATCCAATTTTGCAGAAAAATAGAAAAGCTGACACTATAAAAACTTAATTAATAAATTATGATCTAAGTTTTCTCCTCTAAAATAATCTGGATGTTATGTATAGAATATTAGGATTATTTTTTCTTTTCCGTCTTTTTTTTAAAAACAAAAAACTTATCCAAACTATCAGAAGGTTTATAAAAAGTTGTTTTGGTGTCGTAATAACTTCCTTTCTCTCTTCTACTAAAATTTTCCATAATTGCACCCGAAACAGCAAGGACATTTGATGACGTTCCGATTTGTTCTACTAATTGTTGTTTTTCTTCATTTCCACTGTTTGGAAATTGGGTAATAAAATTATTAGTTATAGTAGCGTATTGTTGAATTGTTTGGTTTAAAATATCAATTTTTTGTTCTAAGTTTTGAATTTTTTCATCCTTTTTTAGTTCATAATCCTCTAATAGATCATAGGTTTTTTCTAATTGTTCTAAATTATCATAATTCAGAATTTTTTCACATTTTTCATACCAAAAATCCCTCTTTTCTCTGATCCACTTTCTTAATGATGGACTATCTCCAAAAAAGCTATGGCAATTTGGACATAATGATACTGCATTATCAAAATCGTCAGTACCTCCATCTTTAGTTGGGATTATATGATGAACATGCAAGGGACCAAATGAATTACATATGACACACCTAAAATGTGCTTTTTTCTTTACTTCAAATTTTAACTCATCAGGAAAACCCATATCATTCAAATAGTATTATTCAATTTTAATTAAATTATCTATATCTTTTTAATAATCTAAATAATTTTGATCAGATTTTGCTAACCGTTCCACCACTTCTATTATTTCTTTAAATTCTCTTCTTGAAAGTGTGTGTTCCTGAATTTTTCTTTTAATTTTACCATATAATCTTGTTCTGGCTAAAGAAACAACTTCCTCCACTGATATATTCGTTTGATTTTAATCAATTTAAACTTCAAATACTATTTTAATTTCAGCATCGATTAAATCGACGTTGAACTAAATCAATTGTAATATATTTTATTTCGAGTGATAAGCTGACACCCGATTTAAATCTCTTATATTGATATTTTTTAGTATATCATCCACACAGGTGGGGAAAGATTGATATAAAATATACCGAACTTATGGATCGGATTATATCATCCACACAGGTGGGGAAAGATTGCCTATTTCTTTTTAATAGTTATAATTTTACCGAGAGGATCATATTGTTGCTCAAATGGTATCTCATTAATATCATAATCGATATTATCCTTAAATAATTCATCAAATATCCGTTTTTCCAATAAAACTTTCAACATTGAAGTTCCTTTTGAAGGAGTTTTACGTGTAATCATCTTTTTATTTACCATTTCTTTTAATTTAAATTATAATATTTATAATTTTTATTTAATTTAATATTTTTTTAAGAAGAAATTTAATTCCTCAACTGAATTTTTAGCATCTTTAATTTATATAATCCACACAAAAAACGATTATTCCACTGTAATCAATTTGATTACAACTGATGGAAAATAATTTTCATAGTTAATCAATTTGATTAAGCATAAATTTTTTCTACCGTCATCAATTTTGTTGGAGGTTATATTAGATATAAGGTTGCAATTAAGAATAATACTGAAATGGCAATTAGTAACTTAGAACTTTCTTTAAGAATGGCTGCCGAACACATCAGGGTCATCGATATCAAACCAAGAGTTTACAAAAAGGGGGATCGTGCTAAGATCTCAAATATGGCACCAGAACAATCTGAAAGTATTGATTTTTATCTTGAACCGCTTATTTGCGGAAGTATACCTGTGACTCCCGTAGCGGTCTATATAGATGCTTTTGGAGATACTCAAATGGCTAAAAAAGACCCATTAATGGTAATATCAAAATGTCCCCTAATAATTAATCCAGGTGAAGAAAACATCGCTAAAGTGAGAAATGTCTATGAATCTCAAGATATTATTCGGTCATTTCGATCTTTTGAGTTAGAACATGACCCAGAGAGGAC
>Ga0209986_10002966_pt1 | contig 15108 bp, 14 predicted proteins | sample BlataG_FD_183168 | JGI IMG/M metagenome (GOLD analysis project Ga0209986, IMG submission 183168) | Deep subsurface microbial communities from Black Sea to uncover new lineages of life (NeLLi) - Black_00105 metaG (SPAdes) (version 2) | ecosystem: Environmental > Aquatic > Marine > Oceanic >...
ACTCCGCCCATTATTCCTAAGCGTTTTATAGTCTCTTTTTCTTTTAAAATTATTATTCCTCCTCTTTCTCGCCCTGCACTTCTCCATTAATCACTACAAAAGTAATATCTTTTTCTGGATAAATCCAGTTCTCTATCTTATTCTCCTCTTCAAAACTAACTTCTATGCGAGAAGGATATCCAAAACCAAAATACCCCTTTCTATTTAAAGCCTGTTCATAGGGGAGTGCTTTTACCTTCTCCAACTCAAGCCATAATTTTTCTTCCTTATCTTTTAATCTTAAAGAATGGTACATTTTGGATAATTGAATATAAGAACGCCAATACGGTGAGGGATGAGTAAAGGATACAGGATTTCTAACTTCCTCAACATTTATCGCTTTTTCGTAATTTTCAATAGCTAAAGAAAAAAACTGCCGAGTACTTTTATCTCCTAAAACCTGATAAATTTCTCCTATCCAATAATAAGCCTCTAATAAATTCGGTTCTATATTTATTGCTTTTTTAAAATAAGGAACAGCACTAAGTAAGAGGTCTACAGAGGGGGCATTTTCTTTATAAAGATACTCTTCAGGGCTTCCAATCATTTTAATTCCTTCATTTAAATAATCACTGGCTTTATCTGAATTAACTCGCGAAGTACTTTTAAAACTACCTACCAAATTCCAGAAAGCATATTGATTTCCGGAGTTAATTCTTAAAACTTTTTTCCATTGCTCTATTGCCTGACTATAGGCTCCGGTTTGTTTATATACTTTTCCCAGCCAGTAATGGGCATTTTCAAAATCAGGATTCAATTCTATAGCTTTTTTATAATACTGTTCGGCCTTCTCATAATTTCCCTGGACAAAATACTCATACCCATTTTTATAATAGGTTTGAGCATCCTGAGCGTAAATTATTCCACTACCCAAAATTAAAATTAATAACAGTGTTAATAAACTTAGACCAGTTTTATGAAAATATTTCTCCATTATTTTTGCACCCTCCCCGCTTTCTTCTCGTTAATATTCCTTAATTTTCCGACTCTTTCAATTTCTCTACATAATTCATCCTTAAATTAGCTAATAAATTTTCTATTCGTTTATAATCTTCTTTTTTCAAATCATCTTTAATTTGATCATGTAAAAATGCAACTGTATCAATGGCAACTTTGGCTTTTTTCAAATCTTTATTTAATTTTTTGGTCTCCGGATTCATGATGAGACCTAAATATTCCCAGGCCTTTCCGCTTAACATACTTATAAACCAGATAAAAAGAGTAGGTAAATCAGGTTCTTTAAGAGGTTCTTCTTGCTTAACTTCCTCATTTGTTGCTTTTTCATCTTTTGGTGCATTTTTATCTTCTTTTTCTCTTCTATCTTCTTTCCCCTTCATTATCTAATCTCCTTCCTATATTAATCATTTAAACTGACTACACAATAAGAAGCTATTCCTTCTTTTCTGCCGATAAAACCCATCTTTTCGTTGGTAGTAGCTTTAATATTTATCCTTTCTGTAGATAGATTTAAAGCTTTTGAAATATTATTTTTCATCTTAATACTAAAAGGTGAAAGCCGAGGTTCTTCCAGCACTATCGAAACATCAATATTATTTATAGTCAGTTTTTTTCTTTTTAAAACTGCGTAAGTACTTTCCAATAACTTTAAACTTGAAATATATTTATATTGTTCATCATCATCCGGGAAGTGTTGACCAATATCTCCTTCTCCTGCTGCCCCTAATAAAGCATCTATCAGGGAATGAATTAACACATCAGCATCCGAATGACCAATTAATCCCCTTGGATAAGGAATAATTTCCCCTCCTAAAATCAATTTCCTTCCCAAGGTGAAAGGATGTACATCATATCCAAAACCTATTCGCATAATCTTCCTCTTTTTATTAGTCGTTAGTGAATAGTCGTTAGTCGTTAGTATTATTTAGCCAAAAAGATTAAAATACTAGATACTAACAAATATCCTACAATTTGTAACTTAAGTAACTTAAAATTCTTAATAATGCATTTTACTATCGACTATTCACTATTCACTATCGACTAAATACTATGAACTACCCAGATTAATTTATATTCTGGTTTTAATTTTTCATAAATCTGTAAAGCTTTTTCCTTATTCTGAGCAATACCAAATACTGTAGGTCCACTACCAGACATAATTGCACCTAATGCCCCCTCATTTATTAATCTATCTTTAACACTTCCAATCTCAGGATATTTTTTAATAATTAATGTTTCAAAATAATTAAATAGATTTTTTGCAATTTCCCGTGGCCTTCCTTCTTTTAACACTGCAATCATAGCCTTCGTATTATTTTTTCCTCCTTTACCTTCCTTTAAATCAAGATTATTATAAGCCCATTGAGTAGATATCTTAAAACCAGGATTTATTACAATAATCCATAAGGGAGGATTAATAGGAGGAAGAGGGGTTATCTTTTCACCTCTCTGGTAAGCCAGGGCTGTCCCATTCTGTATGCAGAAGGGGACATCCATGCCTAATTCTTCTCCTATTTTCCTTAAATCTTTATTGCTGAGATTTAAATTAAAAAGTTTATTTATCCCCACCAAAATTGTAGCAGAATTAGCTGAACCACCGGCCATACCACTGGCTAAAGGAATTTTTTTGTCGATTTCTATTTTAACTCCTCTTTCTATACCAAACTTCTTAAGAATCTTTTCAGCTGACCTATAGGCCAAACTTTGATTATCAACCGGAACTTGAGGATGATTACATTTTATCTCTATCCCTTCCTTCTCTTCGGTAATAATCACTTTATCTGTCAGATTAATTGATTGCATTATGGTCTCAATTTCATGATATCCATCCTCACGCCTTGCTAAAATATTTAAGGTTAAATTTATTTTAGAATAACTATTTATTTTAATCTCATTCATGGTTTAAACTTAAACCCCCTCTTTAAAAAATTTTCCGCAATAATTATATCAAATGGAGTAGTTATTTTAATATTTTCTTCAGAACCAATTATCATTTTTACTTTATGTCCATATTTTTCTACAATTGCAGCATCATCAGTAGTAAAAAATTTATCTTTATAAGCCTGATGATAAGCAGATAAAATTATATCATATTTAAAAGTTTGGGGAGTTTGGGCTCTCCAAATCTCCTCTCGATTAAGGGTTTTATTTATAAAAAAATCTTTTTGGCTTTTTTTAACAGTATCCTTAAGGGGAATTGCTACTATGGCTGCTCCATATTTTTGAGCTGCTTTAATCGAATCTTGAATAAGAGTTTCTTCAACCAAAGGCCGAGCTCCATCATGAATTACTACAATATCTGTATCAGAATTCAAAATCTTAAGACCATTATAAACTGAATCCTGTCTCGTTTCGCCTCCCGCAATTAATTCCTGAACCTTAGAAAAATTATATTTTAAAATTATATCTTTTGAGCATAAATCTCTTTCTTCTTGATTAACTATAAGATATATTTTTTCAATAAACTTACATTGTTCGAACTTTTCAACGGTATAAGCTAAAATTGGCTTCCCGAAAATAGGGATAAAAGGCTTACTTATTTTAGCATTCATTCTTTTGCCTAAACCAGCAGCCGCAATTAAAGCTACGATTCTCATCTTCTTCCATCCCATCTATTAATACATCAATGGATTTAGTTACCCCGTTACCCGGTTTACCAGTTACTCAGTTCTCCTATGTTCTTTGCGAGATACGAGATACGAGATACTAGATACGAGATACGAGTTTAGTTTTGCGCTCTACGTTTTTCGCTATATACTAAATACTAACGACTATTCACTATTCACTAACAACAAGATTATTGTTCAATAGTGAAAGGAATTTCCAGATATCCCTCTATAACCATATCGGTTTCAATCTTTGAAATTAGTAAATCCTCTTTTTTTTCATTTTTCTTTAGATCGTCTTCACCAGTCTCTTCCTCAGAGGCTAACTCATCCAAATAAATTATTACTTCTCCAATAATTTGATTACCCCTTGGTTTATCAACAATATTTTTAAGAATTTCCTCTAAACTTTTATAAGCCTTTTTACTACCATTAGCATAAATTTGCTCTTCTTGCTGACTATCCAAATCTGCTCCTCCACTAACTATTAATAAAGCCTCGCCAGAAGGAATATGAGAAGGAAGTTGAATAGTCAAGGCCTTTTCGATTAAATCTTCCCGAAAAGGTCTAATCTTAACCTGTGCTTTTAGATTATCTCCTGGTTTAAGAGATGATTCTTCTAAGGTCACCTCTTCTATCTTACCAATTTTCCTTTTATTATCTATTCTAATATCGATATTTATCTGGGTTAAATTCACAGTCTCAAAATAATTATTAATAATTAAATCGATAATTTCGGGTATCTCGGTAATGGCCTGAATAGCTATATCATTTGGACTATAATACATATTCTTTCTACAAACTTCTTGTCCCTTTTTTACACCCTTTATATCTATAACTACCTGGGCTGAACCTGCCCCTATTCTATCCAGTGCATTATCTATGGCCTGTATAATTATAGTTGACACTAAGGGCTCTAATAAATCATAATCATCTATCAATTGGACCCCCATTTGATAAGATGAGCTCGAATTGATATTTTCTACATTTATTTTAAGAGGAATTAACCGAGGGTAAGAGTTAAGTATTCCCAATATACCCGCTTCTCTATCCTGAGCAATCCTTCCCACTAAATATAAAGGAGAACCCAATTTAAAAGGCATAACTATATTAGGTAAACTATGATAAATATATACCGTAGAAAGGAAAAAAGAAACCTCCCCTTTCTTTAAAAAAGGATGTCCCAGGGCTAAAATTTTATTTCCCTCTCGATATGTTACTGTTCCGATAGAAATAATGTTGATATCTCCTCGAGTTAATTGTATCCCTATCGCAGAACCAGCTTCTACTTTATGTGAAGGCCTTTCTCCTACATCCTGAAGATCTATCTTATCTAAGCTGTGAACACCCTGAACTGGTTTTAGATTAAATTTTTTCAATAAATTACTTAACCGATCAAAGGATCTACCTTTCAGACCGTTTATAGTAACTGATGAAGTTACCGGATAAAAAACCATTTCCTCCTGATTTATTTTTCTGTAAAAATTATTATCTTCAACTCTATCCCTTACTATTATTTTATCTATTTCCTTCCCGTTAAAATATAAAGATTTGTTATCCTGGTATTTCTGGAATAAGGACTGCTCGTAAATAACGGGGAGTTTGAATATTTTTAACATCTCCCGGATAGGGGTTATAAGACAGAGGTTATGTTCACTCATTTCCCAGGCATAAGATATAGCTCCAATCAATCTGCCATTTATATAGACCGGGCTTCCACTCATCCCCTCGGAGATACCACCACTTTCTTCAATTTTGTCTCCACTTAAATAAGCCAGAATAAAATTATCAATTCCACCTTCTCCTTTGATTATATCTATAATATCTACCTTAAAAGTCTCTATTTCTGTGCCATGAAAAACCGTTTTTCCTATTCCCTTCATGGCTGGCCTTATCTCTGAGGTTGACATAAATAAATCATTAGCAAATGTAACGCTTACACTTATGCTAAATAAAATTAATAAAATAGATATAAATTTTATAAATAAAATACTATTTAATTTTATCCTCATCTTTACCTTTTTTGATAAATCTATTAATTTTGTTATTTAGTTAATTGGTATTTTAGTGTATAGCGAAAAATGAAAAGCGCAAAGCGCAAAACTATAACTCAAAGCTAAAAACTACCAGAAAAGTTTTGAATTTTGAATTATGGTTTTTCGCTTTTAGCTTTGACTTTTTAGCTTAATATAGAGATTGCCACGCTCCGATAAATCGGAGCTCGCAATGACAGAGAACTTAATAAGTTTATAACCAAAAACTGTAAACCGATAACTGAAAACTTGTATTAAATGCTAACGACTAATTACTTATACATACTCACTAACCCACTCTTTAATATATGGATGTTATCCAAAACTTTCCCCGCACCTAAGGCTACACAGGTAATTGGATTTTCTGCTAAATAAGCAGGTATGCCGGTCACTTCAGTTAATAATCTATCAAAATTTCTTAATAGAGCTCCTCCCCCAGTAACGACGATCCCTTTATCAGCAATATCAGCTGATAACTCGGGAGGAGTCCTCTCCATAACTGCTTTAACTCCCTCTATTATCATTTTTAATGAAGGAGAAATAGCCTTTAATACTTCATTAGAACCTACGGAAATACTCTTGGGTAAACCAGATACCAAATCTCTTCCTCGAATATCGGTAAACAATTCTTCTTCTAATTCCATCGCTGTGCCAATTTCCATTTTTAAAGTTTCTGCAGTTTTTTCACCAATCATTAAATTATACTTATCTTTAATATATTTTATAAGATTTTCATCAAAGTCATTACTAGCTACTCTTAATGATTCACTAACTACAATCCCACCTAAAGAGATAACCGCTATATCTGCACTCCCTCCTCCTACATCAATAATCATATTACCATAAGGCTCACTTATATCCAAACCTGCTCCAATAGCTGCTGCCATCGGCTCTTCAATTAAATAAGCCTTTCTTGCTCCAGCTTGCATAGCCGCTTCTATGGCTGCTCTTTTCTCTACTTCAGTCCCTCCTGAGGGGACACAAATTACCACTTGAGGACGAAATACCTTACTATTACCACAAACCTTTCTGATAAAATAACTCAACATCTTTTCGGTTATCTCATAATCAGCAATAACCCCATTCTTCATAGGCTGAATGGCAATTATATTCCCTGGTGTCTTACCCAGCATATCCTTCGCATCTTCTCCTACTGCCAAGACTTTTCCACTATCTCGTAAAATTGATACTACTGAAGGTTCTTGAAGGACAACGCCTTTCCCCTTCATATAGATTATAACACTTACGGTTCCCAGGTCTATGCCCAGGCTTCTATCCATTCCTAGCATATTTATTTTCTCCTCCCCTTTTTAGTAATTAGTGAATAGTCGTTAGACGTTAGTTAAAATCCTTTGTAAAACTTATTAGTTATCTAATTTATAGTTGCACAATTTTTTGCTTTTATTTAATATAAACTAAATACTATTCACTAAATACTAACGACTAATTATCCAATAGACAGGCGAGACGCCTGTCCTACTAACGACTAATAACTATTCACTAACGACTATATTACTCTTCCACTCGGCGAATATCTGCGCCTAATGAAGTTAGCTTCTCCTCCAACTTCACATATCCTCTATCTAAATGATATATTCTACTCAGTTCAGTAGTTCCATCTGCTACCAAACCAGCTAATATTAATGCTGCCCCGCCTCTTAAATCTGAGGCCATTACTGGAGCAGCACTTAATTTCTTTACACCTTTGACAATAGCACTATGTCCTTCAACTTTAATATCTGCTCCCATTCTTATCAAATCTCCGGTATGAGCAAATCTATTCTCAAATACAGTTTCAGTAATAACACTTGTCCCCTTTGCCACACAGGTTAAGGCCATAAACTGGGGTTGCATATCAGTTGGGAATCCAGGAAAAGGTAAGGTCTTAATATCCACTGCATTAATTCTATTGGGTCCTATCACCTCGATTGAATCCTTCTTTTGTTTGATTTTTACCCCCGCTTCTTCTAATTTTACTATTACCGGTTTTAATAATAAATGATCAATTTTTTCTATTAAAATATCCCCAACTGTGATAGCTGCTGCTATCATATAGGTTCCTGCTTCTATTCGGTCAGGGATTATATTATAATCAACTCCGTTTAATTTTTTTACTCCTTTTATTTTAACCAGATCAGTTCCTAAACCTTCTATTTTAGCTCCCATCTTTATTAAAAAATTTCCTAATTCTACTATTTCAGGGTCCTTAGCAGCATTCTCAATTTTAGTAATCCCTTCAGCCAGAGAAGCAGCCATCATTATATTTTCAGTTGCTCCCAGACTGGGAAAATCCAAGTATATATCATCTCCCTTTAATTTATTAACCTCTGCTTCGATATAACCTCTCTCCACCTCAACTTGAGCACCTAAAGCTTCGAAACCTTTTATGTGAAAATCAACCGGGCGAGCACCAATAGCACAACCACCCGGCAAAGATATCTTCGCTTTCTTTAAGCGAGCTAAAAGTGGCCCCATAACCAAAATAGAAGCCCTCATCTTCTTAACCAACTCATAAGGGGCCTCATAATTGTTAAAATTATTGGAATCGATACAAAGCGTATTATCTCCTCTCCATTCCACTTTAACCCCTAATTTTCTTATTACTGCAGCCATAGTATCAACATCAGTTAGATGAGGGATATTTCTTAAAATACAAATATCTTTAGTCAATAGGGTGGCAGCCATAATAGATAGGGCAGAATTTTTTGCTCCAGCTATTTCTACACTACCCTCTAATCTTTTTCCTCCGGTAATAATAAATTTTTCTGAATCCAATTTACTCCTCCTCTATATTGTCGTTAGTGAATAGTCGTTAGTCGTTAGTTAAAATCCTTTGTAAAAGCTTTTTAGTTATCATTATATGGCTAAAAGCTTAAAGCAAAAAACCATAATTCAAAATTCAAAACTTTTTATTTCGTATCGTGTTATGCATATTAACTATTCTGTCCTATGCAATACCATATTATTCTGGCTTCTGACTTCTCTTTTCTTTCTTCTTTTACTATATACTAACGACTATTCACTATTCACTATTCACTAATTAACGACTAATTTAATATTCTTTTCATAGGGTCTTCTGATAATCCCTTTTTCAGTAATAATAGCCTCAACATAATTATTGGGGGTTAGATCAAAAGCTGGGTTAAACACTTTCACTCCAGTAGGGGCTATCTGCTTACCTAAAATATGGGTAACTTCGTTTGGATCTCGTTCTTCGATGGGGATTTCCTCTCCCGACTTTAAAGAGGTATCTATAGTTGATAAGGGAGCAGCTATATAAAAAGGAACTGCATTTTCTCGGGCTAATACGGATAAAGAATAGGTCCCAATCTTATTGACCACATCACCATTAAGGGCAATACGATCTGCTCCAACTATTACCAGGTTCACTTTATTTTTTGACATTAAAACTCCAGCCATATTATCAGTAATTAAAGTAAAAGGAATTTTATCTTGCATTAATTCCCACGCAGTGAGCCTGGCTCCCTGTAATACTGGTCTGGTTTCATCGACATATATATGTATTTTCTTCCCTTCTTCAAAAGCAGTCCGAATTACCCCTAAAGCTGTACCATAAGCTACAGTTGCCAAAGCCCCCGCATTACAGTGAGTCAAAATACTGTCTCCATCTTTTATAAGTGAAGAGCCATATCTCCCCATAGTCTTATTTATCTCAATATCTTCCTGCTCAATATTTTTCGCCTCCTGTAAAATTAAATCTTTCAATTTTAAAAGATCAATATCTCTTTTAGTCATTATTAATTTCATTATCCTATCCAGCGCCCAAAATAGATTAACCGCTGTAGGACGAGTACGAGCCAGACAATTTTTCGCCTTTTCCATATCTTTAATAAATCTTACATAATTCTCTGCCTTTGAAGAATAAGCAGCTAAGGCCATTCCAAAGGCAGCTGCCACTCCAATAACCGGTGCACCTCTTATTTTCATTTTCTTAATAGACTCTGCTACTTCTTGATAAGAAGAACAATTAATTATTTCAAATTTTAAGGGAAGTTTCCTTTGATCAATTAAAAAAACATTCCCTTCTTTCCATTCTATAGTTCTCATCTTTTCCTCTCTTTTATAGTCGTTAGTGAATAGTCGTTAGTCGTTAGTTAAAATCCTTTGTAAAAACTTTTTAGTTATCTAATTTATAGTTACACAGTTTTTTGCTTTTATTTAATATTAACTAAATACTATTCACTAAATACTAACGACTAATTATCCTATCCGCTATCCGCTATTCAACATTCTGAATACTGGACTCTGACTACTGACTTCTATTTTCTTCACGCGATACGCGATACTCGATACGCGATACTATCTTAAATAAAATTAATTATTCCCAAACTGGTTAAAGTTACAATTACTCCCGCAATCATAACCCCTCCTACTATCGTAGGAAAAGCATACCAAAATCTTATCCCAAAGACAAATGCAGCAACCGAACCGGTCCAGGCTCCAGTTACAGGAAGTGGGATAGCCACAAAGAACAATAAAAATAACGCCCCATATTTTTCGAATTTTTCCTCGTTGTTCCGACGTGTTCTTTTAAAGAGCCATTCAAAAAACATATTAAATAAACGCCATCGACGTAAAAAATCGGAAAATGGTTTTAAGTAAAGTAATAAAAAAATTGCCGGCACTATATTTCCCAAAACTGCAAAGATATAAGCCGGGAAAACGGGCATTTTATAAATTGTTAGAGCTAAAGGGATAGCCCCTCTTAGTTCAGTAATTGGCAAAGCAGATAAGAGGGCTACTCTTAAACCGTCATTAATCAATTTTCTCAATTACCTTCTTTACTAATTTGGTCATTGTAGGCTCAGCATCAGAAGCAGCTTTTAAAATTTCATCCAAACTAACCCCCTTAATCACTCCATCTATTGCTAAATCGGTGATACATGAAATCCCCAATACTTTCATTCCCATATGGTTTGCTACTATAACCTCTGGCACCGTAGACATACCTACTGCATCTGCCCTAATCTTTATTAAAAATCTATACTCTGCAGGTGTTTCTAAAGTAGGACCGGCTAAACCTACATATATCCCTTGATGTAATTTAATCTTTTCCTTTAATGCTACCTTTAGAGTCAATTCAATAAGCTTTCGGTTGTAAGCCTCAGACATATCCGGAAATCTTGGTCCTAATTCTTCATCATTGGGTCCAATTAAAGGGTTATTTCCAAACAAATTTATATGATCAGTAATAAGCATTAAATCTCCTCTCTTAAAGAAGCGGTTCATCCCTCCTGCTGCATTAGAAATAATGATTATATCTGCACCTAACTTTTTCATAACCCTTACCGGAAAGGTGACTTCTTCTAAACTATAACCCTCATAATAATGAAATCTCCCTTGCATGGCTACTACTTCTTTGTCTCCTAATTTTCCTAAAACCAAGTTGCCACTATGGCTTTGAACAGTAGATACAGGAAAATTGGGAATATCACTATAAGGAATGATTTCTTTTTCTTTAATATCTTCTGCTAATTTTCCCAATCCAGTTCCCAGAATAATGGCAATCTCTGGTTTAATCTTACTTCTCTGATTAATATATTTGGCACTTTCTGCAATTTTTTCTTTCAAACCTGCCACTTTTATTAATCCTCCCCTTTTTGGACTCGATAAATCAAACCCCACGCTCCCTATGGTCGTTCGCAATGACTTTTATAGGAAATATTTCTCCTACTAACGACTGACGACTATTCACTAACGACTAACGACTAATTTATGTTCGAGGAAAAGCTCTATAATATTCTTCCTTAATCCATTTTCTACTTACATGAGTATAAATCTGGGTAGTTGAAATATCCGAATGCCCCAGCATCTCCTGAACCGACCTGAGGTCAGCCCCATTTTCTAATAGATGAGTAGCTAAAGTATGCCTTAAAGTATGGGGGGTAACCTTTTTTCCTATCCCTGCTTTGCGAGCATACTGCTTCACCAAATAAAATATCCCCTGTCGGGAAAGCCTCTCTCCTCTACTATTTAAAAATAAAGCATTCTCTTTGGGGTCTTTAGCTAATTTTGGTCTAACTTTTTCAAGATATAAACTTAAAGACTGATGGGCTTTACTTCCAAAAGGAATAATTCGTTCCTTAGAACCTTTCCCTAAACATTTTAACATCTGATTTTCCATATTTATATCATCAATCTTCAAGTTTATCAATTCTGATACTCTTATTCCGGTAGCATAAAATAATTCCAATATTGCCTGGTCTCTTTGCCCTAAATATCCTTTAAAATTTGAATCATCTAATAAAATATTTATCTCCCTTAAACTTAAAGCATAAGGGAGTTTCTTACTTACTCGAGGAAATTCAATCAAACTACTAACATCTTTATTGATAAAACCTTCGGCTAACATAAAACGATAAAATATCTTTATGGCAACTAAATTTCTGGAAATCGAATTAATCTCTAAGCCTTCTTTTTTTAGATAAACGAAGTAATTATTAATTAATTCTTTGCTGGACTGGTTAAAAGACTGAACCTTATTTTTTTTTAAGAAATTTATATATTTTATCAGATCATATCTATAAGAAATTATGGTATTTTGGGCTAAACCCCTTTCAACAGATAAATAATCTAAAAAATATCCTAAAATTTCTTCTAATTTTTTCATGTTCATGTTATCCACAAATTTAGAGATCTCGATAGTTATGTAACATTTTGTGCCAGGCACAAAATGTTACATTTTAATATTCTACCGTTAAATCTGAAGGGACAATCTGGATCCAGATACTTCCTGGGGTGAAAGCAATTCGATTCCCTTCTTTATATAAAAATACTGTTCTTGCTCTTAAGTCTTGCTTTTTCCAGGTAATTTCTTCTGAACCTCCTTTAAAGAATATTAAACCTCTTCCCTCACCAACAAAATCTATCGCTAATCTTCCCTCTTCATCAATAACTTTGATCTTAGCAAATTGAATAACAATATTATCTACCGACAATTGTTCTTTAGTCTTAGCATCTCTATGGGGTTCACCATTTATAAATCTTAAATATTTCATAGATTCGGGCTTATATTTATAACTAACTGTATAAACACTATTATAAGGAATTACTATAGAATCGGTCTGCCTGCCAGTTAACTTTTCATTCCTATCAGTTTCAAATTGATATTCTTCTTTCTTTATCATTTCGATATACCCTAATTTATTAGCTTCTTTCCTTAGCTTAATAGTTGAGGTATATAAATTATGTGGTGGTTGTCGGTCTGTAGATCGCCAAAATGGCTGAAAATCTACAAATTCATTTATATCATCAATTTTTTCTGTCTTTATGAAATTATAAGCTTCCTCACTCCCTCCCACATGGACATAAATTGCCTGGTGCTCTAAAGACTTGCCAACAAAATAAGGGCGGGCACTCCTTACCGGTCCAACTTCTTCTGCATCCTTATCATAATAAACAGCTAAAAATCTTGTTATTCCACCTTCTGCTAAAACTTCGTAAATAATATTTGCTTTATCTAAGCCAGTTTGGGGTCGGGCTCCTTCTGAATTTTCTATCATAATAGAAAGGGGTCTACTCCCGAAGGGTGATTCTTTTTCCTTTACCTCGGGAAGGGTACTAATTTCTCCAGGACTAACTATTGTACCATAGGTCGCTTCAATATTTTCTTCCTCTTTTTCCCCTAAATTAACCTTAAGCTGTGATTCTCCTGGCTCAAAGATCTCCCCTTTCACCTCTTTTCTACTAGCTATAGCTTGCTTAAAATATTCAGTAGAAATAGTGATATCTTCTCCTAAAGTCTCCTTTGTTTGTGGAGGTTGAACCACTGATTGGGGTTCGGTCTCAATCTCGGGAGTTTTAACTTCTACTTTGGGTGTACCTTCGGCTAATTTTTCTTTCTCTACTACCTTGGTCTCGGTTACCTCTTCCTTTAATTTTGGCGGTTCGGGTGAAATCGGTTCAACCTTTGGTTTAACTTCCAATTGAGCAACAGGTTTTTTCTCAGTAATCTCAGGTTTCTTACTTTCTGGCTCTTTAGGGGCAGGAAGTTCTACCAGGCTAACTAAGGTCAGCTCTTCTTCAGGGAAAGATTTCTTAAAATCAAAGGCAATCATATTTCCAAAAGCATATAATAACATAATATTAATTATGATAGAAATTAGAAAGGATCTTCCTAAAAAACTTTTTTTGCTTTGTTTTAAGCGTTTTGTTCTATAACTATATCTGGGCATATTTTTTATAAGCACCTCTTAAATTAGTCGTTAGTCGATAGTGAATAGTCGTCAGTATTTAGTTAGATAGTTAACTAAATATCTGGTTAGCTGATTAAATTAGTCGTTAAGGAATTGTCGTTGATTGACTGATAGACAGGCGAGCCTGTCCTCGTGAAAACGGGGAACGCCTGTCCTACTAACGACTAAATACTATTCACTATATACTAATTTACTCGCTACTCTTTTCAGTTGGCTTGGTGGCAATAGCAATCACATTTGCTCCGCCTTTTTTAATCAAATCCATTACCCTGATTACCTTACCATGAAGCACATTTTTATCAGCCTCTAAAATCACCAATTTTTCAGGATCATTTTTTAATTCTGTGGCTACATTTTCGGTAATTTTTAAAGGATTTATCAATTTTCCATTAAAGTAAATCGTGTTATTTTCAGTAATAGTTACGGTAATGTTTTCAGATGGCTGGGCAGTAGCAAAATCACCAGTGGGTAAATTAACTTTTATTCTGCTTTCTAAATTTAAAAATGTAGTAGTTAACATAAAAAATATCAATAAAAGAAAAACTACATCTATTAAAGGGGTCAAATTAAAACTTGCACTTTTTTTATTCGGATGAGGAAACTTCATACGCCATTTCACCTTCCTGATTGAAATCCTGACCGGTTTCTTGATTCACATCATGATTAGTTAAAAGTTCTAAAAGGTCTACACAACTTATTTCCATCTCTCTTATTAATTTATCTACGCGGTGAGCTAAATAATTATAAATTACAATAGTGGGTATAGCCACGGATAATCCAAAGGCAGTAGTAAGCAATGCCATTGATATACCTTCTGCCAACGCCTCTGGTTTGCCTACTCCCATAACCGCTATTACATTAAATGCCTTAATCATACCAAATACTGTTCCTAAAAGCCCCAATAAAGGAGTAATATTACCAATGGTAGAAAGAGTGGAAAGGTTTTTTTCCAAAAGAGGAATTTCCTGGTTTGCACTATCCTCAATCGCCTCTTTTATCTCTTCCCGTCTTTGACCATATTTCATTAAGCCAGCTAACATAATTTGAGATATCGGGGTAGGACTTTTACGACAAGCAGAAACAGCCAGTTCAATACTCCCCTTTTTAACCAAATTCTTAACTCGATCAACAAATCTTTTACTCTTGGTTTTAACACTCTTTAAATAGAACATTCTTTCAAAAAAAATAGTTACCGCTATCAATGAACATATAAATATGGGATACATTAAGAATCCGCCTTTTTCAAAAACCTCTAAC
>Ga0209986_10002967_pt1 | contig 15107 bp, 9 predicted proteins | sample BlataG_FD_183168 | JGI IMG/M metagenome (GOLD analysis project Ga0209986, IMG submission 183168) | Deep subsurface microbial communities from Black Sea to uncover new lineages of life (NeLLi) - Black_00105 metaG (SPAdes) (version 2) | ecosystem: Environmental > Aquatic > Marine > Oceanic >...
GGACTATATCGTCACCCTCGTGAACTCAACCGAGTCCATTCCACGGCCCGGCACGCCGGTTGATGAGTCAACGGGCTCAGCTCCGCGGGACTTTTTCACCTATTCAGCCGCCGTGCAGAAACTGCTCGACAAGCCTCCCACCGGGGCGGGCTGGATTCCAAAGTCCTATGCTGACATGCAGCAGTCGCCGCTCCGAGTCAAGGTTCCGCAAGACGGAACACCGCTGACCTTTGATGTCCCGGCAAACACGGGTGATAACTAGGGATTGCCAGCAATCTGTCAGGCTGAGCACACACGGGTACGTAGGCGTTTTCTTCTCTCATGTAGGCTGGAGGTTCCGATGCACCAACATTCGACACTGCCCGGGCGGACACCGCCCCGCGGTTTTACGTTGATTGAGCTACTCGTCGTCATTGCCATCATCGGTGTGCTCGTGGGGCTGCTGCTGCCGGCGGTCCAGGTTGCCCGAGAGGCAGCTCGCCGAAGTGCCTGCACCAACAAACTCAAACAGATGGCGCTGGGTGTCCACAACTATGAAAGCAGCAATGGCAAACTGCCACATGGGTCAATTCACTACGATCACAAATTTCGAGGCTGGACCTGGATGTACTTCATTCTTCCTTACATGGAGGAGCAGGAACTGTTCGATCGCGGTGCAGTCCAGAGCGGAGAAACCAGGGAAAACGCCGAACGTGGCTTACGGCTTAAGGACGATTCTTGCAGCTGGATGCTTTGCCCATCTGACTCTGAGAAGCCACCGAGTGCACTCGCCTCGGTCGTTTCGCTCACCAACTACGGTGCATGCGGCGGACCGAAAAGTGGACCACAGCCATCTGTCGCTGCCTGCACCTGGCCCAGCCCTTATGAGAGTTACATGACGGCGGTCGGGGGAGGATCAAACTGGGACGGCGGTTGGAATCTGACGACGAATCCAAGCCGAATTCTTGGGATGTTTGTCGGCGTGAATGCGTCGGGGGCGAGCGGCGATGCTGTTGACCGCTCGATGACAATCCGACTACGCGACGTAACTGACGGGCTGAGTAAGACAATTATGCTCGGCGAAACCTCGAAGGGACACGATCGAAGAGCCTGCTGTGGCAGCGCTTCGGATGGCATGGGGAACTCGTTCGGTGACAGTGAGGCAATGTTGCCGAATCACACGGGGGTTCCGATCAACTGGGGGCCGGGTCCGTCGGGCTGCGAGAACGGTCAGTGGGCATACAGCCACGGCTTTAAATCCCAACACGCGAGCGGCGCAAACCTCGCGTTTGGCGACGGGACAATCAAATTCGTGGACGAAAACGTGAACATGACGGCCTATGTCCGCATGGGCCACCTGAGCGACGGTTCGGTCTACGACGCTAACTTCTAAGGGATCGACGGGAGCTCTGCTGGGGGCCGGCCATGAGGAAGCCATTCAATACACGTCATCCCCGGAAAGGGCTTGCGATGCTGGGTTGCCTGGCGGCGGGCCTCAGCATTGGCTGTGGGAATGGTCTGCATGAGGTGACGGGTGTCGTGCTGGTTGATGGCAAACCAGCGGCCTCCGGCGTCCAGGTGCTGTTTTTGCCGGAAAGCAATGCTCGCGTTGCCACCGGTTCTGTTGGTGCCGACGGCAGTTTTATCATGCAGACAGACCAGAAGACGGGCGTCATGCCGGGGGACTATATCGTCACCCTCGTGAACTCAACCGAGTCCATTCCACGGCCCGGCACGCCGGTTGATGAGTCAACGGGCTCAGCTCCGCGGGACTTTTTCACGTATTCAGCCGCCGTGCAGAAACTGCTCGACAGGCCTCCCACCGGGGCGGGCTGGATTCCAAAGTCCTATGCTGACATGCAGCAGTCGCCGCTCCGGGTCAAGGTCCCGCAAGACGGAACACCACTGACCTTTGAGGTTCCAGCAAACACGGGTGATAACTAGGGATTGCCAGCAAGCTGTCAGGCTGAGCACACACGGGTACGTAGGCGTTTTCTTCTCTCATGTAGGCTGGGGGTTCCGATGTACCAACACTCAACACTGCCCGGGCGGACACCGCGTCGCGGTTTCACGCTGATTGAACTGCTCGTCGTCATTGCCATCATCGGCGTGCTCGTGGGGCTGCTGCTGCCGGCGGTCCAGGTTGCCCGAGAGGCAGCTCGCCGAAGTGCCTGCACCAACAAACTCAAGCAGATGACGCTCGCGATTCTCAATTACGAATCGACTAACGGTGACTTCCCCCACGGGGCGGTGATGTGGCCAACACCAACACCGAACTATCAAGATGGCTACAGTTGGCACTACTACATCCTTCCGTACACAGAAGAACTGACGATTTTTGATGCTGGTGTTCCGTCCGACCCTGACAACCCTCTTGCCTCAGCGTATGGCAGCCAACTCCGCACCTACTCGGCAAGCTACTTGCGGTGCCCGAGCGATTCCTTTGCTGCATCCACAGCAACCACGAACTATCTTGCGAGCTGTGGTCCAATGAAGGTAGGGCCGCGAGGGTCCTGTGGAAATCCTTACAATGCTGCCTATGCGAATCGTCCAGATCTCGGGTATCGCGACAGCGGAAGAGAGCAGCGGGGGTATGTCAGCTCGAGAAGTCAGATTCGCGGGCTGTTCCACAGTGTTGGATACAACGATGTTGATACGATGCGGTTGAAGGTGAAAGACGTCACCGACGGGCTGAGCCATACCATCGCACTCGGTGAGGGACTGCCGGAACTCTACGGCTACGGATTCGACAACGCCTTTCAGCGTTGGGGCAATCAACCAGTGTCGACCGTGATTCCGATCAACCCAGGCATTCTTCCAATCAACACCGATTCCTGCGGTACGAATGGAGACAACATTCGATTTAATTGGGGGGTTTCAACCGGCTTCAAGTCGCGTCATGACAGTGGGGCAAACTTCTCGTTCGGGGATGGGACGGTGAAATTCATCAACCAAACGATCAACATGGACACCTTTCAGATCCTTGGACACCCACAGGACGGCCAGCCCAATCGGCCGCTGTAGGGAGTGACCTCTGGCCGTCGCCGCCGGGAACGGGCGTTTTCGGGGTAATCGGGCTGTTCTCGGCAAAGTCCCGCAGCCTCGAATCTGTCGGGACAGTTCTCTTGCCAACGGTCCCTCCAGCGGCACATACTCTGTCGAGGCAAAGAAAAGGGTTTTTCCGGCCGCCGCGTTCTCCGTCGCTTCCGAGAGTCTGCCATGCACATGAATCATTCCGCTGGTTGCCAGGGATACCGTTCGCTGATCTCCCGTCGCCAGGCGGTTCAGGCCGGTGTGATCGGAGGGCTCGGCCTGTCACTTGCCGATATGCTGCGGCTCGAGGCGGCGGCTGCCAAACCCTCCACAAGCGCCTTTTCCGCTGCCAGCGGCAGTGGAACGATCCCGGCGAGGGCTCGCAGCGTCATCCAGCTGCACCTGCCCGGTGGCTTTCCCCACCACGAATCGTTTGACCCAAAGCCCGAGGCTCCGGTCGAGTACAGGGGTTCGTTCGGCGTTGTCAAAACCAAACAGGGTGATGTCCTCAGCGACAATCTGCCGCAGGTGGCCGGCATCGCCGACAAGTTGTCGATCGTCCGCAGTGTTGTCGGCAAGGTGCCCGACCATGGGCTCGCGACTTACCACCTGTTCAAGGGCTACCCGAAAACCACGGTGATCGATTACCCGGCGATGGGCTCGATCGTCTCTCACGAACTGGGGAAACGCGGAGAACTACCCCCCTTCATTGCGATCCCCAACATGCCCGGCTTCGTCGGCGGCACCGGGTTTCTCAGTAGTGCGTACGGTCCCTTCGAGCTCAACGCTGACCCGGGTGAGCGGGGCTACAAAGTGCGTGACTTTTCGATCCCGGACGGGGTGTCTCTCGATCGCTTCGACCGCCGGCAGCAGGCGCGGGCAATCATCCAGCGAAAGATCAGGCAGTCGGAAGCCGATGTCGCCACGCTCGACACCATGGATGATTTCTACCAGGGTGCCTACAGCCTGCTGACGAGCGAAAAGGCCCAGGCTGCATTTTCCTTTGAGGGCGAACCGGAAGAGTCGTTTGACCTTTACGGCAGCACGGTCACCGGGTCGGTCAAGGGGCCCGACGGCAGGTATCACCCCAAGGGGCTCGCCGAGCGGCTGATCATCGCCCGCCGGCTGGTCGAAGCGGGCAGCCGGTTTGTCACTGTTGAGTATGGCGGCTGGGACTGCCACGTTGATGTCAAAAAGGCCTGCGATGACCAGATGGCCCCGCTCGACCGGGCGATCTACGGGCTGATTACCGACCTCGACCGCCGGGGTCTCCTCGACACGACGCTGGTCTGGGTGACCAGCGAGTTCGGTCGAACGCCCAAGGTCAACTCTAACAGTGGCCGCGACCACTGGGCCCGGTGCTACTCCATGATGTTGGCGGGTGGAGGCATTGCTCGCGGCGTGATCCACGGGGCGAGCGACTCAACCGGTGGTGAACCAGCCCGTGACGCCGTTCCGCTGGAACACCTTCAGTTCACGATCTACCACCTGCTGGGCATCGACGCCAACAAAGAACTCGTCGCCTTCGGCACCCGGCCAATTGAAATCATCAAGGACGGCGGCCTGGTCAAGGGCATTCTTGCCTGACCGTGCCCCGGCGTGGCACGTCGAATTGTCTCGTTGATCTTTCTTTCACCTTCCCTCGGACTTTGCGATGCAACGACGTCTTCTGGCTGTCCGTGGAAATAGCCATCCGTGGCCTGTTGCGACTCGGGCTACACCTGAAAACGCTGAGGGTTTTCGGGTTTGCCAATCGCCGCTTCCTGCGGCGGGAGCCTTTTTCCACGGTCTGCTGCTCCTCTGGCTCCTTCCGGCCGTGGTGTTCGCCGGCTTCGTGGTGTCAAACCCGACGGTGGCTGTAGCTGGGCAGTTCAACAGTCTCGACTCGGTACGGCCGCGGGTGGGCCAGCGGGGCACGACCGTCACGGTGACGATCAGCGGCTGGTTCTTAAAGGATGCCCGGGAGATCATCTTCTACCGCCCCGGTATCAAGGCGGTGTCGATCAAAGAGGTGGGCAAACCCGACGCGAAGAACCCGCCGCTTGAGTGCAGCTTTGAGATTGCCGCCGACTGCCCGCTGGGCGAACACCCGTTCCGGGTCCGCACCGGCACCGAACTGTCGATGGCAGGCACGTTTCAGGTCACCCCATTTCCGGTGGTCGATGAGGTCGAGCACGACAAGGAACGCCAGTTCAACAACAATGACACGCCCGAGCAGGCAATGCTGCTGGCCGGCAACACGACGGCTCGCGGACGCATCGACGGCCGCAAGGAGGGGGACGTCGACTGCTACCGGGTGCCGGTGACACCAGGCGGCCGGCTGACTGCCGAGGTCGACTGTGTGCGGATCAGTGATGTGGCGCACACCCACGGTGTGGAGCCCAACGCCTCTGACCTCGCCCTGCGGGTGCTGAGGCCCGACGGACGTGAACTTGCCGCGAACGATGACAGCACCCTGCACATCCAGGATCCGCTCATCTCACTGCAGGTGCCGTCCGACCTGCAGGCCGACTATCTCATTGTCGAGGTGACCCGGTCAACCTTCTCAACCTGGCCAGCCCCCTACGCACTCCATGTTGGCAGCTTCCGACGGCCGCTGGCAGCCTTTCCACCGGGCGGACCGCCCGGGGAACCGCTGCGGGTGCGGTTTCTGGGGGATCTCCTCGGCGAGTTCGTCGAAACGGTGCCGATGCCAGACGCCAGAGGCATCACTGCCTGGTACGGTGATGCCCCGTCACCGCTGCTGCTGCGATCGAGCCCGTTGCCAAACATTGTGGAGCAACCAGCGAGTGAACCGACTGCTGTTCCCCAGCTGCCGGCCGCCCTCAACGGCATCATCGCCACAACCAATGAGGCTGACCGCTACCGCCTGACGGTGAAGAAAGGCGACCGCTATCGGGTCCGGGTGTTTGCAGCATCGCTGCTCTCGCCCCTGGAACCCCGGCTGCGGATCAGGCCGGCTGCCGCAGAGACCGAGGCTACGCCCGAGGTCAATGGCTTCGTTGCCAAGCGGGAAGACCGGGATATCTTCGGTATCTCGGCCTATGGTGGGTCGGTGGTGCGGGACACGCTCGACCCGTCTGTCATCTGGGAACCAAAGCAGGACGGAGACTACATCCTGGAATTGTCCGACCTGACGGGTCAAGGCGATCCAACCGCGGTCTATCGGGTGGAGATTGAGCCAGCCTTCGATTCCGTGCACGTCCTGATGCCCTGGACACTTTACTGGTGGGAGGCACCACAGTTCGGCAGCCTGGCCATCCCGCGGGGAAGTGCCTGGACGATCAACGTGCAGCTGCAGAAGGGGCAGGGGACGTCGTTCAATGGTGAGACCGAAATTGTTGCCCACGGTCTGCCCGCCGGAGTCCGACTGCTTCCCAATCGTATTCCAGCGGACCGCGATAAGTGGCCGCTTCAGTTCGTGGCCGACGCCGATGCAGAGCCGGCGGCCAGTCTGGTTGAACTTGAGGTCCGGCCGGTGGAAGCCGATGTTCCGCTCGTTTCACGAAATCAGCAAAACCTGCCGTTTCTCAACATGCCTGGCGGTGATGCCTGGAAGGCAGTACGGCTCGACCGATTTGTGGTGGCGGTAATGGATAAGCCGCCCTTCACGGTGAGCATTGACGAGCCAACCGTGCCGATCGTCCGAGGCGGCGAGTTGGCGATTCCCGTCCGCATTACCCGGGCCGAAGGCTGCGATGAACCGATTGGTGTGCAGTGTGACTGGGTGCCCAAGGGTATTGGCCGCCCGCCGCAACTGGTGATCCCACCGGGTGAAACAACTGGTGAGGTCGTGCTGTCAGCCGATCGCGGGGCACCGCTTGGCAGGCAGCCGCTGGTGCTCACCGCCACCACGATCGATCGAGGAGTCACCGGCTGGCTGGGCCACGGCCAGATCCGGATCTCGACCGCCCTCCGCAGCCTTGAAATTGCCGAGCCATTCGTCGAGCTTGCGAGCGAACCTGACAGCATCCGCCGGGGACAGCGGCAGGCCATGGTGTGGACAGTCACTCACAAGACGCCGTTTGAGGGTGCCGCCACCGTGCGGCTGCTCGGGCTGCCAAAGGGAGTGACCCTGATCGAGCCATTGCCAACCCTCACCCGCGATTCCCGTGAGGTGAGTTTTGAGCTCGAGGCGACCGACGATGCCCTGCTCGGCTCAGTCGGTGGCCTGACCTGTGAACTGCGTGTGCCACTCGACGGCCGTGAGGTCATCCAGCGGGCCGGCCGGGGCACGCTGCGGATTGACCCGCGGCTGAATTGACCTCCACCACCGACCGCCGCTGACACTTTAACACCTGGAGATACCCCAATGCGTTGGCGTCAGCAGCTTCTCTGCCTGCCGATCGTTTGTCTCTTCCTGGGAACGGCGCAGGCTGACACCCCGCCGCGAAGGCCGAGCTTCCGCAACGACGTGATGCCGGTCTTCTTTCGTGCAGGCTGTAACGCCGGCACCTGCCACGGTTCGGCCCGCGGCAAGGACGGCTTTCAGCTTTCGTTATTTGGCTATGATCCTGCCGGTGATTACCGGCGAGTGGTTGACGAAATGGTTGGCCGCCGGGTCAACCTGGCCCTGCCTGAGCAGAGCCTCCTGCTGCTCAAAGCGACCGGCAAGGTGCCCCATACCGGGGGCAAGCTCTTCACGGCTGAAAGCGACCTCTACCAGACGTTGCTCGATTGGATCGCGGCAGGTGCCCCTGACGATGAAGACGAAGTGGCCGAGGTGACTGGCATTTCGCTGTCGGAAAAAAACCTCGTCTTTGAGACCAGCGGGAAGGTACAGCCGCTGCGGGTGACCGCCCGATACAGCGATGGCAGCAGCCGTGATGTGACGGAACTGGCCCGGTTTTTTTCGAACAATGCCAGCACTGCCGACATTGATGCCGATGGCGTAATCACGGCCCGCGGGCCCGGCGACACCAACGTCTTTGCCCGCTTCAGCCGCTTCACTGAAGGTGCTGAGGTGATCGTGCTGCCACGGGCAGAGGGATTTGTCTGGCCGAGTCCACCGGCCAACACGTTCATCGACAGGTTGGTCTTCGACCGACTGGAGAAGTTGCGAATCACTCCCTCAGGGCTCTGTGACGACGAGACCTTTCTGCGGCGGGTCACGCTTGACCTGATTGCCCGTCCGCCGACCCCCGCTGAGTACCAGGCCTTCATGGCTGACCCCACTACCGATAAACGGGACCGGAAAATTGACGCCCTGCTGGCAGACGAGGCCTTTGCCAATGTCTGGACAACAGTCTGGAGCGAGCACCTACGGATCGTCGGTGGCAGCTATGCACCGCCGGGCACCCTGGTGAAATCGGCTGATGTGTTTCAGAAGTGGATCAAAAAACAGATGCAGGAAGGTCGGCCCCTGAATGAATTTGTGGCCGAGATGGTGGCAGCCTCTGGCAGCAATCTCACCGATCCACAAACAAATCTCTACACCATGCTGGTCCACAGCCCGCGGATTGATTCCAAGGCGCTCGCGGCTGACTTCTCGCAGCTGTTTCTCGGCATCCAGATTCAGTGCGCTGAATGCCATAATCATCCGTTCGACCGCTGGACCATGGACGACTATTACTCGTTCACGAGCTTCTTTACCGGGATCGAGCGGGTCAATGGCATTGAGCCCCGCGAACGGCGAATCTTTTTCGACACTGCCTCTGCCCCGGCGAAGCACCTGGTGGATGGACGACCAATGCCGCCCCGGGTGCTTGGCGGGGAGCAGCCGGTAGCAGCCGGCAATGATCCCCGGAAAGCCCTGGCCGCCTGGTTGACCGCGCCGGACAACCGACTGTTCCGAGAAAATCTGGCCAATCGAGTCTGGGCCCAACTGATGGGCCGCGGCGTTGTCGACCCAGTGGACGATATTCGCGTGAGCAACCCGCCGTCGAATGAACCGCTCTACACCGCGCTCGGTGACCGACTGGCTGAGCTGAACTTTGACCTGCGGGGGTTGGTTCGCGACATCTGCCGCTCGCGGGTCTACCAACTTTCAAGCGAGCCCAATGACTCAAACCGGCTCGACACCAGACAGTTTTCGCACCGTCACCTTCGCCGGCTCAGGGCCGACGTTTTGCTCGATGCAATTGTGGCGGTGACCGGCCTGCCGCGACAGTTCAAGAATTTCCCAATCGGCACCCGGGCGATCGAGGTCTATCCCCGCATTCAGGGCGATACCAACAAGGGAACCGCCGGCTGGGATTCTTATTTTCATACCTTCGGCCACGCCACCCGCCAAACCGTGGCGGCGGCGGAAACGAAGCGGGAGCCTACCCTGCCACAGGTGCTGCATCTGGCGGTCGGTGATAGCGTCCAGGAACGCCTCGCTAACGGCAAGATCGTCAAGGACCTGCTGGCCGCTCACTCGACGCCGGAGGACATGATCACGGCCCTGTTTATCCGCACCCTTAGCCGCCGGCCCACAGGCGATGAACTGCATGACCTGCTCACGCTGGTGGAAGCTGACCCCACTGACCGGGCTGTCTACGACGACATCTTTTGGGGACTGCTCAACTCCACCGAGTTCCTCTTCAACCACTAGCGGCCGGTCTTTTTGGATCAAGCATGCGTCATGCCGCAGGAACGAAACGTGGTCTCAAGGAATCGGCCGGCGTGAAAACGGTGCAGTGGTCCGCTGGTGGCCGTCCTCGTCAATCAGTGGGGGCCGCAGGTCGAACTGATGCAGCCGTTCCTCACGCGGCAGGGTGGGGCGGGGCCAGCTGGCTGGCCAGAGCCGTACAGTTCGCCCCGGCCGAATGCCCTCAAGCATCTCCCACATGTGAAAGCTGAGCCTGAGGCCACTGTCCCCGGGGGGTGGATTCTCTGAAGTCTCAATGCTGCGATACCGGACAGGCTTGGCATCGTTACCCTGATCATAGGTTCTCAGCGACGGCTCAGCGACCGCAAGGTAGCCGCTCGTGTCGGCCTTGAAGGCCGCCCGGGCCGCTTCAGACAATGCGGCATAACAGCTAGCGGTGACAACGCCTGCCGCGTTCTCTTCATACGCAATCTGCTCAATCCGGGCGGGCACACCCCGCATTCGCTCGTGCTCAACAAAGCCATTCGCCTGACGATCCAGGGCGTGCTGTCGGCTTGCCACGTCGACCCAGATGTCAGTCAGCCGGCCCGGTCCATAGAGCGTTGCCCAGGTGCGGTTGACGAGAACCCGCTGGCCAACCTCAAGCGACGTCAGGTCGGAAAGCCGATCACCCTGCCAGACCTGGGTGGCTGCGTTGACATCAAACGTCTGCTCGCCCTCAAGCAGCGGCGGTGGCTGAAAGACACTGGCTGATGTCCGCGCGGAGGTTTGGAGCTGTTCAGCTTCGGTCGCGGGGACTGCCCGGGCCGTCAGCTTGCCGGCTTCCGGATCGACCGAGACGATTTCCCAGACCCGGCCGCAGCGAGCATCACAGGTAAAATCATCTTCGAGTCTGACCACCCGGCAAAAAGGAGACTCCGGCGACCGCTCGTTCGGCTCGTTTTTTACCGTGGCCTCATAGTCGGTGCTCGCCAGCCGAACCTCAAACCAGCCGCGGGGGCCGAGATGGAACCAGCCGAACAGATGAGTTCCCAGCGGCAGATCCTCGAGATTGGCCCGCCCGCCCTGGAAAAAAACCTCGGCGTAGGGCAGCAGGCTGACATGGTGCGGTAGGTCCTGGTGGTATTTGTTTTGCGAGTCGGTCCGATCGGGCCGAAGGATCGCCATGCGATTAACATGATCGACCATCGTGAGTTCTGCCCCACCAGCATGGGCACTGCCAGGCAAGGGAAACGCCGAAACATCGGCAATCGTCGTGCCATCGGGCGCCGTTGAAACCGTGGAAGCTGCCGGCCCGGCCGGTTCGGGTTTCTTCTCCGCCCCCAGAACCACGGCGGTGGCCGTCATCATCAGCAGGCCGCAGAAACCCCGTTCCCAAACAGCCATGTCAGGCCTCCACCTCAGAAATTCCGCCAAGGCTGTCCGCGAATGACTCAGTTTCCACTCCCATCCGCTGGGCCATGGTCAGCAGCAGATTACTCAACCGACCCTTCTCGTTGACCGGCCGCGAGCAGATGCCATAGTGCTTTTTGGTGTCACTCAGGTCATAGCCGTCAAAGTGGCCGACGTTGTAATCGATATGCTGTCCGTGACGGAGCCCCAGCCGGCTACCGCCAGCGAGTATGGTCGGAACGTTCGCGTTGCCATGGCTGTGGCCGTAGGCCATCCCGCTGCCGTAGAGCAGCATGGTCGAGTCGAGCAGCGTTCCCTCACCATCGGGAAGTTCAGCCAGCCGATCGAGCAGGTAGGCGAACTGCTCAAAATTAAACCGGTCGCTTTCGGTGAGCCGCCGCAGCTGCTCAGGGTCGCCGTTGTGGTGTGAGAGGGAGTGCCGGGTTTGGTTAATCTGAATCTCGGGAATCGGCAGTCCCTTGCCCTCATCGCCACTGCTAAAGCTGATGACCCGGGTCATGTCGGTCTGAAACGCCAGGACCATCAGGTCGTAGATGGTTCGGAAATAGTCGCCAACCTGCTGCTGGCTAACCTCATGGGTCAGCCGCTTCTCCATGGCTGTATCGATCGCTGGCCTGGGAATGTCGAGCCAGCGATCGGCCCGCTCCGTTCGGAGTTCGACCTCACGGACGCTGGTGAGGTATTGATCAAGCCGGGTACGGTCGTCCGCCCCGATGGCCCGCTGCAGGCTGCGGGCCTCGTCGAGCACTGCATCAAGCACGCTGCCGGTCTTGTGCAGTTCCCGCCGCTCTTTCTCAATGCCGCCGGCAGGCGCTTGGAACAGCCTTCGAAAGACCTCCGCCGGCTTGGTTTCGGCCGGCAGTTGGATGCCGTCAGCGTTATAGGAAAGCGAGCGTCCCGTGTTGCTCAGCACCAGCGATGGAAACCTGGTGTGCGGGGCTGTCCGCATAGCCATCAGCTGATCGACCGAGATGGAGTTGCGTTCAGTGGGGCCAATCTTCGCCCCTGTCAGCCAGATCGATTGGCAGCCATGGTGATGGCCGAGCCCATGCGGATGGTGCAGGCCGCTGATCGGGCTGATCGACTGCCGGTGGCGGCTGAGCGGCTCAAGCGAGCGGCTAAAGGTATAGCTCGCCCCCGACTGGAGAATCTGATAATCGAGTGTGTTCACTCCGTTGGGGAGGTAGATGAACACACTGCGGCCAACCGGTGCCGCCGCAGCAACGGCCCGCCGAGGAGCCATGCAGTCAAGCAGGGGCAGGGCGATCGACACACCGATGCCCCGGAGGAGATGCCGTCGGTCGATCCGCCAGGCTCCAGGCACGTTTCTGGTCATTGCTCGTTTCCTTGTTGGTTCGTATCGCTCTTCAATGGCAAAGGTGGGCTGAGGGGTGTGTCCACCGGGAACGAGTTCACCATCAGCGGGTGAGAAAAAGATCGGACAGCACCAATGCTTCCACGAGTGACCGCAAGCGGTAATCACCCGTCCGGCAGCTGGCTGCGATGGCCTTGATCTGCTCTTGATCATCGATTGTCATCGCCCGCCGCAAGGCGTAGGTCGCCAGCTTTTCGACCAGCGCCTCAGCAAACTGGTCGAGGTCGTCCAGTAGCAATTGCTTGAAGCTGGCAGGCCCATCGTAGGGTCTGCCGTCCGGTAGCTGCCCGCTGGCGTCAACCGGCGGATGCGGTCCCTGCCCATGCTGGACAAACTCATGGGTCCGCCAGCGGCCAATAGCGTCGTAGTTATCGAACGCGAACCCGAGAGGATCGATACTGCGATGGCAGGCGGCGCATTGGGCGTGCGCCGTGTGAGCGGCCAATTTCATCCGGATTGTCGCCCGCGGAGCATCCACCGGGTTCGGCTCGATCGGCTCGACATTGGCAGGTGGCGGGTTTGGCGTCTTGCCCAGGATTGTTTCCGACACCCAGATGCCCCGATGGACCGGCCGGTGTCGGGTGCCATCTGAGGTGAGCGACAATACCGCAGCCTGGGTCAGCAGGCCGCCCCGGTGTGACTCGGTGGGCAGGGAGACCCGCTGGAAGCCGGCCAGGGGCGGCGTTGGCAGGCCGTAGAAGCGTGCCAGCCGGGGATTGACCACGCTCCAGTCGGACTCGAGGAAGAGACGAATTGGGCTGTTTGTACGAAACAGTTCCCCAAAAAACTCGACCGACTCCGCCACCATGCTCTGCTCGAGCCAGGGGTCGTACTCGGGGTACAGCTTGTTGTCGGGCGGGAACATGCCGACCTTATCAAGCTGCAGCCACTGCCGCGGAAACGATTCACAGAACCGTTCGGCCTTTGGGTCAGCGAGCATCCGAGCCAGTTCACTGGCCAGCACCTCTGGCCGCAGCAGGCTGCCCGACTCAGCATGCTCAAGCAGCCGCTCATCGGGCAGTGAACTCCAGAGGAAAAACGAAAGCCTCGAAGCCAACTCGACCGCATCGACACGTTCACGGCGCACACCGGGATGCCCCTCGGCAATCGAAATAAAAGAGCGGGATGACAGAATGCCAAGCAGGGCTGACTTCCAGGCTGACCGGACCGACTCACCGCTCTCCCGCTCGGTGTCATAGATGGCCACAAAGCGATCGAGTTCAGCGGGAGCAACCGGCCGCCGCCACGCCCGGCGGGCAAAACGGGTCAAGCTGGCAACGACCTGCTCGCTGGTTGCGTCGTCACCAACAACAAACTCCTGACGTCGGGCCAGATCATCGTCGTGGTCAATCGGTCCCTCCCACTCGATCGAATCGACGATGAGGATGGGGAAAAGCGGCGTGCCCTCCTCATCGGTTATTTTCCGTTGCCAAGGGCCGCGTGAACGTGTGTCGGCCAAGGTCGTGAACACGTGGCTGTGGGCAGGTCGCCCTGCCCGTGGACTATTCGAAGGGCCATTGACCTCGTTATCAATCGACACAGTCAATTTGCCACCCAAAAACGCCTCAAACGCAAGGGTGACTGGGGTGTCCTCTGCAGCGATCACATCCTGCTCGAACAGCATCCTGTCGAGCTGTTTGCAATAAAGGGCCAGATGCGGCGGACGGCCCTCGCGATCGGGCAGGCCGCTGAGCCTGATTTGGCAGCGGTAAACCCCGGCCGGCAGGTCGTGGTTGCCGTGGGTCGGCCCCGCATTGCTGAGCCGATGGCCGGGCCACATCAGCAGCCGCACCTGATCGGCCAGCCCGAGGTCGGTCAGCAACGCCCGCTTCTGGGTATTGGGCCAGTCGAGCGCAAGGGCATCTTTTCGATAGGTCTTCGGAGTGGGCGGTCGGTCGGGATAGGCCCGCTCAATCACCGTGCGGGCCGCCCGGAGATATTTTTCGATATGCGACGGAGACAGCGACAGCTGCGACCCCAGCCGTCGAAAGCCGTGCCACTCGGGGTCGGACGTCATTTCTCCGGGGGCTGCCGCGTCATACTCGACGCCCAGGAGATCCTTGACAGCGTGGCTGTATTCCTCCCGGCTCAGCCGGTAGAAGGCCACGGCCGGCCGGGCAGCCATCCGGGCCCGCTCGCCCTGCTTGATTGCCGAACCAAGCCAGTTCACCACACCGGCGATTTCGTCGACGGTCGGCCGCGGTTGCTCCTCAGGCGGCATCTCACCGGCGCTGATCCGGCCCATCACTTCGGCCCAGCGTTCCGCCGTGTGGATCGATCCAAAGTCAGCCTTGAGCGTGTCGAGCCGGAAGCCACCTTCCTGCGTCTCGCCGCTATGGCAGGCGACACAGTGCTGGTTCAGGAAAGGAGCGACCGCTTCAGCAAAGGGCTCAGCGTGGCAAGCGTGCTGAATTGCCGTCAGCAGCACGGCGGCACGAACCACAGCGACCGCCCGCTCCAGCAGCAAGTGAGTTGTCCGATGGAGTTCCATAAGAGGTGTACGTCAGGCGAAGTCCTTGCGAAAAAACTACAGTTTCGTTCGCTCTATTATGTGCCTGACGCTCGGCACTAGGCACTCTAAAAAGACGCCAATTTTCTTTGTCATTCTGTCATCAGCCGTTCCCGCCCGGCGGTGCGGTCAGAGAAACGCGGGTTGCGGGCGTCCGCCAGAGTGCTCGAAGCCGTTATTGCCGAACGCGGCGGGCGTAATCGCTATGAACCAGTCTGCATGGGTGTCGTCCCGCGGATTTCGGCTCTGAGCGTCTCGGCTGCGGC
>Ga0209986_10002968_pt1 | contig 15104 bp, 22 predicted proteins | sample BlataG_FD_183168 | JGI IMG/M metagenome (GOLD analysis project Ga0209986, IMG submission 183168) | Deep subsurface microbial communities from Black Sea to uncover new lineages of life (NeLLi) - Black_00105 metaG (SPAdes) (version 2) | ecosystem: Environmental > Aquatic > Marine > Oceanic >...
GGATATAGGGCGACCTTTCTGTGCTTCACTTATTTTCTTCTTCTGCTCTTCTGACATTGGTTTGCCTTTATTTGGTGATGTCCTCCCTTTCTGTGCTTCACTCATTCTCCTTCGCGCCTCTTCTGTATGCTTCATTCCTTTAAGCGCTCTACTTATCTTCGTTCTATGTTCTCTTGATAGAGTTTTACCTTTATTTATCTTGCTTAGTTTTTCACGGGTATCTTTAGACATGCACCGTCCTTTTTGTGCTTCACTCATCTTCAGTTTTGTTTCCTCGGTGCGATGTTTTCCTTTTTGGCGTTCCTCTCTTGTTCGACGTGGTATATCATAAGATTTTAGATAAAGTATTATCGTTGTTGAACTACAACCAACTATCATTGCAATTTGAGACGAATTCATTTCTTCTACCCAATACTTTTTGTATAGCCAGTTTTTATCATTTAATATATCATATTGCCTTGCATTTCCAGTAGACCTTGCAGGAATACAAAAGACTCTTAGAAGCTTCGATACAGATGCGCTATGGCACCCTATTATTTTACCGACTTCCCGTGTTGTTAGTTTTTGACGTACATACAACTCCTCAAGTGTAGCCTTATCTATATCATTCTTTCTTAGCTTTTGCATATTCACTCACAAACATATATTTATATTCTCTATATAAATACTTTATCGGGCATGGCGAATTTGCCTAATAGGCATATTCACTCACACCATGCCCGTCAATTTCTTCACTATCTTCGCAGGATTCCCAGCTACAATTGTGTATGGTTCAACATTATGTGTTACGACTGCACCAGCACCTACAATCGAATGATAACAGATTAATACGCCTGGCAGGATTACTGCATTTGCTCCTATTGCACAATAGTCTTCGATAATCGTCTCCTTCTCCTCTTTTGGAACCTTACCTTCAGTCACATGATAAAAACTAGTGTCATGTGAAAGAATAACGGCTCCTATGGATATTGAACACTCTTTGCCTATTTTTACCTTTGAGTCGATAAAGGTAAATGGTCCTATAAATGTGTTTTCACCTATCTCCGCACCTTTGTAAATCAATGCGTGCTTATCGTATTTATTCGCTACCGCTAATGGATTATGCTCTGACATGTGCGTGAACCAGCCATATTTATGCTCTTTCATTTCACTTTACTCCATAGGATTCCCAACGCTGACTCCGCTTTTCCTGCACAAACGCGATAAGCTTTTTCCACTGCTCAGCTACTACTTCGGGACTATGCCACTTCTCTACGAACGCTCTCCCTTCCTTTCCTATCCGCTCTATCTCTTCAGGGGTTTCGATTAGCCATTTCAGCTTTTCGTACAGCTCTTTTTCGCTCCAAACGTTAACTATCGGCAAGTCGGGATGTAGAAGAAGCGTCCATTTATCTATTCTTGAGAACACAACGTGTTTTAAAAACATACTTTCGATTGCACTATTCGCATATGTTGGAATCCAAAATTGATCAAGAGTTATTGAACATTCTGACTTTATCTTTACGGATTCTTTCCATGTCTTATTCATTATCGGTACAAACTCTACATCATTGTATTCCTTTGTTATCCGCTCCATCACGCGGGTTATCGGCTTCATGCCTTTAACCTCTTTAGTCGGTGCGAAACATATTCTGACTTTATCTTCCGGAGGGTTAGGTTCCGGTAGCTTATCTATTGGAGAGATGTTGCGAGTTGGAGCTACTAACCCTACCTTAGAAGAGATAGAAAAATCGTGCGCTCCCCCGGCATAAACCCAACCGCGTCTAATCTGCTCTAATAGGTAATGCTCGGCGTTATATGCTACTACTGACCCGCCCGTTCGTATGATGGTATTATCTGGCGTTACTTTCTCATAAATACCTAACGGTTTCAATATTGACTTCATTTCGCGACTATTCGGTAAGAACTCGGAGAAGATGAAGAATTCAGCATCTTTTATTTTGTTCATCAAATCACGTTGTTTCTCGGCGGTGTTTATTTCCGCTAACCAGACATCAGAGTCATAAAGCATTGGTTTCGTCTTAACTATGTTTATGTGTAACACGTCGTAATCGGAATCCTTGCGTAGTGCTTCTGCTAACCATTGTAGCTGAGATCCATTGTCAAACCAACTCAGGCATAAGACTTGCATTAGTCCATCCCCGCCCATATCTTCTTCAACCCTTCTTCCAGAGTTGTTTCCGGCACTTCGCTAAAGGCTTTACGCAAACGCGATATATCCGCACAAAAACCCCATCGCTCCTCTAATTCCACTGGTCTTGATACTATCTCCGGTGTTATCCCGGTTACCGTAGCGATTAGCTCAATCAGTTTATTTATGGAAGTCTCTTTACCGCTGCCTATGTTTAATATCATGTTCTTCTTATCTTCTTCTAATGCGCGAACCAAGAAATGTACTACATCGTTTATGTACACGAAATCACGTGACTGCTTACCTGACCCCATAATAGTTATGGGCTCTCCGTTCTTCGTTGCGTTAATAAACGCGGGTATGACTTCACGAGTGCTTTTTTGCCCAAGCCCATAAACGCTAGTAAACCTAAATATCAAGTAGTCCATGCTGTATAAGCGGTTGTAGGTAAGGATAAGCGATTCTGCTGCACTCTTCGTTGCACCATACACAGATACAGGAAAATGTGGTGCATCTTCTTCAACAGGTGAACGCGCGGGAATGCCGTAAACCGAAGATGCTGATGTGAATATTACTTTCGCACCACATTTACGTGCATGTTCCAAAACGTTTACCGTGCCTTTTACGTTTACGTCTATCGCTTTACGTGGGTCTGTCTGAGCCAACGGTCGTGGCAACACCGCGAGATGATAGATAGCATCAAAAGTGCCACTAAAACCTTTTAAAATGTCGTCTCCATACTGCAAATCAAACGATGCTACGTTGTGTCTATGCCTCACCAACTCGTTTACCAATCGTTTTCCAATAAAGCCTGCTCCTCCGGTTACTAACACATTCATTTTTCTCTTTTTACCTCACACGGATTCCCAGATGCGACTACATTTGCCGGTATGCTTTTTGTTACAACTGACCCGGCACCTATCGTAGTATTCTCACCGATTGTCACACCCGGTAAAATCGTACTATTCGCGCCTATTGACGCACCCTTTTTCACAACCGTTGCTACGTTTCCCGCTTCTATCTCATCATGCCATTGCGAAGGTACTTGCGGATACTTTGCGTTTGTAAACATAACGCCTTGAGCGATAAACACGTAGTCTTCTATCGTTACGTATTTGCATATGTAGGAAAACGGATGCACTTTACAATTGTTGCCGATTTCTGCTCCGCCGATTTCGACAAACGCACCAATTAGACAGTTCTCACCAATTAAAGAGTCGTATATGTTTGTTGGAAAGTATATTTTTGTACCGTTTCCGACTTTACTGTTCTTTATTTTTTCCACGTTCAACGTACCTCTCTAGTTCTCCTGGCGAGAATATGCTTACCGCACAACGAAAAGCTATCGAAGAAGTGACCATAATAATCCTCTGCTTCATTCACCGTCTGGAAATGCCGAACGTGTGAAATGCCAAACGTGCGTATAATCGTTGCAAAGATAGGCATCTTAGAGTGTATTGCATTTAAAATTACTTTATCGTCTTCAAGATGCGGCAAGAATGAGATTGCCGTAACAACGGTATTTTTGTGCCACTTACCTTTAGTTAGCTCGGTTATAGAATCTGGCGTTATCTCTTCACATTCAAATCTATAATTCTGTGGTAGATTCTTATCACGTGCCATGTTAATAGCCTTTTGTGAGAAGTCGTAGCCCACGTAGTTACCCGTATAACCGCTACTATTCAAATATTGCGCGAAGAGCCCAGGACCACAGCCTAGATCAATGATGTTGCGGTGTTTTATATCGTCAATGAAGGTATCCCAGCATTTTGTGGAGTCCTCATGTGGTTGTTCTACGTGATATTTTAGTTTCGCTCTGTACTCATCATCCCAAAAGAAACTGGATTTTACATAACTTGGCTCTTCTTCATCTTCTAGCGCTTCACATAAACGTTTGTAGCAGTTCTCTAGCGAGAAGTGCTCTGCCGCTTCCCATGCGTACCGTACTATCTGCTCTGCCGCCTCATGGTCTTCTATTAACATCATCATCAGTTCGTGCTGTCTTTTTATATCGAATGGTTTGCACGTTAGAGACGGGAAACACATTTTACTTGCATATATCGTTTCCGAGCAGATGCAGGGCACCATTAAAGACGCACATTCTATTACGCCTCGCCCACAGGTATAACCGTGATGCACATGGTACCCGATTAACGCTTTACTTAATACTTGCATAGCTTCTCCAAACTTCATATATGGCAATGCTAAGTCGTACATTTGCGATGCTGCAACCTTTCCACCGATGTAGCCAAGTAAAACGCGGTTTAGTGGTACGTCTTTCTGTGCCCAGTACGGCGTAGCGATTTCACGCGTGTGACGATGATATAAAGTCACTATCGTCGGGTCACGGTCTTGTTGCTTTATCTTATCCAACCCCTTCAAGTCCACTGGATGTGGTAGAACATGCACTTTTCGACCTAAGACGTGCTCTAAAACCGCAGCACCTACCGGCTCGACATGGAATACTAAGTCCGCGCAGCCTAAAGCTTTCTCTAACAAGGGGGGGTATTGCCATATACCATCCCAGTTGTCCACCTCGAAGTCTATGTTCACTATCAACTTTGTTGATGAACTGTTCCCTAATTCATCACGCATTACTTGTGGTAATGCGAAGTTCCCTGGCGTTAAATTTATTGCTACGCAATCATGCAGTTCCAATTCATGCTTCCTTTTTATCACTTGTATATCGCCTTTCTTACCGTGTAGATGCGCTGCCTTTGCCCATAGCCAAAGCCCGCTAAGCGACAAATCTCCATCCTTCAATTCGTCCCAACTCTTTTCCGCTACTTTATCACCACAAAGACAATAGCTTATTTTCTTCATTTTTCTATCAGTCCCTCTTTTTTCGCAAAGTCTATGATTGCTTCTACATATCCCTTTCTATTCCCTGCATCATATCTCGTACCTTGGAATATGTAAGCGTAGACTCCTTGGTCAAGAGTCAACGCGTTTGTTGCAGGAGTCAAAGAAACCTCACCGTTTTTATCTGGTTGTGAATCCTTTATGTAATCGAATATCTTAGGTGTAAAAACATATCTACCAATTGTAGCGATATTGGAGGGGGCTTGTGAATGCGCTGGCTTTTCTATTTGCTTCGTTATAAAGTACGTGTTTTCGTTTACCTGTTTTCCTTGTATAACGCCGTGATAAGGTGCTTCTTCGGGATTTATATATTTCGCAGCAATCATTGATTTACCGCCCCACGCTTCCGATGCATCCATCAATTGCTTTATACACGGTGTGTCCCCTAACACAATATTATCTCCCAATAAAACAGCAAACGTATCGTCGCCAATAAATGACTGTGCTTGTAGAACCGCGTCCCCTAAGCCCAAAGGATTCTTTTGCCTGATGAAATATAAGTTAGCTATTGATGAAGTATCTTGAATGCGTTTTAGCAATTCCACTTCACCACGTGCCGCCAAGATACTTTCGAGTTCGGGAGAAGTATCAAAATAATCCTCTACTGCTCTTTTACCTTTACCCGTTATAATCACAATATCCTTTATCCCGCTTGCCACTGCTTCTTCTACGACAAAATGGATGACAGGTTTATTTATAATCGGTAGCATCTCCTTTGGTATTGCTTTGGTTGCTGGTAAGAATCTTGTTCCTAACCCCGCTGCTGGGATAACTGCTTTTGTTATCATAACATAATCTCCTTTTCTTGCTTTGTAGATTGTAAAGCCATCTCACACAGCTTAACTGCATCATACCCCGCTCTCCCGGAGTTTATCGGTGAAATTTTGTTGTTCGCTATGCAATCAACAAAGTGTAGTAATTCGTTCTTCAGCGGCTCCTCATTAAGAACCAATATTGGCTGCTCTACTATCTCCCCATTCTTTTCTTTATCGTATTGATGTATCCATTGCCTGAAGAAGTCTACATTTACGCACTCTTTTGACCCGGTTACCCAGCAATCCCTTGCCTTTTCGCCGTGAAACCACGAGCAGTCAAGCGAAGCATAGAAGTCTCTATAATCCGCTACGATAACCGCGCAATCCTCTCTATCTGATGATAAGTAGTTTACCTTCTTACAAAAAAGCCGCTCTGGTAATCGCTCCAGTGTGAAGTTAAGTATGTCGAAAAGATGAATGCCAAAGTTGAAAATAACACCCATATCTTTCCGCGGTGGTTTATCGCCATGAACGTATCGCATAGTAATATTATGCAACGTACCCATATTTGCCAACTCGTTCTTCAACCATATTACCGTTGGATTGAAACGATACTGTGCGCCCGTAGCGAGTATCAGCCCCCTTTCTTCTGCGAGTTCACATAGTTCTTGCGATGTTCTCGAATCTAAAGTTAGCGGTTTTTCTACAAGCACATGCTTTCCGGCTTCTAAACATTTCTCCGCTATTTCATAATGCGTATCCGAAGGTGTCGTAATACAAACAGCATCTACAAGTGGCAGCAAGTCTTCATAGTTATCTTTGTATGTAATGCCTTGCGTGGCTGATATAGCTTTGTCTTTATCAGTATCAGCGAACCCTATAAAGCGTGATATTTGCGGTAGTATTCGTAGGTAGTTCTTCCCCCACTTTCCGACTCCTATCAACCCTGTTTTTAGTTTATCCATCTTTCTCTTTTTCTCCGAACTTCACAATCAACGCCCAATCCGCACCACTTCTATCAACAGAAGCGGAGAAGGTAGCGTGCATTTCGTCTATTTCAAATGCTATTCGGTTCAAATATTTTAGCAAGTATTCTTTTTCTTTTTTCATTTCTCACAATATAACCCTCCCTTTAATCCTACGCAACTCATTATGCTCGTCAACAAACTTTATAAGGCATTCGATATTGTTCTTCGCGCCCATCTCCGCCTTCGCTATTCTCACCTTTTTTATCTCGCTGTCTGACATATCCGCTTTAAACATTGGCATTTTTAGTGTATTATACTACCTCTTTGTGCAACACTGGTTTATATTACTTTCGCTTTATCTATTTAAATTAGAACCAAAAAATGAGAGAAGCGGGCAAGAAGGCGGCAACTTTATCAACAGGACTGGCATTAATAACCGCAGGCTACGGCTTATTCCAAGCAGGTGAACATTGGATTGGCTTAGCCGCAGTTGTCGTTGGGTTACTATTAGTCTTCTCGTCACAAACGATGCACATAGACAGAAAAGAGCTGGAAGATTTAAAAAAGGAGGTGTCAGAGCTGAAGTGGAAATGAAAGCGATAGAAGACCACATTGATAGAAGTATAGTAAGAGGTGAATGCGAATGGCGATAGATCCGCGCAAAAATGTTTTGTATCCCGAAATCCAAATGGCAGCGGACGTAGTAACGGCAACGGAAAGCGGTGTCGAAGTGGCATCGTACAGTGGCTACAAACCGTACATAGCGCAACTAAAGGACCTGGCAACGTCTCGGAATCCGAATACAACGGTGCGCGTATCCGTGGACGGTGCGGCGGAAGTAGTGAAGTCGGCGACATTAGCAAGGTACGACTATGACGTCTCGGAAGAACTAGAGTTGCCGGCATTAAGCACGCTTGTCATAACGCTTGCAAGCGATGTCGGCAGCGGTAACATACCGGGGCAGATAGTGCGGCATTCGCTACGTGTGACGAAGCCTACTGTTTTTGAGAAGATACGTTTTGGATTGCGTCTGACCGATGACGAGAAGAAATTGGATGAGAAGTATGGAATCTCAAAGAAGATAGACTCAGGCATTATGAAGATGCTTGATGGTACGCAATTCCTAAAGATAAAAGAGTTCGCAACGAGAATAACCGCTGCTGCCGGTGCTAACCCTATCATAGGTCGAGAACTACATGCAACTACGGGCATGAAAGTAGTGCTGCTCGGGATTACTTCTGATGCACCTGTTGCTGCGAACACTGTGTTCATACGTGTGGACCGTGACGAATATCCGGAGATACAGAACTACGATACCTACGCATTACCTACGGTCTCGGAGATGGCTAAAATATACATTCCTGCTACTGACGTGATAAAGTTAACGCTACTGAACCCAGCGACCAATGTTGTCAATCATCTCGTTCGCATCAAATACGGTATAGCGAAAATATCGTTATTGGAAAGAATCCGCTGGAACTTGGCGATAGAGCCGGAAGAGCAAACGATTATTGATGAGTTGGAATTAGAGGATGTAGTGAAAGCCGGTGTGATTTAAAATGAATGAACCACAAAAAGAAATATAAACCACTATCGCAGTACTATTAGTAGGAGTTAGTTATGGGAATACAAGGAAAGAAAGCGGATATTGAAAGAGAGGATTTATATAGAATGCATGAGGTAGAAGAAATGTCACAAAGCGATATAGCTGATTATTACAATGTTAGTTCAGGTACGGTTAATCGCTATATCCATATGTATGGTATAAAAGCACGAACAATAAGTGAAGCAAAGATATTGAATGCAATACATAAACCGCGATGCAACGCAAATTATCGTGTCAATCAAAACTTCTTCAAAACATGGACACCAGAAAGTGCATGGTTATATGGGTGGGCACTTGGGGATGGTGGTTATACGAATCCTCGTTACCTTAGATTTGGTGTATCCCGAATAGATAAAGAGGTTTTATATAAATTTCAAACTTTGTTGGAATCCGACCATCCAATAACGGATTATTCCACATTTGATAAAAAGGTAAAAAAAGAATACGATGCTTCGATGATAAATTTTTGTTCTGTTGAGATAACTAGAGATATAAAAAGGTTGTCATATATGGGTGTGCCAAAAGATTGTTTTTGTTCTTTTGTTAGAGGGTTTTTTGAAGCCGAAGGTGGGGTCTACGCAAATAAAAGGAATAATAGACCAAAGGGGTGGAGCCTAATATCAATATTTAGCCAAAGTGATAAAAAGATGTTGGAATATATCCACAGAAGACTGAGGGAAATAGGGATTGTTAGAGGTAGTAGTTTACATGTGAATAAAAAAGGCGTTTGTCAATTAACGTTTAGCGTAAAAGATTCCATTGCTCTTTATCACTTTATGTATGACAATAGCGATTTCATGTTCTTACAAAGGAAAAAAGATATGTTTGAAGAGCTGATAGGGAGGCAACTAAATGGATGTTAATAAAGAGGTGATAAATGCAATAGGGGACTTGAAAGAAGATATGGTGATGTTAAAAGAAAAGTACGAAAACCTATCAAATTATATCTTTAGAGACCTGAAACCGGACATAGAGAAATTATGTGACAAGGTTGAAAACAGCATGATAAAAAACGAAGAGGGCTACCACAAGAATCTACGTTGGATGATTGCTACGTTGATTGCCTTTATTGCTGCTGTGTTTGGATGGATAGGATTGTTGGTTAGGGTGGTGATATAAAATGCCGTTAAACGCTTGGTTGCCGTATGTCAAGAATTTAGAAGCATTAGCACCAAATGCGGAAGATGACCTATATGTTAAAGATGAGAATGTGCAGGGTCTTGGCGAAGTAGGCAGAAGCGGTAAGATAGAGAATTTAGGTCCTGGACTTCTAACGTATCAAATATCTGATGATGGCGAACGATTCATGGCGGAGCGGACATTACAATTGGGTGGATGGGACGCATACGATGTACGAGAGAAAGTAAAGTTTCATACTATTCATGTTGAAGCGGACGCAGTTGGTTGCGTGTATAACGTTATCGTAACAGCTATAGCGCCAGAAGAGGGGGATAAGGGGGAATAAGAAAAATGCCTATGGGTGGACTAGGGGTAGTAAAGGTACTCAAATATTTCGAAGGTAACCCTTATGTCAAGCGAGGCGCAATAGCAGTTGTAGGTACGTCAGTAACGTTAGACATACATGAAGTTATTGGAGATAACGCACATACTGGTGGTGTACAGAACCTATCAGCAAGTGCTAATTTGTTAGTTGCACTGAGTTCTGACGGAATTACGTTTACAGATGAGGTTCTCGTATATCCGCAAATAACGTTAGATTTAGAAGATGAAGATGTACACAGCGTTCGTCTTGACGCATCTGCAAATGCAACGCAGTATCAGGTGGTTGCACATTAATAATAAGTAAGAAAAAATGACAGAACTAATAGATATAGTATGGAATAGAGGAAAGAAGGTTCTTCTAATCGAAAAAGAAGATAATGAAACAAAAGAGCAAGCATTAGCAAGATACATAAAAGAACATGGAGGTATATAATCAATGGTAAGACTAATATCAACTCCACGAGGACTGCCAGCAACGCATCAAACGCAGGATATTTTAAAGAAATCGTTTTATAACATACCTGCTGTTACAACACAGCATCTATGGGCAGTGTATAGGGGTGAGTTCACAGGATGGGCAATTGGTGAAGCAGGAACGATTCTTAGATATGTAGCTGAGACGGAATTGTGGGAAGTTCATGCTAATAGCGGATTGGTAGCAACATCACTCAGAGGATTGGATATATCAGCAACAAGTTATGATATGGTAGTTGTTGGTACTGCAGGAACACTTGTTCGAGGTACGTATGATGCAGCAACAGATAGCTACACTTTCGCGATTGACCCAGAATCTGGCGTGATAACAGCAAATTCAATATATGCTTGCAGATGGCAATATGCATTAGGAGGAATTGGCGCCGATAGAATAATAGCAGTTGGTTTTAATGGAACAATTTTAAAGTATGATACCAGTGCATGGGGAGTAACTGTATGGGAAACTGTAACTTCACCAACAACAGAACATTTACTTGGTTTAGATGGATGGCCTGGTATGCCACTTGTAGCTTGTGGATATAACGGAGGTGTATATAAATCAGATAATTACGGCAATACATGGATAGAATGGTTAGCTGCAGGTGAAGTTACAAGCAACCCATTAACAGAAGTATCCGTTATATCTGCTAACGATATATGGGTATGTGGATATTATGGAACTATGTTACACTACGATGGTAGTTTGTGGAGTGTATTACAGATACCAACATATCAAACAATACATCATATATGGATGATTGGTGAAGACGAGGGGTACGCAGTAGGGGATTATGGTACTATTCTTCATTGGGATGGTAATGTGTGGTCTAAAGCAGCTTCACCTATTATTCAGTCGTTATTAGGAGTTCATGGAATCTCATTAAATCGTTTATCAATAGTCGGTGCAGTCGGCACAACCGTAAACTATTTCGGCGACGTCGTGCCAACACAAGCAATAGATAGAGGAGGCACTGTCCTACCAAGACCATTAAATGAAGAACCAACAGAAGTACAAATATTCACAAATGAAGAAATACGAGATGCTGTAGCTCACAATTCGGACATAGCAAATATGACAAAGTTTAAAGTAAGAACAATCCGTGTAGTAAACACCCTTGATCAAGACGTATCAATAAAAACATATCAAAATCGCCTCAATACGACAACGAATGCTCAAGATATAAAAGGTGTAGTATTTACCGTTATCGCAACTACAGGTATAGAAGTTAGAACATTAGTTCCAGAAACATGCGGTTGGGAGCCTTACATATATGTAGAAGCAACTGCTGCAGGTGTACCAACTGCAGGCGATTTGAATGTTTACATAACAGGACGCAATTAAAATGTTAAAACCTTTAATCGAACCGGCACTAAGAATAGATGGGTTATCATATTACGGTATAGTAACCACATTCACAAATCCTACGCATTTCAACGCAGACGACTTAGCTGGCTTTGGTGACGACTTTTTTGCAAACAACAAGTGGTACGTTTTCGTAGTTCGTGATGCAGGAGGAGCAAGTGCAGCACCAGATGGTGAACTCCAACCAATTTCCGATTACACTTCCTCAGATGGAACATTTGAACATACAGCATTCACCGCCAACCTTGCAGTAGGCGATGAGGTTTTAATATTACATGAATCAATCGCAAGCATCATTATTAATACCGGAGTAATCAGTAATATCTTCAACCTTGTAAATGCAATCTTAACTCTTACAGAGACGGGGGGTACACTCACGACTGATGGTACAGTACAGAATCTTTACATAAACGAAACGCCTGCGGGTGTCTTCGATCCTAAGAGTATTCAGATAGACTTTACTGCGCAGACCGCATCAGAAACAGTCGTAATACGAGAATCGTATCGCATAAAGTCAGGGGGTAATTACATTGAGAAGGATGGGGCTGTAACATTCACTGGAGTTCAAAGCCCAAAGCTAAAAAACATTACTCTAGAAGAAAACCGGTTTGGCGTCAAAGTAACGATAGAGAAAACCGCAGGGGCAAATATAGCATATGATTGGAGAGTGATGTACAAGATATGACGGTAGGGTTCGACAATTTAAGCATAAACCATCAGCTTCTCTTAGCATTACCATTTGAGGAGATGACTGGAACAATAACACATGACAACGGAAAGCCGCATCACATACTTACACTCACTGGCACGCCACCCACATGGGGTTCTTTAGTAACGGGGCAACCATATATCTCTTTTGACGGTGCTGCGGATTATCTGCAATGTCCCGCAGCAAACTCAGATGACTTAAGGTTTAGCACTGGTGACTTCACATTACTTGCATGGCTATACAACACGGGTCCGGTCGGTACTGACACCGTAATGTGCCAGAATACAGTTGATGCATGCGGCTGGGAATTTGATATCGATAGCACGGGCAAAATAGCACTACGTACTAATCAAGCAGGCGCTCATACGGAGATAAGCGCAGCGGCTGCGTTTACGTCTAGTGCATGGCAGCTGGTTGGTGTAACGCGACATGCCACTACGGGGCAGGTCTACGTAAACGGTGACCCAGCAATTACTACTGGTACGTTAACGGATGCCGTGCAATGTGGAGTCGGCGCTAACATATTCTTTGTTGGCGTTCAGAATGGAGCTGCGGCCAACTTCTGGGCTGGTTATATGGCTTTACTACGTGTTTGGGAACGAGCACCAACCGCATTGGAAATGAAAGAAGTATTTAATGTAGAACGGCATTGGTTTGGGGTGTGAGATGGAAAGATGAAAGGATACGATAAGCTATCGGTAAATCACCAAGTGTTATTGGACTTACCTTTTAGAGAAGGTTCTGGTACAATAACACATGACGTTTCAAAAGTGCACCATCAGCCAATAACATTACAAGACCCAGGTGCAGGCTCGTTTAACTGGACTTCCATAGCATCTGGTCTCCCTTGCTTAGAGCTTGTCACCGTTGGCTTCGGTGCCGCTGATGGAGTCTACTTAGATTGCCCCGCGGCTGGTACAGGTGATTTGGATTTCACTTCGGGTGATTATAGTGTAGCTTGCTGGGTCAATCATCGAGATACTGGTCACTTCAAGCCAAAAATTATAGTGGGTAGATATGGAGTAGACCTTGACGGCTGGGAGGTTTACCTTGAATCTGATACTGGGCTGGTGCCACCAGTTCACTATTTAGAGCATCGCCATCACCATGCGACTCTTGGAGCGGGTAACCTTCGAGACGGTTGCTATAGTACAGGGTGGACACCCGATTCTGGTTGGTCTTTAATAGGCATTAGCCGAAGTGGATTGTATCCTAAGCACTATCGAAATGGGTTACCTATGGACATGTCCTATGGTGCTGATGGCATGAGAGACCCTGATACTTGCAACAGGGACTTAGTGATTGGAGCTAGATTCACAAAAGATCAGGATTGGTACTACGGCTATATGTGTCGTCTAAGAGTTTGGGATAGTGATCTATCAGCATCTGAATGGTTACAAATATTTAACTACGAAAAGCATTGGTATGGAGTGAGCTAATATAAAATGATAGACGAAATAGGCACATTGAGAAACATCGAAAAATACGTTTATAGCGCAGCGAATCACGACTTACCAATCTTTGACGAGTATTGGGAATTCGAGCAGCTTGACGTAGCAAAATGGGAAGAAATCTTAGATGGCGCAGGCACCGGGACGTTCACAACCATAGCAGACGAAGGCGTTATGTTTTACCAGTTAGTAACAGGTGCAGCCGCAGACAATGACGCTATTCTAAACAGCAAGTACCGCTGGCAAGTAATCCCAAGCATGTTTGGCGATGCAAACCTACCATTCACCAGCCTTAGCTTAGAGTTCATGGCTCGGTTCGTAGATGTCGCTTTAACGTCCAACCAGTATGTAACGTTAGGTTTTACAGAAGCAAAGAACAACGACAACGATGCTGCCGCAGGCAATGACATAGCGGCTTTTGTTTTTAAGGCAACGGATACACTAAACACACGTACTTCAGTTAACGGCACTGACGAGGATACAGACGTCAGTGCAGGCATCACATTAACCGACTGGAATCTATATCAAATTGTAGTTGCTGAAGACGTTATATATTTCTATATTAATAAGACGCCAGTAGCCGCGCACGTAACAACGATACCCGATATGGCGATGTATCTGCTCTTTGGGACTCGTGCGGAAGGTGCTGCGGCTACTACACTTGATTTAGGCTTAACGAGAGCGTGGTATCAGGAGTGAAAATAACAAAATGGGCAATTATAGCATAAAAGCAGGACTGGATACGGACTTCGCAAGACGGTACATAGGCAAGGTGCAGGTATTAGAGGTTTCGGTGACCAGCGCAGCGAACGCAGGTGACGTTACGGTTGCTACGGTAACTGCACAACCCTGTGACATAGATGCGCTTACAGTGCACGCAGATGCCGCGCAAACTACTGATTTAGACCACGTAGCGGTATATGGCGGTGCCGGCAAGGTAATTACTTTTATCGACCCGGCAACCGGTGCTCGGTCGCATTTAGATGCCCAAGACAAACAATGTTCCTGGAGTGGTGCAACCGACGGCCCGGTTAGATTAGTAGCAGGCAAAACAATCGTGGCAACGCTAACGGGACATGCTGCTACCGCCGTAGACTTAACGATTACTATAGTTTATAAAGCAAGTGCTAATGGAGGTTATCTCGTCTAGTCAGTTACCAACGACTAAAGCCCTTGGCTTGTAGGTGAATCATCATGCAAACCACGCAAAGAATCGGGAACTGCATTCATCCCTACATTAGGCGCACTGACGGGAGCCCAGACTTGGAGAGCCAGCTCTCTC
>Ga0209986_10002969_pt1 | contig 15103 bp, 18 predicted proteins | sample BlataG_FD_183168 | JGI IMG/M metagenome (GOLD analysis project Ga0209986, IMG submission 183168) | Deep subsurface microbial communities from Black Sea to uncover new lineages of life (NeLLi) - Black_00105 metaG (SPAdes) (version 2) | ecosystem: Environmental > Aquatic > Marine > Oceanic >...
AAGCCTCTAGACGAGTAACTAACCCCCCTTCGCTGGTATGTTCATCTAGACTGAGGTGTAGAAAGGGCGTTCTAAACTCTCTTGCCCTCCGCTGCACCACGCTTACCAGCATCGAATCGGGACCGCAGCCGAACACAGCCACACTAATCATGCCATCAACTTTGGCTTCTAGATAGCATTCTCCGGCCCCAATTATGTCAGCTTCAAAGCTCCAGTGTTGCTTGCCTACTAGCCTTGTCATAGCAACATAAAGCGCCTCTTCACCTGCCATTTCTGGAGTGAGAATCTCGACTCCCATTGCCTGTAGACGGGAAATGAGCCGATGGTTAATGTAATCATCATAGATAACGTAGGGATGCCCAATGATACCAATTCGTAACCTCGGAAGCACGTTATCACCGCGCTCCATCTCTTCCTTCCTTCGACATGCCCCTTCGAGCGCAGGTTATACCAGATTATCTACACGCGACATTCTATTACTGTAGGCTAAGTTGGCTTTCCATGCCTCCTCGGCTGCTTTCTTAACCCTGCTTTTCTCAGAGGTAAAATAGCGTCCCAACGTGTAGATAATCTGGTATAACCTGCGCTTTCCTTTATTCAAATCTATCTCCGGGTCAAGGATAGGAGGACATTCGGGTATTAGCGCTTTGGTCATGTCGGGCAAGCCAAGGAATTTGGAACAATGATAGGCTTTTCTTCCCAGACTTCGGATAGCCGGGATGAACAGACAATCACACTTATCTACCAAGAACCTGACATGCCCAAAGAAGACCTTGACTGGCAGGCAAGTTTCACCAACCGCCCTCGCACTACCAGAACTCAATATAGCCTTATTCGTCGGTGGAGATAACACCGTTTCTGCGCCCAACTCCTCAAGAAAGGCCTTACACGCGGGATAATATTGATAGTAGTACAACGCCCGTGGGATGCCTACCTTAATCATGACAGATGTAGAATTCTCGTTTGATCTTATCCAGCGTTTCACGCTTGTCCAGGATGTCAACCACTGTCATTGCCATTGCCTTGGCCGCGTCTAATAGTCCTTTGTGTCCAGCTTCAGAGGCTGCTGCCTGAGCGAACTCCGGCGTGTGTATTATCACTCCAGGCCCGGCAATAGCTACTGTGGGATGTATGCTAGGCACTACTTGGCTGACATTTCCCATATCTGAGCTGCCAAAGCCAAAGCGGGGATCAAAAGGTTCTACCTTGCGTCCCAGTGACTGCAGGTTTTCGCTGAACAAATCGGCCAAGGTCATGTTATTCTTCATAGGGGAGTAGCTTTTCTCCCCCCAATTGTATTCTAGCTTGGCTCCGGTAGCTAGAGATGCCCCCCTAAAGCAATTCAGCACTTTTTCTTTCAGTTCGTCGAGGTAAGCCTCATCAAACGCCCGTATCAGGAATTTGCCAGCACTATGAGCAGGCACTATATTTGGCGCCTGGCCACCGTCAGTAATTATCCCATGAATTCGCGCCTCCCCTTTTATGTGCTGGCGCAGCGAATTTACAGAACTAAAGGCTAAGACCAAAGCTTCGAGTGCATTTATGCCCTTGTCCGGTTGGGCAGCAGCATGTGCTGGCACACCGATGAATTCCACATCTAAGGAAGTGCAGGCAAGCATCGGTGTGCTTACCGTATCCCGCGTGTTAGGATGCACCATCATTGCCACATCTATTTCCTTGAAGATGCCTGCTTGCACCATATCTATTTTGCCGCCGAACACTTCCTCTCCGGGAGTGCCCAGAACTACAATTGTGCCTCCTAGTTGGTCAACAGCAAGCCTACTCGCGACACCTGCTCCCACTGCTGAAGCAGCTATTATGTTATGTCCACAGCCATGCCCTATTTGAGGTAAGGCATCATATTCGGCAAGCAAGGCAATCCTTGGGCTCCCTTGACCATAAGTTGCTTGAAAGGCTGTAGCTAAGCTGGCAACATTTGCTGTCACACGAAATCCATTGCTGCCCAGGAAATCAATAAGCCAAGAGGATGCTCTTTTCTCCTGGAAGCTGAGCTCAGGATGACCATGAATTCTGAGGCTTAATTGGATGAGCTCCTGACGCCGTGTATCTACTTCATTCCTTAGCTTTGTCTTTAGTCCTTCTAGCTCCAATGCTTGAAACCCTTGCTGGCGCCTATTATACTTTAGTATCACTATGGATTTCCAGGCACTCATGAAAGTAGAGAGCATGCCAGTAAGTCATTTCAATGTCCTAATGAATGTGGCTCAATTGCTGAAGGAGCCTGCCGGCTCTAGCCGCAAATACGACATACGCGGGATAGTCGGTGAGCAAGCCAGGAGCTCCATCCAAGGGGAGGTGACGCTAGTTCGGACCGGGCAAGGAATTTTGGTCCGAGGCGAGTTAGACGTTAAGGTACGACTGGTATGCAGTCGATGTCTAGATGTTTTCCCCGGCTCCATAAGTCTTCATGTTGAGGAGGAGTACCTCCCTACTACTGACGTATTTGACGGTTTGCCTCTTGCTTTATCTGAAGAATTCCCCAGCTCCACTATCGATAGTAATCATATGCTTGACCTAGGAGAGGTTATTCGCCAATATGCCTTGCTTAATTTGCCCATGAAACCACTATGTAGACCAGACTGTACTGGAATAAAGGAGATGGATTGATATGGCTCTACCTAAGAAAAAGTATGCCAAAGCACGCCAGGGAAAGAGACGCAGTCACCTAGGGCTGGCTTTGCCTGCCTTGAGTGAATGCCCCCAGTGCCACAGTCCTAAGCTAGCTCACCGTGTCTGCCCTACCTGCGGTAGCTACAATGGCAGGCAAGCAATTGAGGTCAAAGCTCCAAAGAGAAAGACAAGCTAAGAACATGGCTGAGAGAGCCAAAGTGGCTTTTGTCTTCCCGGGACAAGGCTCACAGAATGTGGGCATGGGGAAGGACCTATATGGCAGCTATTCGGCAGCTAAAGAAGTTTTCGATGAAGCCGATGCCGCCTTAGGCTTCCCCGTCTCTCGTCTATGTTTCGAAGGTCCCGAAGAAGAACTGATAAAGACAAACAACGTGCAGCCAGCGGTCTTAGTGACTAGCCTGGCTTGCCTCAGCGCAGTTCAGCAAAGCAGCAACTGTTTGCCCTTGCCCAGCTTTGTCGCTGGGCATAGCTTGGGCGAATACACCGCGTTAGTTGCTGCCGATGCGCTTAGCCTCGTTGACGCTGTGCTCCTGGTCCGTGAAAGGGGAAGACTAATGTATGAAGCTGGGCAAAAGAATCCAGGCGGCATGCTAGCCATAATTGGGCTTGATAGAGAGGCTATCGAGGATGTCTGCCTTCAAAGCGGGACGGATGTCTCCAACATTAACTGTCCCGGGCAGACTGTAATCAGCGGCAGCGTCGAAGCTTTGGCCAAAGCTAGAAATCTGGCCAAGGCAAAAGGCGCCCGCGGACTTGTTCCTTTAAGGGTGAGTGGGGCATTTCACTCACATCTAATGGAGCCCGTCATAAGTGAATTTAGCGAAATCATCTCCAATTTCGCCTTCCAGCCACCAGCAATTCCAATAATAGCTAACGTAAGCGCTGAGTCGCTCAATGACGTTGATTCGATAAAAGAAGAGCTTGTCAGACAGCTTCGCCGCTGTATTCAATGGCAGCATTCCGTGGAATACATGATTGATAACGGTGTTGCTGCCTTTTATGAGATAGGACCTGGAGTGGTACTCAGCAATTTGATCAAGCGAATTAGTCCCGAGGCACAGATTTTCAACGTGTCGGGGATTGAGAGCATCACTCAACTAGCACATTTGACAATATCAAACTGACTATGGGTTTCAGGCGAGAAGCCAGAATCGTTGCTCTTCAAACACTCTATGAGCTTGATTGCACCGAACACAGGGCAGAGGACATCCTGCCTCGTTTAGCAAAGGACAAAGCTTTGCCTCACGACAGCCTCAGCTTCAGTCAGGGACTGGTGCAGGGAGTGCTACAGAATAGACCCGGGCTTGATGACCTTATTAGGCAATTCGCACCAGCCTTCCCCGTGGACCAGATGGCTGTCATTGATCGGAATATCCTGCGTCTTGCCATCTTTGAGATCTTGTTTGATAGCAACATTCCCATCAAGGTAGCCATAAACGAAGCTGTGGAGCTAGCTAAGGCTTTCGGCAGCAATTCTTCGCCACGGCTGATCAACGGGGTGCTTGGTTCCATAGTGAGTGAGTATGGTGACAGAGACAAATCTGTAGACTGAGTTAAGGAGGCAAGCTGGCAACTATCTTTGAACGGCTGAAGAGGATCATCGTAGAGCAGCTAGGAGTTGAGGAGAGCGAGGTGACCCCGGAGGCCTCTTTTGCGGAAGATCTTAATGCCGACTCCTTAGATTTAGTTGAGCTTATAATGGCTGTGGAGGAGGAATTCAACACTACGCGGACGAGACTGCAAATAAGTTACGAAGACGCTGAGGGAATACAAACGGTTCAGGATGCTCTTAACTATCTCTACGACCACGAAATAGAAGAGGAGTAGGCTCAGCTAGCTGCCCTCACTCAATTCAGGACTGCTAGGTGCCACTCCAGGTAATGGCAGCCTCTTAAACCAAGGTTTCAGCATTGCAGGGGTCACCAATGTGGTTATTACACTTACCGCCACTGCCGCTCCATACAAACCCAAACCCAACTTCTACAGTTTGGTTATCTGATTAGCTATGGATGATTCTGGAATTAGCCACGATTTCAGACCTTGCAGGGCGAAATGTGGTGCCAAATAGTCAGGTGAATTTTCTGATGATATCCCTTGACAACACTCTATTCTAATTGAAAAATGAGCCTCTGGTGGCTGAAGTATATCAGGGATGTATTATGTATGGGCGAAATTGATAAAGTGGAGAGGCTGTTAATTGTCGCTCAAGAGAAGGCAGATGGCGATAAGAGCAAGGAAATTATGAAATTAAGAGCTTACCTCATGGATAATTGCTATGGTTTAAGGGACTATAGACTGGTGGTAGATGGCGATGGCCTTAGAGGACTAGGAGCTGTAGAGGGTAATGTGGATAAGCTAATAGCTGACAGGATGAAGAAGCGGGGCATGAGTTGGACCAAACAAGGTGCCGATAGAATGGCAAGATTAATAAGTTTAAGAGAGATGGGTAAACTTAATATCCGAACAAAATGTCGAAGCAAGCCTCAGCAGATCCCAGCAAGAGAAAGGATAATACCTGAAGAAGGTCAATACCATCACAAAGATGACGGTGCCTGGCTTAGAGCAGGCTTGCCAGCTCTGTACGGCCCGCACTCCGGTCGCCCTTGGGTTCGGCGTTACGAGCACTAGCTCATCCAGATATGAAGATATAGCCAATGTTAGCTATCCAGGACTATCACCTACTAATTCTTGACAGTAGCTGGAAGAGACTATGACACGGAGCCTTGCTCTACCCTTAGGTGGGAATACTCTGTAAGTTCAAGAAGGCGTTCCTATTGGACGTTATCCATTGAAGCAGCTTACGCAACGATTTTAGGGGAAAATAGGTACTGTGTTGTTGTTTTTAGCATCTTCCTTAGCACGGCCAATTGTGGCTTGTATATCGTAATCCTTCCCTGCTTGGCTGTAACGGACATGTTGAGAATTCTTGATATAAGCTCCTCTTCTACCTCCGTTTGACATATTATGGCTAACTCGGCTTGGTTTTCTCCAAGTTCTATAAGCATAGGCAATAGTAGCGCTTCTTGTTCATCACTACTTATCATGCTTGCAAGGTATTCGAGCTCTCTCCTCTTGAAGAAATGAGTGCTGCTATCATTACATAGTACATGAGGGTATTCCTCCTGCAACAAAGCGGATAGCGGTTTCTGACTACGTGGCAATCCAGCGTTCACTATCCTGAGCTCGCCTCTCAGGCACTCTTGAAGCATCTTTGGGTAGGATAACTCGCTGGGCATCGGTTTATCTTCGTGCAACTAGTACCTTCACCCGTTTCAGCCGTGCCTTCTCTTCTCTATCCCTTTCCTCAAACTTCATATTCAAGTAGTTTATCGTTGCCTGCAAGCCAGGGATGACCACATACTCTAAAGCATTGGTTATCCTCTTTGTCCTGTTTATCTCCATTCCCAGCAATTCAAGCACCCTCTGGAGCTCAGCTAACTCAACAGTGGCTTTAAGACATTTTTCAAATAGTTGAGCTGCGTGATCCAACCATGAAGAGGTATCAGCCAGATTATATCCTCTCATTGACTTTTCATCGCCTATTAGCTCAAAGGAGGGAACTCTCACTCCTGCTATGTTTCTTAAGCCAGCGACAATTTTCAAATCAGCTTCGGTGGCTATTAGTTCCTTTTCCAGCGCTATGTACCCGTGATACCCAGCAGCAATTGACAAAGCCCTATAAGCTTGAGATAGTCCATCAACCAATTCCTTTTCAGCTTCCACCGTCTCTCTCGCTGTCTGCAAGAATTCCATTGTTAAGATGGAAAGCCTGTCCTTTACTATCTTTTGTACCCTCTGGGCCAAGGAAAGCCTGCGCTTTAACTTTACCAGCTCAATCTTTGTGGGTCTGACTTTGATTAATTGCTGTGGCATTTGCAGAGATTACTTCGCTTCGCTCTCAGCGACTTCAGAGTATCTTGGGAGGTACTTCTTGATAAATTCCTCACTGATCAGTTTCAGGTCTTCTTCAGGCAATACCGAAAATAGTTTCCAGCCTATGTCTAGAGTATCTTCTACCTTTCTTTTCTCGAACTCGCCTTGAGATATGAATTTCCTCTCAAACTCGTCTGCGTTAGCCAAATACATTCTATCCCGTTCACCCAAAGCCTCAGCACCTATGATAGTTGATATCTCTCGAAGGTAACATCCTTCAGCATAGGCAGCATACAACTGCATGAATACATTGTTGTGATCCTCCCTGGTTTTACCCGGCCCGATCCCCTCTTTCATCATTCGGGAGAGGGACAAGAATACATCTATGGGGGGGTAAATTCCCTTTCTCTCCAGATTTCGAGAAAGGACAATTTGCCCTTCGGTTATATAGCCGGTAAGATCGGGGATGGGATGGGTTATGTCATCGTCAGGCATGGTCAGAATAGGCATAATAGTCACTGAGCCTTCTTTTCCAAAAACCCTACCTGCTCTCTCATACATCGTGGCAAGGTCGGTGTACATGTAGCCGGGGTATCCTCTCCTCGAGGGTATCTCCTCACGCATCGAAGAAAGCTCGCGAAGAGCTTCACAATAATTGGTCATGTCAGTGAGTATGACCAGCACGTGCATATTCTGTTTCCACGCCAAGTACTCCGCTGCGGTTAAGGCTAACCTTGGCGTTGATATCCGCTCTATAACGGGATCTGAGGCAGTATTGATGAAAGCCACCGTTCTTTCCAGTGCACCTGTCCTCTCCAGATTCCTCATGAAAAAGGAGGCATCATCATAGCTGATACCGATAGCGCCAAAGATCAGGGCGAATTTTTCCTCCCTGCCCTTTACTGCGGCCTGCCTGATTATTTGAGCTGCAATTCGGTTATGCGGCAGACCTGCCCCACTAAATATGGGGAGTTTCTGTCCCCTTACTAAAACGTTTAAGCCATCTATTGCTGAGATCCCGGTTTCAATGAACTCGGCTGGAGGCTGGCGAGCTGCGGGGTTTATAAGCTCACCGTTGATGTCTAGATAATCTTCAGGGATCACGGGTGGGGTTCCATCTATGGGTTCTCCCATTCCATTGAAGATCCTCCCCAGGATGTCGGTAGATACTGCCAGCTTTAGAGTCTCGCCTTTGCACCGTATTTTGCTCCCAATAAGGTCCACTTCGCTGACCCCGCCAAATACCTGGACTACAGTTGCCTCCTCACTGATGTCTATTGCCTGACCACTCTTCACCTCACCATTCATAAGTTCAACGTCAACTATCTCATTGAATTTTATGCCTGGGATACTTTCAGCTATGAGCAACGACCCCTTAGCCTTGCTAATTGCTCTTCCTTCTTTAACGTAAAGCGAAGAGAAATCCATCCAGTTCCTCCTTTCTACTCTAGAGTTGTTTGAAGTTCTAGGGAACCCGTTTCCGAGCTATCAAGCTCTCTTCCATCTCCGACCATAACTCCTTAACCCTCTGCTCAAAAACCTCATCTGCTATATCCTTCATCCTGGATATCTTGTAAACCGTGGGGGATGAGCGGATACTCTCAATACCGGCTCCCGAATCTAGCATTTCCTGGGCCAGTTCATAGAACCTCATTATAGTCTTAAGCATAAGGCCAGCTTTTGCCGGCGTGCAGTAGGTATCAACTTCATGATAAGCGCTTTGTTGGAGAAAGTCCTCCCGTATCATCCTGGCGACGAGTAGCAGTAATTTGTCTCCTTCGGGCAAAGCTTCCGGGCCTACAAGCCTCACAATTTCCTCCAGCTCGGCCTCCTGCTGCAATATTCTCAAAGCAGTAGCCCTGGTATCCCCCCACCCTGGATCGATCTTGTCCCACCAGTCTTTGACTGCGTCTGCATAAAGACTATAGCTGGTGAGCCAGCTTATCGCTGGGAAGTGTCTCTTGTTTGCGAGGGAAACGTCCAAGGAGTATAAAGCATCTACTATTCTTAGCGTATTTTGAGTAACTGGTTCGCTGAAGTCAGCTCCGGGAGGACTTACAGCGCCAGCTACTGTTACTGATCCTCTTCTTTCAGGGCTGCCCAAGCATTTAACCATCCCTGCTCTTTCATAGAAAGAGGAAAGCCGTGAACCCATGTACGAAGGGAAGCCCTCCTCCCCTGGCATTTCCTCAAGTCTTCCACCCATTTCCCTCATAGCTTCAGCCCATCTTGAAGTTGAATCTGCCACCAGCAGAACATCATAACCCATGTCCCTAAAGTACTCAGCCATGGTAATGCCGACGAAAATGCTCGCTTCGCGAGCCACAACAGGCATGTTAGAAGTGTTAGCTATGAATACTTCCTTCTCTTGCAGTAATCTCCCCGTCTTCGGCTCTCTAAGTTGTCTGAAGCTGTAGAGGACATCAGCCATCTCGTTGCCTCTTTCGCCACAGCCAACGTAGATGTTCAGATCTGTCTGGGCCCATCTGGCCAACTGCTGCAAGGCAACGGTTTTTCCAGTGCCGAAGCCTCCCGGTATAGAAGCCTTGCCGCCAAGAGCCAGAGGGAACATATAATCCAAGATTCGCATGCCAGTGGTGAGAAGTCCTGAAGGATCAAATCTCTGCTTGTAGGGTCTGGGCTTTCTTACTGGCCATTCTTGCATCAGTAGCAGACTCCTTACTTCTCCATCATGCTCCACCCTTGCTACAGGCTCCTCAACGGTGTACTCACCTTCACGTATCTCCTTCACTGTGCCCTTAATGCCTATAGGAACCATTACCCTGTGTTCTATGAGATTGGTCTCGGGGACTGTGCCTATTATGTCCCCTTCGCTGACTGTATCTCCAAGCTTGACCCTGGGTGTGAACTGCCATTTTTTGTCTCGTGCAAGTGCAGGTGCCTTGGCACCTCGTTTTATGAAGGAACCAGTATCTTCAACCAGGGTAAGTAAAGACTTTTGAAGGCCATCATAAATGGCTCCCACGATCCCTGGGCCTAACTCAGCGCTCAAGATTCTTCCCGTTCCCCTCACCACCTCGCCGGCTTTTAACCCCAGAGTATCCTCATGAGCTTGAATTATGGCCTTATTTCCTTCCAGTCCTATTATCTCTCCCACAAGCCCCTCTTCCCCTATCTCGACAACTTCATAGACCTTGGAGCCTTTCATGTCGTCAGCTATAACCAAAGGGCCGGAAACTCTCCATATTCTACCCATGCCTTTCGCCTCCTACTCTCGCGGTCATCGCTTCGTCGCTTCGCTCGCAACGACAAAGAATCGTCATCTCAAATTTCTACATCAAAGCCTATGAATTTCTTAGCGTACGCCCTGTAACGTTGTCTAACATCTTGGTATATTGTGCCGAACTTTGAGGGAACTTCTATTATTACCGGGGGCATTCTTTTTCCTTGTCTAACTTGGGTCACTAGGTCCTCAACGTATTTTACGTAGTCTTCCAATATAACTACTATGCCAACGTTGGGCTCGTCTATCAACTCGCTTAGAGCTTTTCTGACATCTTCATGGGTATCACGGTCTTCCTTTATCACGTAATATCTACTAACACCAGCTAGCCTCACTCCGTTGACTAGATCTTCATCCCCTATGACAGCTATGTTTAGCTCTTTGACAGGCATCATCTCTACAGCACCAAATACTTCTTCACTTCCTGTACCGATATGTTATCAACTATCGCCTTTAGTATCAGCCTCATGTTCCGGATTTCAATCTCTTTAAGGATCAAATACCAAGCTACTACTAGAGGTGATAGAACCCTTGGTGACAATAGCTCCTTAGCCAACCTGAACTTATGCTTATCGATGATTTCATCTACAACTGTGATGCTTCGGGTTCTCTCATAGCTACTCAGTATTTCTTGCGCTGCATCCCGATATTGAGTATGCTCAAGCCTGCTGGGCACGTCAGTCAACTTAAGTGACAGGAGTGCTTCAGCAACTTCACTGGATACCATATATCCGCCACTGATTATATATCTAGCTGCTTCGGATTCTATGCCCTCAAGCATAGCCCTCAATATGATTTGCAGGTTTGTGAGGTCTATAATAAAGCCGAAGACTCTCAGAAGCACGGCACCATCTCCTATGTTCGTTACTGCATTTAGCATATTCTTATAGTATTCATTATCTAATTCAGCTTCAGCTAGGAGTTTCGACTTCACTCCCCCATTTCCCTTATGGCCTTCCAGCGCGGGTACATACTGCCCCAGCTCGCATTCATTAAGTAGCTCAACAATGCTATCCAGGTCTTCAGCACGCGAAAGCTCATCTAACATTCCACAATCATGAATTACCCCCACCGGTATCATCTTGGCTTTCCTGGCAGTCAAAATGCTTTGTAAAGCAGCTTTGATGTTGAAGACGTCATACTTTGCTACGTATGCACTCAATATCTTCAGCATGTCGGCTGGCAAAAATCCAAGCCACTCAAGCCGATAGAGACACTGACTGAAATACACCCATAAACATTCATCGATGTCTTGGAAATCTTTGGCAGGTACTTCTTCAAGGTAACTCCCTATATCGGTATCTGCGATGATTCTCAACACCTCCTGTATGTTGGATGCCTTCACCATACTATCTACGCGCTCAGACGTTACAATTTTGGACTCCTCGCCTTTTAAATACGCCGACATAAAAGCATAATCTGTGTTGGGCAAAGTCAACTCCTACGAAGCTTCAAAAAGTTCCTTGCTTACCTCAGGCAAGAGCCTTGGTAGTAGCATCTCAAGTCTGGTTTCATAGGTATTTTCTATCCTGAATTTTCCTTCAATATCTTCAGCTATAACCCCTCCAGTGCAACCAACCTCTCTCACTTCCATTATTCTGCTAGCCAATTCTTCATCCCCTTCAAGCAGTTTTTGGACAGTGCTTACATCTTTGGGAGAAACGTAGATCCTGCCTTTATCCGCGCTGAGTCCATCCATGGCCTCTTTGATTAAGCTCGAAGACAGTCTTTCGTCGCTCGACATTCCAGACAATGTGTGCTTCACACGGTCGATCATCTTGGCGACTATGTCGGCTTTGGCGCGCAATAGCTCTTGGCGGGCTCTTACAGAAGCCTGAGCCGCAATCCTGGCAGCCTCCCCTTCGGCTTCCTCTAGCATCTTGCGCTTCTCTTCCTCGAGCCTTATTTCCCGCTGCTTTTTTGCTTTCTCTATCTCCCCCCGTGCCCTTTCCTCAGCTTCCTTTACTATATTCTGAGCCTCTGCTCTCACTTTGCTGACAATGGCTTCGCTTATTCTCTCCATTTCTAAACATACCCTAGAAAAGTCCTAGCATGCTTAACGCCAATATGGTAAACACTAACCCAAGTACACCTATTAACTCGACAAACACGGCTAACATCATAGAGTTTGTCAGTATTCGTCCTCCCGTCTTCGGCAACATGGCGATACCCGCGGCACACACACGGCCCTGATATATGGCTGAGCCGCATTCAGCAGCACAAGCTATGATTCCGCAGGCCAGTACCATAAAACCGCTGCCAGCACCTAGTTCCGCTACCTTCCCGACCGACCCTGTTAGGATTAGTATTAGTATTATGAGCCCATAAAAGGTTTGTGTCATAGGCAGCGATGCCAGTACTATTACATTTCGGAACTGTTTAGGGGCCTCAGCCAGCGTGGCTATTCCATGAGTCGCAGCAGTTGCTATGCCTATTGCCGAACCGGCCAAACCGCCAGCCAATGCTACAGCGCCGCCCATAACCGCCAATGATTGCGGGTCAACTAACATCTTGTACCTCCATTCTAATACTTTATTACATAAGTCCTAACATGCTTAGTCCTAATATGGTGAACACCAATCCAAGTACGCCTATTAACTCGACAAACACGGCTAACATCAAGGAGTTTGTAAGTATTCGTCCTTTTGTCTTTGGCAACATGACGATACCTGAAGCAAGCACATCTCCTTTCCATGCTGCCGAGATGCAGAAGGCAACTGCTGCTATGATGCCGCAGGCAAGTACACTAAAACCGCTGCCACCACCTAGTTCCGCCACACGGGGAACTACAACTGTTAGAATCAGAATAAATGTTATGAGCCCGTAGAAGGTTTGGGACATGGGTATAGACGCCAATATTATCACATTCTTGAACTGCTTGGAATCCGCAGCTAATGTGGCTAGCCCAGCAGAGCCGGCGATTGCTATGCCTATTGCAGACCCTATCACACCGCCAGCTAACGCTACAGCGCCGCCAAGAATTGCCCAAGATTCAGGGCTAGTTAGCATTCTAGCTTCCTCCAGTGGTTATAGCTGTTCGCGTCCTCAGCCGAAATGGAGTATATTGTCTACCTCCTCCCTCGTAGAATTTCATCATAAACTCCACAAAGCAGAGTCTCAAGGAGTGAATAAATGAGGCTAGGGCGGCAAGGAAAAGATTCATAGTGTGGGTGAGAAGTAGAACGACAAACGCTATAATGCCACCGATAATGAGTCCTATGACGCCAGGCACCATACCTGAAACCATACCTGAAACCATACCTGCTATCATATTGAAACATTGAGCCAGGTAAAGGGTAGCTAGGCTCACCCCCGCTATTCTACAGTATGACATCACATCACCTAGCAGACCAGTGATGTCAAAAAGCCAAAAAATGCCTCCCAAGCCACCTCTCATTATGAAGGAGCTGGCGACGATCAATGCGAGACTGGCAAGCATAATGTACAGAAAGACAGAATATGTAGCTGCACTTAGCGGCAAGAGCTCAAAGTGGAGAAGAGTATAACAGATGTAAGGTATGCCAAAGATTTGAAGCATAAAGAGCCCCATTTTGTTGGCCACCACCCCTTTGACTCCATCCCTTACCCCTCTGATAAGCGCCATCACATGGGCTATGTTCACGTGAATGAGCCCTATAACTATGCCAATTACTATGAAAGTGACAGGGTTTGCCAGGGCTGCTTCTAGTTGCGGTGCCAGGGCTAAGGCCCCGCTTTCGATTCCGAAGAACTCATAAGCATTTCCCAAATAAGCTCCAGTGAGCAAACCAAAAACCAGACCAACTCCACTACTAATATAGAGTAGCCTGGTGAATAACCTAAAGCCTTCGGATTCAGGGTCGTCAACAAATCTACGGAGGAGAAATCTTGTGGCCAGTATAATGCCTAGAGCGTAGACTACGTCACACAGCATGAGGCCGAAGAACAAGGCAAAAGAATAGGCTATTATGGGTGTAGGATCCCACTCGCCATATTTTGGGGTGCCAAACAAGTCTACAATGACCTGAAATGGCTTAAGCGCGGTTAAGTTCCTGAACTTGGTAGGGGGGTCCTCTGTTTCCTCCGGTTTCCTCGTGTCAACGAAGACATAGCTTATATTCTCTTTGATTTCAGATACTGTATCCTCAGCACTAGCCTCAGGTATCCACCCTTCGATTAGGGTCACATACTTCGCTCCCGAAGCCTTCTCTAAAACTGATAACCTATCATTTTCCGCTGATAGTGCCTCTCTCAAAAGAACCAGTCTCTCCAAATTCTCTTTAGTCTTGCTTTCGATTTCCTCACGAAGCCTTGTTAACTCCTCGTGGAGGTTATGAATTCTGTCCTCGGCTGCTTCTACAAATTCCTTTACGGTTAGATTCTCGTCTGGTATCTGCAGAATCTTGGCCCCACTTTCCTTGACTGTAGACTCGATAGTCTCTTCGGCTTCAACCCTGGCAATCACAAGGAGAACGGTTTCGTTCTCTATGGTGGTGACCGTGTTCCAAAATAAGTAATTCTTGACCTTGTCATATAAAGTCTCATATGTCTCTGTTGAAAGCACAAAGACCCGAGAATAAAGGTGGTTTCCAAAGAAACTCAAGTCTTTTAGTCTTACGTCGATTTGCTGTCCTAAAGGCTCAAGATATCTTCTTAGTTCTTTTAGCTCTTCAACCTCTTGCTCGACTCTAATAGCTCTCCGGTGCATGTTGCCGAGCTTGGTACACAGTCTTTTGACCTCGCTATCGATTTCGGCAAAGGGTCTAGTATATATGACCTCAATATCGTCCCCTAGAAGCACCCTCTCCCCTTTTGGCACGTAAACCAACACATTATCAATGTCTGCTAGTAAGTCATTGACTTCCCTTCTTTCATGCTCAATGGCCTCCCTGTCGATAGGCTTTAGTTCTTCACTTTGTTCGACATGAAGGACACCGGCTGTTTGGAGAGTTTTCAGAGTCTTGGTGGAATAATCCTTTGTAGTCACTACTCTGACTCTAAGCATAGGGTCAGGCGTATTGACAACCAAAGGCATCATGTCAACTTCGCCCCGGTGATAATATCCACTATGCGCTCAGCGACTTTCTGTACTTTACTATCAGCACTAGTGCTAATTTCGGAGGCTTTCTTTCTAGACTCTTCAATTTTCTTGTCGGCTTCTGCCCTAGCCTCATGAATAATCCTTTCGTACTCCTCTTTAACGTCATCCATGGGTGGTTGGGAGGAGAGGATATCCTTAGCCTCCTCTCTACCTTTGCGGAGAATTTCACTAGCTCTAGTCCTGGCCTCTTCAAGTATCTTTTCGGCTTCTGCATCAATGGCTTCTACACTGCTGGCGAACTCGTTGGGCATAGT
>Ga0209986_10002970_pt1 | contig 15096 bp, 13 predicted proteins | sample BlataG_FD_183168 | JGI IMG/M metagenome (GOLD analysis project Ga0209986, IMG submission 183168) | Deep subsurface microbial communities from Black Sea to uncover new lineages of life (NeLLi) - Black_00105 metaG (SPAdes) (version 2) | ecosystem: Environmental > Aquatic > Marine > Oceanic >...
TGAGCCTTTCTTAATCAAAGAAGCCGCAGACCCGGATACGATAAATTGAATGGGATATTTTTTATCAAAATATTTTTTTAAATATAAAGACCATCCCGGAAGAAACTGAATCTCATCAAGAAAGAAATAAATCTTCTCTTTCCTGATAAAAAGTTTCTTTGTTAATTGTTGATAGACTTTAGTAACTTCATCAAGGTCCTCTCTTGCTTGAAAGTCTTCAAAAGAAAGAAAAAGAATGTTTTCTGGATCAACCCCATCGCTAATAAGGCGGGAAATCATCTGGTATAAAAGTGTGGTTTTCCCTGTTCGTCTTGGGCCTTTTATAACCAAAATTCTGTCTAAATCCAGATAGGAAAGGAGCCTCTCAAGCACAGGACGTTCATAATCTGCCAGAAGTTCTTCCGGCACCTCACCCCTCAACCACCAGGGATTATGAAAATGAATAATCTCTTTTAACTTCTCTACATCCATTATCGTCACTATAGTTTACATCTTTAGTATTTTCTTGCCAACCATAGCCTACAATAAACAACCATAATTGTCAACCACACTTATCATATATGCTGTCATTACGAGGAACGTAGTGACGAAGCAATCCCAATGTGCAGCCCTTGTTCATGGGATTGCCACGCTTTCTTCGAAAGCTCGCAATGACTAGTGTAACCATTCACCATTTACCAATTCCCATTCACTGTTTCCCCATTAACCATTTCCATCTTCTTTGTCAGTACGGCAGTATAACAGTTTGGCAGTATGACAATTTAAACTCATCTCCCCATCCCAAACAAACTAATCCTTATCGTGCGAAGTAAAATCCTAGAATCAAGATACAAAGACATGTTCTTTATATAGTATAAATCATACATGAGCTTTTCTACAGCATCTTCCACAGAAGCCCCATACCGGTAATTAACCTGAGCCCAGCCTGAAAGCCCAGGTTTGACACTAAACCTCAGAGAATAAAATGGAACCTCTTTTTCCAGCTTTTTTACAAAATACTCCCTCTCAGGTCTCGGGCCTATGATGCTCATCTCTCCTTTCAAAATATTGATCAATTGTGGAAGCTCATCCAAGCGAGTTTTTCGCAGTATTTTCCCCACTCTAGTGATACGATCGTCATTCTCACTGGCCCATTGAGGTTCTTGCTTTTCCGCATTCTCTACCATAGTTCGAAACTTTATCAAACGATAGGATTTTTGTTTCTCCCCCAATCGCCTCTGAATATAAAATACAGGACCTTTCGAATCGAGCTTGATAAAAAGAACAATCAGAAAACTAAAAGGGATGCTGACCACTAAAACGGAAAAAGATACTAAAATATCTATAATCCTTTTGACCCGTTTATATAATTTGTCTCCTAAACGATCAAACCCAGTGCTGTAAAAAAACCATTTTTCCTTCATATGTAAAACTGGCAGTTTTCCCATAAGATTTTCATAGAAAGTCGGCAGGTCATATATGGAAATGCCTTCCATTTTACAGCCTACAAGCCCATGTATCAATTCATCTTTGCTGGTAGGCTCCAAAATTGTAACGATGTCATCCACTTTGTATTTATGAACCACATCCTCCATATCAACTAAAGTGCCTAAATGAGCAAATCCTGGATTATTTTTCGGCAAATCATCACTAATCACACCTGTGATTTCATAATCCGGGTTATTCTTTATTAAACTCTGAATCATTTGCTCTTCATAGCCGCTGCCTATTAAAAGAACCCGCCTTTTTTCAAAAGCCAGATTAGATAACGAAGAATAAACACTCCGCCATATAAAAACCATAACAGCAGTAAATCCAAAACTCAGAATAAAAATTCCTCTTCCTATATGAAAAGGGAAAATATAAAAACAGCCCATCACAACAAGAAAAACCAGTGATAGAGAACCTGAAAATAAAAAAAAGCTTCTGCTTCTAAAAATGCTCATCCGGATGTTGTACAGATCAAAAACATAAAAAGAAAATACATATATCACGGATAAAAAGATCCAAAGGAATATATTCTTATTGAATTCTCCAATATCAAATCCCATTCCTAAACGAACAGCATAGGCAAAATTCAGTGAGACAAATATAATAACCAGATCCCCGAATAAAAGTAGGATTTTACGTTTTGAAATACGTCTGTAATTCATTGATTCCCTTCCCCTAAAAAATAAATTTTATCCTAAATTGCTTTATCTAATATCTCGCATATCCTTTTGCTTGCTTTCCCATCCCCATAAGGATTTACAGCTCTAGCCATATTCCCTCAAGGAGTTCTACGTATTCCTGGATAATATGTTCCTTGCGAAATCTGCTTTCATAAACTTCTCTTGCAATCTTCCCTCTGCGGGCTAATTCCAAGGGATTATCTACTAATCGCTTTATAAGCCCAGCAAGCTCCTCCCCATTCAATACATTCCATCCACAGCCTGTTTCATTAACCAGGCCGGCAATATCTGCATGTGGAGACATCATAGTGATCAAAGGTTTTCCTGCAGAAAGAAATGTGTACGCCCTAGAAGGAACAGCAAGCTTTTCAAGACCAAAGCCGAGGACAACCAAACAAGCATAAGAGCAAGCCAAAATCTGGATGAACTTATCCTCCGGTTGATAAGGGAGAAATTTCACTTGCTGAATTTTTTCATCTTTTACCCTTGAAAGAAGGTGCAGCCTTTTAACTCCATCCCCAAGAAAAAGAAAGCGCAAGGGTAATCCCTGGATCAGATGGGCAGCATCCAGAATAAAATCTAAATTATGAAGAGTCCCCATATTACCGGCATAGAGAAACAACAATTCTTTATCATTAAGTCCTAAGTCCTGTAAAACAGATGCCCCTTCCAGGTGGCTGTCAAATTCGGGCCTCCCCCAAAGAGGAATCACCTTAACTTTATCTTGGGGAACTTCCTTATGATTGATTAAAGTATCTTTAATGCCCTTCCCAAGAGCGACGATCGCACAAGCCTGCCGAAAAATCCTCTTATTCAAAAATTCCCATATCCATACGACAGGTCGTGGCAACCTCCAGCCCGTGGCCAGTAATATATCAGGATGAATGTCATAGGGAACATAGATGAACCGAAGCTTGTATTTCTTGGCCAGATAAGCACCAATAACACCAATAAAGGGAGGATTGTGAAAAGTCAACACCGTCTGAAATTGTCTTGATTTGGCTAACTTCTTACCTAGCTTCCAGGCCCCCCACAGAAACCTAAGGTACCCAAAAATCCTAACCTTCACGTTCTCGCGGCCACAATTTTCGCCCAAAAACACCCTGTAAACATGAACACCATCCAGAAATTCATATCCGGGCGCTATAGGTGAAGAGACAGTATAGCTTGGTTGACCGGTCACCACGAAAACTTCATGCCCTCGCCTGGCAAGGCCGCTGCAAATATCAGTGGCATATTGTCCGGTGGAGGCAACATCAGGAGCATAATATTGGTTAATGGCCAATAGTCTCAAACGGTGGGAACTTTTTTGTTTCATTGAAATTTTCTTCTGCTTATCCTTTGTTTTTCAATCCGGCTTTTCGAACCTGCTTTTCTATCCAGGCATAGGTCTTTTTTAACCCTTCGATTAATGGCTGGGTAGGACGCCAGCCCAATTTTTGTTCAATCAATCGATTATCAGAATTTCTCCCCCGAACACCTAAAGGTCCGGGAATATTCTTAATACCAAGTTTTTTCCCCGCTACATCCATTATCATCTCTGCTAACTGATTAATGGCAATCATTTCTTCAGAGCCTATATTGACCGGTCCTGTCCAGTCAGAGCGCATAAGTCTTATCGTGCCTTCAAGGCATTCATCTATATAGAGAAATGAACGAGTTTGTTTCCCATCCCCCCAGATCTCTATCTCTCCTCCATCTTCAGCCATAGCCACTTTTCTGCATAATGCTGCTGGCGCCTTCTCTCTCCCGTCGTTCCATGAGCCTTCTGGACCAAATACATTATGATACCTGGCAATCCGGACTTCCATTCCATAATTTCTGTGAAAAGCCAGGTATAAACGCTCGCTGAAGAGTTTTTCCCATCCATACTCACTGTCTGGATAAGCCGGATAAGCACTATCCTCTACACAATTGGGATTATCCGGGTATTCCTGATTGAATTTGGGATAAATACAGGCAGATGAGGAATAAAAAATTCTCTTAACATTTCTCCTGTAACATGCTTCCAGCACATCTAAATTAATAAGGGCAGAATTGTGCATGATGTCGGCATCATTATCGCCAGTGAATACAAAACCTGCGCCTCCCATATCTGCCGCAAGCTGATAAACTTCATCAAATTTCATATCCACAACAGAGCGGCAAATCTGAGGATCCCGCAAGTCGCCAATGATAAAATCATCAGCCTGGGTTTCGCTGAACTCAGGATACTTTAAATCTACACCCCTTACCCAAAAGCCTTCTTTTTTTAATCTTTTAACCAGATGACTTCCAATAAAACCACCAGCGCCACATACTAGGGCTTTTTTCATGAAACCTCCCTGAATCTATTTTTGAAAAGTATTTATTTTAGAAATTAAGAACCTCGCACTTACGTACGGGGCCCGAGTGCAAGCTTCGCTTGTCCGACTTCGTCGGAACCCACTCCATCTACGGACTTACTTCCGCATAATTGCGGCGATATATTAAATCTTGCTCAGTTTTCGCTATCTTTTGTTCTAACATTTGTGCCAACAACAATTTATCTTCTATTTTAAGCACTGGAAGTTTTGGATGGGCAACTTCCCTTTTATCAAATAAAATCCTCCCAGAACTCTTAAGAATGGCACCTCTCCAAAATATTCCAAAAAGGGTATTGGCCATTTTGGTGGACTGAAGCCAAAATATCTGGTTAAAATATCATCAAATCCAAAATTTTTAAGTGCATTTAATAATTTATCAATAGGGACAAATCTCGTATGATAATTAAGCATACGATAAGGATTTCTACCGTTTGGTTGAATTATTACTAATTCACCTCCTAGCTTTAAAACCCGTAAAAATTCTTTTATCACTGCTTCTACATCATCAACATATTGCAGAACACGAGTTGCATACACAAGATTAAAGGTCTTAGATCTAAACGGCAAATTGCAAGCATCAGCATTGATTGAGGTTAAGGAATAGCCATCTTTTATAAAGGTGCTAAGAAGATCAAAGGTTAATTCAATGCCTATAATATTTCTATAACCATCCATCAAGAATTGACGGGTTATTCTTCCCCATCCACATCCCACATCCAAAATAAGCGCTTCTTTAGATAAATCAGTCACACTTACTATCTTATTATAAGTCAGTTTGCTAGTGTAATATTCTTGTATTCTCTTCAGCTTTATCTGGTTTTCAGAATAACTGCTCCAAAAATCTATGATTTCTTCTTTCGTTTTAAATATCTTCTTCAAAATCAGAATCCTTGGCTTACAAACTTTTAACTAACTGGAGAAACCTCAAAACTAAAAAAACAAAAATGCTGGTATTTATAATAGCATATGAAAGTATAAAAAGGTCAAGGTAGCCTAAAATACATGCGATAAAGGCAAAAGGAAGAATCATGTCACTAGACCTGAATATTGAATAAATTAATGCTTTTATCCAAGATAATGTTCTGCCCCCCTTTATCCTTTTCGAGTTCAACAAATCGGGCAAAATAATCATCCTGAATTCGTTTATAAATTTTTGATAAGCCAACACAATCATTGCACTTATAAGCGAAGCCCATGAGCCTAGAACAAGAATAAAAAATTTAGAATTTATTTGGAAATATTGTTCAAGCAATTTAATAGACTTATCCTGGTCAACAAATAAACCTATGCCCATACTGATAAAAAGAAAATGAAAAATCTGATCATTCAGAATGTCAATTAATTTACCATATTCAGTAGCTGACTTGTTACATCTTGCGATGTTTCCATCAACATTATCAATCAATAACCAAAGATGTAAAAGTAATAAGCCTATAATTCTATTATTGTATCCACCAATAATTAAAAAAATTAGACCACAAAACCCAGATAAAATTGAAATGTAAGTAGCCTGATTAGCAGATATACCTAATTTTATGAAAATCCAGGTTAAATAAAATGAAAGTGGCCGAAAAACGTAAAATTGTAGTAAACGACTTCTCTCTTCGCAATCTTTATTTTCTTCAAAATATCTTGAACGAACATAACCTATATTCATCTTAGGGTCAATTTTTGCAGACACCGTTTTTTATTGCCTTATAATCAAACAAGCTTAACAGTATATCTTTTAAATAATGAAAAAGCTTTTTAATTATATTCATAAAGACGATTTCAGCGAAGTTTTAACCGCGCTTAGATTGAATAACTCCCCATTTTCTGGACAAAAAAAGGGCTTCTTTATGTGAATTTCCGTGATCATACCTCGGTCTTTTTTTTATCTGGAAATAAGCATAGAAGGACGTATCATGAAGTTTTTTCTATATCACAATCTATTAATGTATTGTCGATCATACAACCTTTATACTACATGTTTTGCTCTTTTAGCCTGCAAATATTTATCAAGCATGTAAAATTGTATCCAATTAACTCAATATCTTCTGATATACTTCAAGAGTCTTCAACGCTGTATTTTTCCATGAGAAACGTTGTATATTTTTCAGGCCGGATCTAATAAGCCTATCAGTGAGTTCTGAGTCGGATAAACAACGACTAATCACGCAAGCCATCTCAGTAATTGAAGCTGGATCAAAATATAACGCACTATCACCTCCGATCTCTGGTAACGATCCTGCCTTTGAACTGACGATTGGCACGCCAGCAGCTTGGGCTTCAAGTAAAGGAAAACCGAATCCTTCATAAAAAGACGGAAATACAAAAAGAGACGCATGTCCCAATACAGGTTGGATATCTTCGTCTGGTAAAAAACCTGTCGTTATAACCCGTCCATCCAATCTCAAAGTTCTTTTGAGCTTAGGCAGGTTAATTCTAGAAGGAATATGTCCAATAAGCACCAGATTGTGGGGAAACTGATCTTTTAACAAAGAATAGGCACTGAGCAGTCCATTTATGTTTTTGTGTTTAGAACGACTGCTAAAAGCCACAATATATGGAGGCTTTAGACTATATCTATCACGAATCTTTTCCCATGTGAATGAACTTTGGGGTCGCTCAAAAATACTCGCTGGGATAACAGTTATTTTTTTGGTGGAAATTGCCAGATAGCGAACGATTTCTTTTTTAGAAAAGACTGAATCTGTAATAATATGTTTGGTGCGGTGAACTGTTAAGATTACAAAAAACGCCCGAGCAATAATTTTATGAACAGGCATTATACTACGCAGAGAGATAAAATTCATATCATGTACAGTTACAACTGATGGTATACCAGTGAACAACGGTCCTACATACCCCAACGAATGTACCAGGTCTACTCCCTCCTTACGTAATATAAAAGGAAAACGAAGTTGCTCGTACAAGTAACGTTGGCTTTGTGAAGCCCCCCAGATCGGACATATTACCCGGTAAAAATTACTTGTTTGTGGCAAAGGCCAGTTAGCGGCGCTTTGGTTGAGAAAGACAACGAACTCGTGTTCCGAGTCTATACATGAAAGACCATGTAGTAATCCCTTTGCATAGATTTCTGTTCCGCCGACTTGGCCAGGAATAAGATAAAGAAGATTTATGCCAATGCGCATTATGAAAATTAAATAGATATATTAAGGATAAAACCTAAAATCCGCATTTTTTAATAACTAGGCAGCAATCGGAGTGGGGATCTCAAATTTCTCAAAAAGATTCCTTTGTTTCTTGGTAACCTCGGCAAGACAACTTTTCCCATTGGTTAAGGTCACAATCCTTAACTTCTTAAGCTCAAAAAACACTTCAGAGAGTGTGTAGGTTTTATAAAGATCCTTCTCTTTCATCACTCTACTGACTTCTGAATACAATATCAGAGAGAGAAACGTGAGGAATATCCGACCTTCCATAGCTTCCTTCGAGCTAACCCTTAGTCTGTCTGAATCCAGTTCATTCTTGATAACATCAAACGTCTTCTCCAGCGCATCTTTCCTCCTGTAGAGGTTCAGTATGTCTTCTCGTCCAAGCGCCGGATCATTGGTAAGAAGGACTGTCTTCCCCATTCTGTTGATAAGTCTGGAAATCGACTTCGGCTTGCGTTTCAGCTCGAAGCGAGGCGCTTTGCCTGTTACCTCGAATAACTTACTAATCCCCTTGAAACTCTGCTCCAGGTATTCCTCAACCGCTTCTCTTTTCCAAAACTCTTTTTCCTCAACCCTACCTTCAACCTCCACAATTTGTCTCATAAGATGCTCCACCTCATCGGCCTTCCTCCTCTCATCATGAAAAAGATGCGCATATAGAGGAACATCAGAAATCGAAATCTCTCGCTTCACATGAAACATCGGCCTTTTTTTGTATTAAAAACCATGCAGAGGGGATTGAAGATCCCTGTGATGCCTTGAGACCAGCTGGATGGCAATCTTTGTTGAAAAAGAAAGTGGCAGGACAAAACGAATCTTTTCCTCAGCCATATCTTGTATGCTAGCTGCACTGTAAAACCTCTGTCCATAATGAAGGTAAAGTCTCTCAATCCCAGATCATCAAGAAGAACAAGAATATTCCGTAACGTGGTCACATCAGCACCAGTCGTGCAATAGGCCAGCCGCATACGTTTCGGTGCCACCGACGATGCCCGGAATCAAATAAAGTAGATTCAGGCCAATTCGCAATGTATTACCTTTTTGTAATGCAACTTCAAATCTATCTAATCAAAAAATGCTCATACGACATCATTGCCTGTTCGCAAGAATACATTCGTTCAACCACATCGTGGAGCTCTTGCGGAGAATGAGTTGGTAAAAGGTTTTTTAAGAAAGCAATTAATAGATCGGCAATTCCTTCCGCGGTCGCATTCTTTGCAATCCACTCCGATTCAAAATTCTGCATCACTTCGGGTAATGCCCCAACTGGCGTCACCAGAGTTGTACGGCCGCACGCTAAGGCTTCAAGCGCGATAATGCCAAAGCACTCTAATTGAGAAGTTGGAATCACTGAGGCAACACAAGCCCCATAGGCTAGGGGTAAATGATTTTCCGGCACAAAACCCATAAAGATCACATCGTTCTGCAAACCTAAATCGTCGCGAAGTTTTTCCAATCGCGCGCGTAATGATCCGCTACCTCCAATTGCCACATGCAGACCATAACCACGTTTCTTGACAAGCGCAAGAGCCTGGAGCAAATTGTCTAATCCCATGCGTGGCTCTAAACGCCTAAGCACAAAGAATGCCGGAACATCGATCGGCCATCCCAACTGCCGCTTCGCTGCCTCGACTTGATTCTTAGATAATGGATGGAATCTTTTAGTGTCTACCCAACCGGGAATCACTTTGATTTTTTGAGCAATGGTATCTCCATAGTGGCGTGCGATGAGATTAATAGTATACCTTGATTCTGCCGTAAGCCCTGACGATCGATATAAAGCCGAAACCTCAAGTTTCTGAATAATAGAAAGTCCTAATAGTGATTTTACTTTGCCTACAAATCCTTGCGCTCCCCAAGTAATACGCAACTCGTCTATCGCAGGAGAATGAATAGAATAACAACACCGCGATTGATTTTGGAAAAGCTCAAGAACAGCAACATACTGAAGGAGGTTATGACCGTGGACGACCTCAGGTGGTTCCGCCAAATACTTGGTCACCAAGTTTTTGACAGCACGGATATGTTCCTTGTGACGTCTAAAATCTAATCTATCCGATTTGATCAGCCGGTACCGCAGAACAGTTATCCCATTTGTTATTTCGTGTTCTAGACCGCAACCAAACAAATCTTCGCAAACAACGGTTACTTGATGTCCACGGCGTGCCATGCCGGTTGCAAGATCGTAAGCCAGACGCACACTGCCGCCGCCACGCTCGGCATCGAAGCCCATTGTGGCTACCAGGATTCGAGTCATCTAATATAGTCCCTATGGTTTTGAAGAACTTGCGCGACAAAAGTGGTTACGGATCAAACTCCGCCACTTACAGGATGAGTAACTAACTCCCCGCGGAACCTGGATGAGTTAACCCATCTAGGAATAACCCGTGTTATTTTTTTGTGTATCTAGCCTCACGGCTGTCCGGCCGTTGATTTCTAATTTTCGCGCAACTCATTAATAATGATGAATAAAGAATCTATTCAAGTTAAAATCGATTTGAAAACGGTTTTACGCTTATGCTATGGCCAATCGCTTGGTTACCAACAGAAAGGGGTGGCTGATGAACCTCGGAAAAACCGTCTTCGCCAAGATCATAGATTATTGACCCTCTCCCCATTCTTTGGACAGTCTAGGGGCCTTCTGACGCTCCTATGGCTTGCCGTACCTTCCGGCTATCATACCATGTCATAAAAAGCATCATTGCAATGTAGAAGTTCGTCGGCTGCTTAAATCGCGGATCATTGGCACTAAGAACTGTGGCAATGAAAACACCGACGAACATGAACGCGGCAGCTAAAAAAAGCCTGTCCTTCAGCAATTTCCGGTTCCTTGCGATTCCACGTAGCACGTAGCATGTGGCGAAGAACCAGGCTACCGACCCGACGCTCCGTATCAACGTGGTAACAAACGGTTCGATAGCCAACATCTTCCAAGGAAGAGGCGGCGTTGGGGAGATCGCATAGTAGAGCACTGGGCCGACCAAAGGGATGTTGTAAACGGACAATGCGAATCCCGGTTCTGCTTCCCGTATGCCTCCTCTCGGGATGCCTTGCATCCATGTCGCGACCTCGACATTCCTGATTTCATATTGAAGAAGAAATCCCGCGGACAAAGCGATTATGACAATGGCCAGTCCAACTCTCAAGATTGAGTTGATATGGATTTTTTCCATTACCCTCCAATACAGAACAGCTAGTATCAAAGGAACGTAGGCCACACGTGTGGTCGCTATTCCAAACATGCTGAGCCCGAAAACAATCCCCCACAGCACTCGCTTGCGATTAGGTAACTTCCAGCAGAAGACAAACGCTAGCATTATAGACAACTGGAGCATAGACTCTTTTAGGCACATGCCAGCATAGACAATAGGATCTCCAATTAAGAGGATAAAACACAACAAGACCATCCTGGGGTATCGCCTTGCGGGTTGCTGAATAATGTAGTAGACGAGTGCCATAACTAGTGTGAGAAACGTCGCGTTTAGGCTTAACGCAACAGCGTGAAGTAGTTCTAATGGTGCTGTAGATGTCACAAACGAACTCACCAATCCAAGAAGAAATGGCCATCCGAAAAGTGTCCATTCACCGCTCCCAGTCGACACAAACATAATCCAAGTTTCATGCAAATCCCACCCAGCCTGATGCAAAGAGTGCACAACGTTTGCAGCTTGATTCAAATAGCGCACGTCGTCGCTTCCAGTCCATAACGTCCCATAAGTTGCAATCGATTCGCGCACAACTATTGAAGAAACACAAAAGGAAAGTAAAAACAGCACGGTGGCGAAAAGCACGCCTTTTTTTCCGAGCCACGGACATAGGAAATAAAAGGCAACGACAACCAGCGTCCACTCCACGAAAAACAATGGCAAAAGGCTCTCGGCTTGCTCATAATGACAGGTCGCATAACAGACAAATAGAACAGGCAAGAGGGTGACGAGATAGTAAATAAAATATTGTTCAACAAGGACACGAGGAGTCTTTTGTACTGGCGGCTTCATTTTTTGCCCAAGTCCCTTACGTTGCGAAAGGCTTTACAAACCAATGAGGTGGTGGTGAAGTTAGCGTGGTCTTTCCATCCCTCCCACAGATTTCTATATTCTTCCCGTGTCATGTCAACTTCACGTCCCCGGGGTAAAAAGAAACGGATCATCTCCAGGTAAACAGTTGACTTCTCTCGCCGGATAATGCCCTACGGATAGGCAACGGAAAGAAAGACTTCAGCAAACCAGAGTAGTTGGAAGTGTATAAGGGCCAGTTTATGATGCCTAAAACATGAAAATAGGCGCCTAGCAAAGGCCGCCTCATGTAGCAGTGCAGCATCCCACCGGCAGCGTAGTACTTGGATCTGGCCCTGCGATCAACTATTACGCCCAAGCTCTTCCTCAACGACGAGTACTTCCGAAGAATGCGCTCCTGGGCATCGAGTATATTGCCGTAGTGCTTGGAGACGCCCAGTCTGGTGTGCCGCCCCGCAATTACAAGATCCTCATCCACAAAAGCAATCTTGCAGTGTTCCGCCAAGCGAATTGTCAGATCCCAATCCTCCCTGCCTGACAGAGACGTATCAAAGCAGCCGATGCTAAGAAGGAGGTCTCGTCTGACCACATAAGTGGGAGCGCCACACGTGTGGTCCTCCACAAGCTGCTCCGGAAGAATCCATCCCTGTGCGTAATGGGTGCCGGTATGCGGGTATACAGTGCCGGTGTCCAGATCACACCACTTGCAGCGACAGTAGACGGCTCCCACCTCCGGATCGTGGAGGAACTCGCGAATCTGTTTCTCCAGTTTCTCTGGCAGCCACTCATCGTCATCATCCAGAAAAGCAACGAGTTCGCCGCTAGCAAGATATATGCCAGCATTCCGCGCTCCGCTCGGTCCCAAGGGGCGCTCATTCCTCACATATCTAACTCTCGAATCTAGTTCCTCAATACGGGCATACGCGTGGGAATTCTCTGAGGCATCGTCAATGACAATAATCTCCATAGGCGGATAGCTCTGTGATAGTACGCTATCAAGAGCTTGGCGAAGCCAGGTTGGGCGATTACGGGTAGGGATAACGATGCTCACGGCAAGTTTCGCACACTCCTCATATTTCTCTAGATGGTTGATGTCCAAGGGGGTCTTCTTATCTATTTCCATTACACTCTCGCTATGATGACCTATGACGCCATCTTGCTCTAAACTGTCACTTCGGTTTTCCCGTCTGCCCGTTCGCAGACGAGCGCCTGCAGGCAAACAACATCGCCGCGCATATCTTTTCCCGCAACCTCATTGGTATCCACTGCGCACTTCGCTCGACCGCCAAGATAATCCGGGTCGGTAAGTGCAGGTAGCGAAGTTTGAGATGTCCCATTGTCGATACAGTATTGAAAAGAGCCATTTCAATCACCTCAAGCCCGGCATTTCGGGCCAATTGCTGAGCCTCAGCGGGATTCAGGCAGAATATGTGACCATCAGCATCTGGTTTGAACTGCATCTCTTCGTAGACCGATGAATCTCTACATTCAAAGAACTTGGGCCCGTGGTGGCGGAAATAGCCTCCGTTCGGGGTGCTCACGATCAGGATACCGCCGGGCTTCACCAAGCGCAATGTTTGCTGCAGGAAAACGTCTGGATGTGCCACATGCTCAATGATCTCGAGCGCCAAGACCACATCAAAGCATTCGGGAACATCTATCTCGAAGGCGTTGCCGACCTTATATGCAACAGTGCCGCGTTCATATTTCAATTTGACATAATCGGCAAGCTCTGCCCTGATATCGTTCCACATAACGTCGTAGCCGTGTTCGGCCAGCGTCAGAGTATAATTGCCCTGTGCTGCGGCCAAATCCAGTATCTTGGTCCCCCCCGGCCTTGCATGTCTCTTCACCAGATCTACCACATGGTGCAGACGGTTTTGATACCCTATCGTATAGTGAGGATCCGAACAATCCCCGAACACTTCTTTGCGGTCGCAGGCAAACGACTTCCGCCAGCTTTCTAGCCAGTCAGATTGGGGGACCGGTTGTTTCATTGCTTTTTCCCTTGCCTTGTTGTTGAGCGGATATCACGACGAAGACGGTTATTGGACTGGGGGATCCTTCTTTGCTCAGTAGCCCCTAGTTTCCAGAGCCTCTCGGAGCACTGGGCCAGCCTGATAGGCATGCGCGATGACATCTGGAATGCGGTCCACAAGGTGGGTGCGGATCTGCTCACAATTCGCCAGCATAAAAACCAGACGCTCCGTTACAACAGACGGTGTCAGTTCGCCGGACTTCAAGCAGAACTCCTGGTTTCCGTAGATATCCTGGTTTAGACCGTAAGCTTTGATGCTGTAAGCGAAACTGAGTGTAGGCACCAAGCTTGATAATCCGGCAATTGTCGAATGCGTTCTGGCGCCTGCGAACACAACACACCGCGAGATCAGGTACTTCAGTTCGGCTGCCGATAGATCTCGCGGTAGTACGACAGGTGCAGCACCCGCTGAGAATATGCTAGCGACGCGAACCAAGAAGCTGTGGTCATCGCCATTCGGTGACGTGACATGAGGAATCAGCACGATAGGCCGGCGAGTGGCGTCGGCGATAGAGCTAATGATGTCGGCACACTGGCGTTCCCAAGTTATCATGTTTCCGCCAGTATTGTAGTTAGCCATCAGGGGGCTAAGGTTAATGCCAATTGCTCCATTTGGGATGGTAACGTGTGCGTTCATGCTTGAAGGGGGCACGGGATCCATGGCGAATGCAGGATCGGCAACTCGATGCAATCTTGTGAACCCGTGATCACGCATGTAAGCGTAGCTGATTGTTTCTCGCACCAGGATGGCATCCATCCGCCTCAGGTGGCGGAACATGCGTCGTTCGATGGCAGGTTCAGCACCAAAGGGACCGACCGATGCTCCCCATAGACATAGTGGAACATGAGCGTGCCAAAGGAATCGATCAACGGCCATGTGTCCATATGGAATGCCATAGTCAAGGCTATAGTTATCCCCGCCCACTTGGAGAGCAACATAGGCCGTCTTGGCAGGCCGTTTGAGAGGATGGAATTCGACGCCCATATTGGTGTGCAGATATTGGTCCATCTTTCGGGCCCACCATATGGGACGCCAACGCTTGACGGTTGACGCCAGCGACATGTGGGTTATTGCAGGGTCGTGTTCTGCCAGTGCTTGATCAGCGATTAGTGCCGGAGGCCCGAAGGATGCCACGGTTAAGCGGATGCTAGAGGGCTGTAAATGTCAAGTACTTTTGAACTAAACCGCTTCGCGGTATACGGATAAACGTCTGATTTTTTAATTCTGGATAGACTTTCATCTCACTCGTAAACCTTCTTCGAAGAGTCTAAGATTATTACCCTAAAATCTAAAACTTAACGAAGGAGGTTTTTATGACAACTTTACGTCAACGTATGTGGGAAGACATGCGTATTCGCAATCTTTCTGTGACTACTCAAAAGCGGTAT
>Ga0209986_10002971_pt1 | contig 15092 bp, 34 predicted proteins | sample BlataG_FD_183168 | JGI IMG/M metagenome (GOLD analysis project Ga0209986, IMG submission 183168) | Deep subsurface microbial communities from Black Sea to uncover new lineages of life (NeLLi) - Black_00105 metaG (SPAdes) (version 2) | ecosystem: Environmental > Aquatic > Marine > Oceanic >...
ATGCGCGTCCGTGTCTCAGCCGCAGGAAAGCTGGGATGGGTGGGTGACGGCGCATACCGCTACGTCGAGAGGCAGGGGGACGGACGACCTTGGCCGCCTATACCAAAAGATTGGTCGGGGCTCGCAGACGGGGTCGCCGGAAAGCATCCGTGGGACTGCGCAATCATCAACTGGTACGAGCCTGGCGCCGCCCTCGGATGGCATGCGGATGTCAACGAGAAAGACAAAACGAAGCCAATCGTTACCGTTTCGCTTGGGGACGCTTGTTCTTGGGCGGTTCGGGCGAATGAGAAGTCGCCTGTGCTCAGGGCGAGGTTGGAGAGCGGTGCCGTCACAGTCCTTGAGGGCGAGACAAGGCTGTGGCTCCATACTGTCGAGAGAATCATTCCATCTCCATTGTTTTCCCCTCTCAACTGTAGAGGTAGGGTCAGTATCACCCTAAGGGTTGCGGGCTAAGCGCAAAAGAAAGAGAAGAGATATGTCGCACCAGGAAGAAAACGAAAACAGCAGTTCCACTCAGGATGAGGTGAGGGTCGCGGCCGACATCGCCGCCGATGGATTCGTCGATAATTCGGAGCCAGATCCCCCCTTGGACCGAAACATCCTGATCGAGTCTCCAAGATATGCCATCTCGTGTCTCTCTGACATGCCCATCAACGTCAGGATCAAGCGATACAATGAGATTCTCCAGGAGGCGGGCGTAAGCGATAACATGTACTATCGAGGATTCGCTAAGATTGCGCTTAGCCGAAAAGAGCTCATCAGTGTGATGACGCTGTTTTCCGGCGGGTGCAAGGCTGAGACTGCCGAGTCTATCGGCAAATTCTTTTCAATGTATCCCCACACGCCTTCTAACAGTATCTTCCGAGCAGTACGATTCGATGGAGGGGAGGCGAAGATCAAGGTGCGCTCCGATATTCATCCTGATGAGCGCGAGAAGGAGTTCAAGCGCATCAAAGTGAAGATCCGCAAGTGCATGATCCAGATCGTGAAAGGTCACTTCTGACATGCCAAAATACATGGTCGTACAAGAGGAGAAGTATGTTTTCGAGTGCGAAGTCGAGGCAGAAAGCGAAGGGGAGGCAAAGGCTGTAGCCCTTAGCAAAACCGGTGGCCTCGAGAGGTCTGGTTACAAGTTCTACGAGTCCGCCTTTGTTTCTGTTTCAGTCTCGAATCTTCCTGATCCAAAGTATTTTCTTCTCAGAGGCATAGGTTCAAAGCATTACTACGCTGTGGTCGAGGCAGATTCGCAACAGGAAGCTTTTTTCAAAACCTATGCGAAGGGTTTCGTTTGGGTGGAAGATGACACTGTGGACGAGGCGAGCGATGGCCACGTCCAAGTCACAGGCCCGGCATCTGCTGTAGAAGAAATCAGCAGAGACTACGCGAAGAAGCTCATGTCTGAAATCCAAGAGGACGACGAAGAAGACGGAGACGAAGACGAAGACGAAGAATACGACGACGAGGAATGGGAAGAGGACGACGAAGAGGAAGGCGAGGAGGACGACGACGAAGATCTCGAGTACGATCAAGAGAAGGCCGCGGCATGGAACTACGAGGCTGCAGTTGAGGAGATCCGAAGCATACTTTGGCCGGATGAAGATCCTGGATGCGAGTGGGACGCAGACTTGCTCATGGAAATTGTACACGCTCTAGAGAAACGCGGCCTCGCGGCCAAGGCGAAAGAAGGCGACGAAGATGAGTGAAGTTCATTGGGGTAAGTGCGTCTCCGTCCTATTGGACGGTGACAACACGACGTGGTCTGAGGAATCTGCGCTCGTGGTCATGTCTGACGAGATGTACGAGAGAGTCCAGGAGAACAGCAAGATCCTCAGAGACCTCGTTTCTCGTCGGGAGAATATCCCGGGAGAATTCAAGGTTTTCAACTCGTCTGACAATCTTGACTTACTACTCGCAATCAGTGAGATAGTTCACGAGTGTGATGGAAAGAACATCAACGCGAAGGTTGCGTCATTCGATCGAATTGCTGACATTGTAAAATCAGCTGCCAAACTGGATGGAGAGTGAAGATGTCCAAGGAAAAGAAAGAGTATGAAATTGCAGTCGAATGGTCAGAGTGCGGAACCGTGAAAATTATGGCAGACTCTCTCGAGGAGGCCATAAAGATGGCCGAGGACTCTAACCCGACGAGCACCACTGATGGCGGCTACTACATCGACGGGAGCTGGTCGGTGAACGTCGAGATGAGCCAGGATTTAAATCTCGAAGCCTCTGACGAGGGGGAGGGCGCATCGGATGACTGAGAACAAAATCATTATCCTGAGAGGGTTCCAAGATGAATTTTACGAAGACATCGCCATTGTAAACTGGGGTCAATATTTGGCACGCAAGATTAAGATGCTTATGGACGCTCAGCGCAGCTTAACTGAGCTTGATGTCGTCGAAATTGTTTCGAATGAAAATTTCTCTTTGTTCGATATTTCAGCACTCAGTGACGAAATGTACGAGCTCCTTACGGAAGATGACAGCGGGTTCCTGATCGTCGACGCCGATGGATTCAAGCTCGATGAATCTAAAAGGTCCAGAGTCAGTAGCTCATCCGTCAAAGTGGGCAGTGGACACATCGACTACGAAGCCTGGATAAAGCACTGTGACCACCCATTCCAGTCACACACCCTATACATGAGTGACCCGAAAGTCAGAGAACTCTTCAGGGAGGTTCTCTGATGGCGCTGGATGCTAAGAATCTTTCCGAGTCCGAACGGCGCATACTTCAGACTGAGGTGCTTAGCGAGCTGCTCACACCAAACATCATCAGCGGGATGATCATGGCGTGCCTCCTTCGCAAGGACACTGCTCCAAGCGAGGTTGTTTCTCACCTCAGGTCTGTCGCTCAATCTTGGGAATCCAAAATCGAACAACTTGAAAAAGATCTTGCTGAGGCCAGGAACTGGGCCATCGACTTGTGCTCCGTCGCCGATTTTAACGAGGGGTGGTACCAGGGGGTGGAAGTTCCAGACTGGCTTGAAAGCGAGCTTGAGGACGCCGAAGAGTGCAGCGCCTTACGCAAGAAAGAAAGCGATCGTCTCAGCCGTGAAGTGGAGCGGCTACGCCTCCGTATCAAAGAGCTCGACCCAGACGACATGGCCGAAGAGCTGGCCTACCTCCGGGACTGGAAAGCTGGGGCTGAGGGCGCGCGCACTATCTCTTTTCCTCCGAGAATAGGGCCTCACACAGAAGAAGCCTACGTCGGGCACAAAGGCGCCTATTTAGAGGGGCCGGAGGCATATCGAGAGGGCGCCGACTGTGTTGCTGAGGCCGTTCTCAACGCAAGCAAAAAGCACGACCGCAAACTTCTCGAAGCGTACAACGAGATTGACGAGTGGAAAGATGCGTCGGGACTCATGCGTGGCGGAGACCCTGGTGGCGTGAGGCCCAGTGATTCAGCCAAATACTGGCAAGGCATCGAAGCGAGACTTGCAGCCGTGGAGGCCCGCCTGAACTCTGACGACCGGCTCGACCTGCTTTGGGATGCAGGTGAGAGAATCGCCGCCCTGAAAAGCGCGGCGCAGCAGGCCTCAGTTGACGAAGAATATTCTTTTACGAGAGATAAGATGGTTTCGATGGACGACGAAGACAAAACAAAAATGCCCCCGGGGTTTCAGTGGGAGGCATACGGACCTCCCAATCCCGAGCGAGGCGACCTGCACACCCCGATCGGACGATGTCGCGGGGACATCACCGAGACATCGGCCGTCAGGCTCGCCCACGACATCGTCCGCCCCGCAGTAGAGGCGGCGACGGCCCGCGCCGAGAAGGCCGAGTCGCAGCTTGCCAAGGTTGCGGAGCGTGCGGCCATGCTGTCTCGTACCTACGCCCGCATCATATCCGGCGCAGAGGGCAGCCACATCGCCAAGATGGCAAGCGGTGACTTCGAGCTAATGGCAGAGATCGCGCAAGGGGATGTGTTGCCGTGAGCGCCACGAACGCTAAATTGACGATGCCCCCGGGGTTCCGGTGGGTGAAGAACGGGATCTACACTGAGGGTGCCTTGCTCAGCGATTACGATCCCCGACGATCCGGCACTTCCGTTAGGCGCTGCATCGACGAGCGCGACGCCATCGAAATCGCCCACGCAATCGTCCGCCCCGCAGTAGAGGCGGCGACGGCGGAGCTGCGGGCCGCAGTCGAGAAGGCAGAGTCTGACCTAGCCCGTGTCACAGCGCAGCGAGACCGCGAAAAAAAACGCGGCGATGATCTGCACAAAATCGTCGCAAAGGTCGCTGGCGAAGGCCATGCAGCGATGCGCCGCGCCGAGAAGGCCGAGGCGGAGCGTGACGGGGCGCGCGAAGGGTTCGATGCGCTCAAAGAAATGTACACTAAAGCCGTGGCCCGCGCTGAGATTTTCGAGGCTCGCATTGCAGATGCGCTCGCGGAAATCGACCGTATCTGCAAGGATCACTACAATATTACATTAGGCTCCAGGGAAGAGGCTGTAGCCGAGGCTCTCGACATCATTCGACAGGCCCTTCTGAGCGCCGGCGCCCGGGGCGATGGGGCCTCCGTGGAGACGAATTGCTCGCACTCGCCCAGGCTTGTCGGCGAGTTCAGGTCGGGCGAGTACGACGAGCCTGTTTTTTGGTGTCCCGAGTGCGGAGCGGTGCGCCGTGGGTACAATTCCGAGTGGAAGATTCCGGCTGACGCCGCCAGAGGGGAGGATGAGCCATGATGCGGGCGTTAGCGAAGGTCCACGCTGGCCGACTGCTCGAGCCTGTACACTCCGACGACGTACGGGAAAAAAACCCTAACGTGATGCACCTCATGGTTGCGCAAAGGCTCGTCGACGAGCAAGGGCTGTTGCCACGAACAATATATCGCGCCCTCGTGTGGTGGGGCCGCAACGAGGGTCCGATGCCGTCGCGACATGTGAAGGTGCTTAATCAGGCGGGAGTCCTGGCGCTTGACGACGAGGATGAGCAATGGAAGCTGGTCTTCCCGCACAGCACCTCCCGAGGGAAGGTTGGCTCATGATTCCCGTAGCCCGCGGAGAGGACACGGATATTCGATTTCTAGAGCGCTGCTGCTTCTGCCGGAAGCGAACGTCCTTTTGGACTGCGATTCGGCGCCGTCGACCCGGCGGACAAGTGGCGTGCTGCGAGTCGTGCGCCAGAGTCCGATTAGTCAAGGATGTGCCAACCAAGCGGTACTGGTGCGAGAAAGAGCTGCAGATCCGGGAGATCACCCATCCACATATCCAAAGCTTGGGTTCATTGAAGATGAGCGAATCTAAACAGGACAAGCCGGACTCCGTCACTATGCGTGAGGGTTGGGAGATGAGCGGAAAATCCAAACAAGGCCCCCCGGCCGACAATTTTGGTGCCAGGTTCCCCATGGGCGTTCCCTATGGCTGGGAAGTTTCTTGCGAAGCCGACCGGAATCAATCTAACAATGAACGCCGCCTGCAAAAGGTTACTGTGAAACTCTATGAAGAAGATGGCCTCGTGATCATGAGCGCGGCGCAGTTCGAGAGGTTCAAGAGTGATGTCGAGCGAAGGTAGAGGCAGAAAAATGATCTTCGAAAGAGGTAACCCAATCATCGAGCGGGCGCACAAGGCGGCCGTATATGCCGGCATAATCCACGAGGCCATTATCTTGGGGATCAAGTGGGAGATGACTCATGGCGAAGACGATATCCAAGTGAGTACAGAGGATGTTTTGAGACATCCGATATATAAGGGGGTAGGGCTGTTTCTCACCGTGATCGAGGACGGGCCGAAGAGCCTTCTCACCTCGTATCAGGTAGGCCGTGCCTATGGTGCTCTTTATTACAGCTGCAAAGCCAGCATGTTTTTTGCTTCGCGGAAAAACTCGAGTCCAGACATCAAGGACTACAACTGAAGATGACTGAAGAAAGCGAAGAGCAATCCACGGTCGGAGACGCCTCAGAAGCGGGGGTGGAAGATCGTCGGGCCATGGCCAGCTACGTCACCAGGCTGGAGCCTCCGGGTTGGAGAGCTCGCTTCGACGACGGCTCCTGGGTCGCTGAACTCGTCAAAGCCGCGCCTGCTGCCCCGTCGGCGCGACGGGGCAGCAGGCGCGAAGCGCTTTTGTACGCCTGGGAGAAGTGGGCAATCGAAAGGCTCGGGCCTCTGCGATGGAGGCACGTGGATATGGGCGAAGACATGAGCCTGAGACTCATCGAGCCCGGCGATAACCGGGGCGAGTGGGGCATGGCGACCTTCACGATACTCGTCTCGAGCGCTGGAAACATCTACGTGTCTGATCACATGGGGGTGACATCACAGCACCCCAATGTGATCGAAGCTCTTGCATACGCTGCCGAAAAATCAAATATTGTTTACCTGGGTAAAAGTCTAAAGTACTCATCGATTTTCTTCCACGGAGAGCAAGCCGGATACGGGAGATTCGTCCCGTCGCCGCTTGACCTCAAGGGAAAGGTTGTCGAGCAATTTGATTGCAGCGCGGATAATGTATGGTATTTATACTTCACCGATGGCACATCCGCCGCCATCGAGGCGGAGATCGACCCGGTTCTCGGCCTGCCGGTGATTGCGCTGGCCCCAGGATCAGAGGTGGCACCCGATGAATGACGTCGGCGAATCGCCAGGGTATCCAACATTTATCAGAGGGATAAGGCGGCGATTCGAGATGTTAGGCGACCGAAATCGATCTAGCGAAGATCCGCCGCCTTCGAACCGAATCAGACCTGGAGAGGCGGCGGCGAGCCCCTACAGAACGGAGTCAAAGATGCCTGTTGCGCCTACACGAAAACTGAATGTATGGAAGGGCCGTGCGATCTGCTCGGAGTGTGAGCATTGGCCGGGTAAAGACGCTAATCTTGATAGTGGATGTAAAAGCACATTCATAGAGCGTCGAGATTTTGTTTCGGGGGAGGACATCGTTATAAGACGAGCCCCGAAGGTATCCAACAGACATGGCGGCTGCGCTGGCTTTAAGCCGGTCAATCATCGTCCAGCCGGCGCGTTTTGGAAATTTCGACAATGGTGGGTCAGATATTTCAGCGGAGACTGACTCCGTCGACCATGCTAATCCGGTGGCAAGATGGGGGCCTGCGGAGAGCGTGATCTGTAAGTTCAGTGAGCCGAGTCCTTGATCTCGGTAGAGACCACAAGCGAGAAAGGCGGAAAATGTATGTACCGAAGCTATCATCAGGCAATCGAAGAATCGAACTATTGGCGAGACGGTCGCGTCCAAGCTGCGATGCGCTCGAGCGTGTGGAGCATCCTCGCTCAGGGCCGACACTCGGCGCTGATCCAGCTCGACGAAGATTGGGTCGTCGAAAATCTTTACGACCCGAAGATCGAGTCTGCGAGAGAGGCGATGTGTGATGCGCGTGAACCTCTCACAGACAGGCTTCGCATGCTCAGGATGCTGCGAGACTACTGTTCCGAGCGGGAGCGAGAGGAGCGGGGCTTTTTCATCGGGGTACTCGATGGCTCATATCGGGCCCATCTTGCCGCCAAGAGATTTGTGGAAGACCGTCGCGCCATTGATGCGATGATGAACCAGGAGATCGCTCAGATCGATCGGCAGATCGAGGTGAATGTCCCACTCGATTCATTCTTAAAAAACCTTGGCATTACGGACTTCAAGATTGAGGTGTCGACGACTTTTGAAGTCTGCGGGACTTGCGATGGGTCTGGCAAAGTCGTAAACCCCAACATCGACGCGAGCGGACTTACCCGCGACGAATTCGCGGATGACCCCGACTTCGCTGAAGATTACTTCTCGGGCGTCTTTGACATCGAGTGCCCCGCATGCGGCGGTCTCCGAGTCCAGGCTGTTCCAAAATTTCCAAGGTGGCTCGACGACATGATCAAGGAGCACGATCGTGACGAAGCCGAGTATGTTAGGGTGGTTTGCGCTGAAAGGGCGATGGGGTGCTGATGGCTGTTTACACAAGCATGGAGGATGTCCTGATGGAGATCGAAAAAATAGTTGAAGAGCGCAAGGCATCTGAAGATCCGAAGATTGTAGAAGATGCGCAAAGTATCTTTGAGAAAATTAGAGATATTTATGACCGAGGGGAGGAATACGGGTCTTGGAATAGCGCCCTTTTCTCCCAGCTAAAGCCTCTTCATGACCTGCTCGTTTCTGACGGATGGGAGGCTGAGAGAAGGTGGATACACAATCCTGATAAAGCCAGACATTTTGATGGGGAGATGCGCATGTCCTCTTGGCCAAAAAGTACATACTACATAATCATGTTATCCCCATGCGGCTACTACGAGGTCCGTATTCAAGGGAGCCCCGGTTACATGGGGGGGCAGCTCACGGTTCGCTTGACCGAGAATGTAAAGTAGATGGATGTGTTCGTAGGAATTATTCTGCACGGAGGAAGCGTTGGCTCTGCATATGACGTGAGCACTGAGGGGTGCGGTGAGGGGTGCGGCGGGGGCTACAGTAGAGGCGGGAACGCCGGCGGCTACGGCAGCGGTGAAGGGGATGGATGCGGATGTGGAGGATATTTATACGCATACGGAAAAATGGTTTCCACTGGCAGGGGATGCGGATACGCGGCTGGTGGCGGTGATAGTTGGGGTAATGGCGGATTATCTAACGGGGAGTATATTATGATGTGTGATGAGGGCGATGGGTATGGGAGCAGCTGCCGTATCCCTGGAGAATTTGAAGGTTTTTTGAAATGGACATCGTGAGAATTTTTTTATCCGGAGCCAATTTCATTGCTGGTGAAGATTTCGTAGTTTTGGGGCCAGGTGAAAGCGCTGGCTCCGGTGACCAGTTCAGTGTTGGTTTTGGTCGAGGTAAGGGGTTTTCGCACGGAGCTGGCGACTCGGCCGGATCATCATCGACTCATAGGGACTTAGATATCCTTACCCTCGATTCATGCGGTGGCATCGGCAATGGCATCGGAAGTGGAGGGGGCTTCTCTGATGGAGGGGCCGGAAATGGGGGCGGAGATGGAGATGATGGTTGGATGCTAGAGGAATTGGAGTTCTTGAAATGGACATTTTAAATATTATTCTTGGTGAAATCGACTTACTTGCTGAGACAGACGAGCTTGTGTTCGGATCGGGTTTGTGCTGCGGGAGGGGTCTTGGTGGCAAGGGGATTGGTGAGGGGAGAGGTGTTTGGGGTGGAGACGGGGAGGGGAGTGGTTTTGGCGCGCTAGATTGTTACGGTTATATGGGATCTGGATTTGGCGGGGGCTATGGACATGAGAGTGACGGTGGTGACGGTGTTGGTGGCGGTTGTGGCAATCCATTTGAATGGAAATGCGTTTTGAAATGGATATCCTCGTAGAAAAGATTCTATGGGGCGCAGATGCGCATCTCGAGTTTAACGAGTCTGTTGACGGTAGTGGTTACGACATTGCCGGAAGCAGATACGGCTGCGGCGTAGGCAGCGGCATTGGATACGGCCAAGGAAAATGCGTCGGAGATGGTCGAGGCGATGCTTATTGTGGCGGCGGCGATGGAAGAGGCAGCGGCAGCGGCCAAGGCGACACTCGTAACAGCGGGCACGGCTACGGTAACGGATGTGGGTACACGAGCTGTGCCAGGGTCTATCAGAAAGAGGTGGTTAAATGGACATCTCCTTAGCAAAGATTGCTTCAGAAAAAAACCTCATCATGGAGCATGATTTAATAACCTTCGGGGGAGGTAGCGCTGGAGGCGCTGGAGATAAGCACATCCCTGGTGAAGGATACGGAGATGGGGGCGGATATGGAGCCGGCGAAGGAGAGGGTAGTTGCTCAAGCTATGGCGACGATTACGGACGCCGTTGGTCCGACGGCGCAGGAGATGGGAGCGGGGATGTTTTCTTCAGTTGCCAAGATGACGGAAATGGATACGGAGATTGCAGATGCAGGGTTCAAAAAATGGTGGTTTTCAAATGGACATGATTTCCTCCAAGGCCCTATCTGGGTATGAGATCTTCCTCGAGGATGACGAGGAAACCGTCGGCTTAGGCTTCGATTTTGGAGACGATGCTTATTGTGGCGGCGGCGATGGAAGAGGCAGCGGCGGCGGCGCCGGTGTCTCCGTAGGCAGCCACGGTGGATACAGCGGCGGCTACGGCAACGGAGACGGCCTTAGCGACTGTGGTATAGGCGAGGGCTACGGCGGCGGATATGGCTACGGCTGGGAAGAAAGAGTGGTGGTCAAATGGTCATCGTCGAAGCTCTGATTCTTTCGGATGCGGACATATTCGCCGAAGTCGATAAGTTGGTCGCCGGGAATGGAACCGGAGATTCTCCAGGCAATGGTGTAGGAGGTTCCCATAACGCCTACGGCGTAGGCAGCGGTTATGGGGGCGGCATGGGATACGGTGACGACTATGGCGGGGTTGGCGGCGGAGGCGACGGCCATGGCGGGGGCGAAGGCTATGGCGGTGGCCATGGCGGAGGCGACGGAGAAGGTCGCGGCGCCAGCATGAGCTTCGACGCAAGGGAAAGAAAAACGGTCAGGTACGCCTCCCCGCGGGGGTGGCAGAAAGGTTCATCTTGACAAAAAACCCGCAGGAGCGACTAGTGCCGACAGCGAAGGCTCACTTCATATATTGCAAATCGTGGCTCGATGGCATGATGGGCATGATGGTAGATTCGGGGATAATGAGGAGAGTTGAGGGGGGCGTTTTTGAGGAATTGCCTCACGAGATGGTGTCGCTTGGCATGGTGTCTTGGATTTATTCTAGACACAAAAGGCTGGGTCACCCCGTCATCGAACCAGAATCGCATCTCGCGGCAGCCCTTGCAGATCACACAGACTTCAATGACATGATCTCCAGTGAACTGCCGGAGATGCCCCATGATTGCCTTTGGATCACCTTCCCACCAGGATTCGACATATTTTTGGATGAAGTTCTAAAGCCGGAGAGTCTCAGGGTTTCTGGCGCGTACGTCATGTCTGCTCACGATGAGGGATCTCTCGTGGTCTATCTATGGGCGCCACCGAAGCATGGGCGAGAGATTGGCGATGATCGCTTCTCTTATATGTCCATCTGGCCAGGGGTCGATCTCGACGAGCGCCTCGGGAAAAAGTGGACTGACGGCGAGGTCGTCGACGGGCAGATTGCCAGGATGCAAAAGAGCCTGACCGACAAAGAGAAGGATGACTGGAAACGGGCTCTGCGAATGATTCTTGGCACGTTGCTCTACATGCAGTGCGACGGCTCCATCATCGACATCGTGACTTCTGAAGACCGTGAGGAAGGCTTTAGAAAGCGTCACGGCCGGAAGAGGAACTTGAACAAGGGGCTGGCCGGAAGAGAACGTAAGGCGCTCGACGCTTACGGGCACAGCGATATCATCTATGTCGGCTCGGGCTGGGCAGACACTCGAGAGGGGCAGGCCTACAGCCGCGGCAGAGAACTCGAGGCTGCTGACAACCCCGAGTCGAGACGGCGCCACTGGGTGAGAGGGCACTTTCGTAACCAGGCGCACGGCGCCGGCTACATGCTCAGGAAGCGCATATGGATTTCCCCACATCAGCGAGGGGATGATACTCTGAACAAAAGCGAGGTGACCTACAGAGTTAGGTCATGAGGAGATACGCATGGCAGATAACTACACGTTTTTCAGCGAACTCATCGGCCCCTTTACCCGAGAGTGCATCCTCTGGGTCGACAAGGAAATGAACGAGGGCACGACATTTTGGGGCGACCCCAGCGTAGGGGATTTCGACTCTCCGGAAGAGCATTCTGGATGGGAGAAGTATAAGGCGTGGGCAGACTATTATGACATCATGGAGGATGAGGAGGCGCTCAGCTTTGACTGGCAGGTCGTCGACAGAGAGTACATTTGGATATACTCGCTGGACTCCGGAAACATGGACCAGGCCGCAAAGTTCATGCAGCGCCTCCTGAAGAATTACGGGAGGCCCGGCCAAGCGCTCAAGATCGAGGCGGCTTTCACATGCTCCAAGCCAAGGGCGGATGAGTTCGGCGGAGCCGCAGCGATCGTCACAGCCGAAAAAATCGAGTTCATGTCGACGTCGCATTGGGTCCAAGAGCAGATGAAAAAGGTTAAAAATCCTTGACCTGGAAGGAGCTCGTGCGAATCGTCGACGCTGGCGGAGCCATCGTGGTCGACATCAGCGTCGTTGACCGGTGGGCTAGCGTTCTCATGTGCGAGGCGAAGACGAAGATTACTGTCTACGAGATTCCACACGAAGTAGTATCCCGCCTTGCGGGCCTAATCAAACGGTGCTAGGGTCGCCTAGCCGAGCATACTGAAAGAGAGGGGACTATGCGCCTCAGTCTATGGTACACAAACTTTTTGTTTAGTATCAAGCCTATAACTTGGACCGAAAACGAGTGGGGGGTTGTACTGGCCTGCTTCAATGTGGGCGTCATGATTCTCGCGACGCTGGTTTTTGGGCTGGTGATTTAATCATGCTCAAGTTCAATATTGTCAAGGACGGGATTGGCTGGGCGATTTTCGTCGCAGACGAAAGCGATGTTCCGGCCTGGAAATCTACTCGATCATTTCCCACCAAAGAAATGGCTATTCAAGATCTCCTGATGTTGCACACGCAGCTTCAGGTATTACTGGCGTCGAGCATTCGCTCTCCGAACCAGAATTTGACAAAGAAAGAAAAAGGATGATCAACCAAAAGAAGAAGAACAAGGCCCTGCGTGACGAGATCGCGGCAGACGTCGACAACCTGACCCCCGAGCAGATCGCAGATCTGAACACGGGCATGGATGAGGTCGAGGGCAACACCAAGATTGTCTACTTCATGATCGGCGGGCTTGCACTGGGCCTCATCGTTCTCACCATTCTCAGCATGTAACCTGGAACAAAGGAGGAGCGAAGTCTATCATGAGTGTGGAACAGCAGCTCCCGACGTTCCAGATGATCGTAAAGGAAGACGTCGAGCCTGACGCCATCAAGGCGCAGGCCCGGCGTTCAATCAAAAGACTCGAAGGTGATCGCTGTGAGGTGGTCAAGATCGAAGTCTTAGCAACTGGTGTCTTCGACACTCCTCGAGGTCAGTACAAGGGCAAGAAGCTCCTTGTGCATTACCGGAAGGTGACTGACGAAGACATTTTGTTCGTGCATCCTGACTACGATAAACTCGTAACAAAGATGCACTAGTTCAATGTCTTGCCCCTCGGCATCTGCTGGGGGGCAAGACATCTATTTGGAGGAATCATGATGGATAAGTCAGTTCCGGGATACAGGATTTGGAAAGATCAGTGGGGATGTACACCTTGTTCGTGGCGGTGGGCCAAGGATGGTTTTGAAGACAAGGGTTATGCCGGTCAAAATCATGGCGGCGCATCGAGTCGCGAGGGGGCGGTCCAGGGGGCCATTTTGCATAAGAGGGCTCTTAAAAATGCGAAGGATCAGGAGAAGTAAGCGTTCAAAATATAGCTGCCAAATGAGGCACGCGCAGATGCGAGCCTCAGAGCGATACGGAATCTTTTGCTCGCTCGCAGACCTTGTAGAAATTTCCTATATTATACGTGCTCAAAAAGCAAAGTTTGTGGAGAGGCAAAGCAACAGGCTCACGGTCTGGGATTTGTTTTACCAAGGGAAGGAAGTGAGAGTGATCTACGACAGCCACAGGAAGTCCATTGTCACGTTTTTGCCGTACGAATGTGTGGGTGACGGTGCCAATGATTTGCATACGGAAGTAGGCGATGAGGGAGGCAGGGTATGAGTGACTGCGCAATCTTAAGCGGCTCGATTGCGGGACTTGCGTTGAGCCTGGTCCTCGGCGGGGCGATCTCCGTCCTTGCTCTTGGACTCGCCTTCACGGCTCTCGATGAGTCTAACAAGAATGGCATAGCCGCGAACCTCGTGGCCATGTGGCGCAGGCGCAGTGTGGTAACTTTCTCCATCGCTGGCGCCATACTCATAGCATCTCCCGTATTATTAGGCGTCACTGTGGCCGTCAGCGAATCGTATAAAGAGGCTTGCCCGACTGAGGAGAAGGATCCATGAAGGCGGACGTGAGGGAGCGGTGGGTCAGGGCGCTGCGATCTGGTAAGTATAAGCAGGGTTGGGGTAGGCTTTGCTCTGTTGAGCATGGGGAGACCAGTTTTTGCTGCATCGGAGTCCTGGCGAATGAAGAGCTCAATGGCCATTGGATCGAAGAGTCGGAGGGCCTTCAGGGTTTTCATAGGAAAGGATTGAAAATTTGGTGGGAGTTTTATTACGATGGGTCTCTATTTGGGGAAACGGGCAGTCTTAACAACGATGCATTGGCGGAGCTTGAGCTTAGCGATTTCCATCAATTTAAGCTTACTGAGATGAATGACAGTGGGTGTTCTTTCAGCGAAATCGCCGACTGGATCGAGGAGAACCTGTGATGGATAAGATGAATCAGGCTGTAAAGAAAAGGTGGATCAAGGCGCTGCGCTCTGGGAAGTACCGGCGTGGCGAGGGCAGGCTTTGCACGACATACAAAGGCAGATCCAAGTTCTGCTGCCTCGGAGTTTTGGCCAACGAGGAGCTCGATGGCGAGTGGCAGGAATCTGACGAGCTTTACGAGGGAAACACAGCGTGGGAGCTGTGTTACAAGGGGGATAGGGATGGTGACCTGCTCCCCGGAATTGCGCTCATCGAAATCGGTCTCAGTATCGAGCGTCAGTCCAAATTGGTTGGCATGAACGATGCTGGAGAATCTTTCTCGGAGATCGCCGACTGGATCGAGGGGAACCTGTGATGGGCGATGAGGAAATGAATGAGGCTGTAAAGAGGCGATGGATCGCTGCTCTTAGGTCGGGGAAATACCGCCAAGGTGAGGGTTGTCTTTGCGCAACAGCCAAAGGCAGAACTAGGTTCTGCTGCCTCGGCGTCCTGGCAAACGAAGAGCTTGATGCTGAGTGGGTATTCTCCAACGATCCTTATAATCCAACGTGGTCACTGCATTACAAAGGAGATGAGGATGATGGTCTGCTACCTAAAGACGCGCGGCGCGAACTCGGCCTCAGTGCTGATCAGGAGCAGGACCTGTCCGATATGAATGACGAAGGTAAGAGTTTCAGGGAGATCGCCGACTGGATCGAGGAGAACCTGTGATGTCAAATATTAAGATGAAGAAGGCTGTAAAAGATAGATGGGTCGCCGCTCTTAGATCTGGAAAGTACCGGCAAGGCAGAGGGTATCTTTGTACTAC
>Ga0209986_10002972_pt1 | contig 15090 bp, 19 predicted proteins | sample BlataG_FD_183168 | JGI IMG/M metagenome (GOLD analysis project Ga0209986, IMG submission 183168) | Deep subsurface microbial communities from Black Sea to uncover new lineages of life (NeLLi) - Black_00105 metaG (SPAdes) (version 2) | ecosystem: Environmental > Aquatic > Marine > Oceanic >...
GGGGGGGGGGGGGGGGGGGAGAGATGAGATGGGCTGAGATGTGTGAGAGGGAAAAGATAATTCAATTAAAAAATCTACTTACTCTACCTCATCTCTATATATGCGTTGAATGAGTAAATCGCCACGGGCACTAATGAAATAAAGGGCACCAAGAGACTCCATCTATGTTTGTATATGTAAAGAAGAGAGAAAAGGGGTGTCGGTCGGTGTGTGGGAGGTCGATCAGTGAGCCTGAGATTAGCACTGATTGTTCTATTAGCGATGTCCAAGTCCAGATTTGAAAATAAGGACCTATATATGACGTTTTAAACACAAGGAATGTGTATGTATCTGGCCTGAAATCGGTGATATTTGACTCTGTGGTAGTGTCAGAATAATATCAGAATGATCTTTGACGTTTTATGGACATAAACAGCCAACGCTAGGGAGACTAAGATGATCGTGGCGATGTCTACAATCTAAAAACAAGTTTTGAATACGCTAATTATGACTGTGGAAGTGGCAATCATGGGCCCTTGAAGGGCAGCAACGAAGCAGGAGAAAGTTTTAAGGGATGGAGCCAACCGAGACACCCCTGATTAGTTTTTAACAAATATTATACCGGTGTCAACGTCTTTCATACCAACTTGGTAACCAGCATCTTTAAGGAAAACACTGCAATTTCTCGACTTTGCATCATTTTTTGTTCTTAGACACGATAATATCAAAGACAATCACTCTCAAGGTTAATTCTGATTAGAATTGTGTACTTTGTATCATAGATTAGACATGGCTGCCATCATCAAAGCAGTGGGAGGCATATTTCGAGGTGCAGGAAGGGCAATCGATGAATTAGGGTGTGCACTTCAAGGAAGTTTAGCTTATAGAGAGTCACGTAAGTATCTTACAAGCACACACATCATGCCGATTCAAATCTCTACTCGCCTTCTCATCACCCATTCCTCCCTAACTCCCTCATCGCTCATCACAAACAGTGAACCGAGCGCAGACGGTGATGGAACTCACCGGCCTTAAACCCCGACTAGGCAAAAATGTCTTCGTAGCTCCCAACGCCTCTGTCATTGGCGATGTCAAAGTCGGCTCTGGTTCCTCAGTTTGGTACGGAGCCACTCTCAGAGGCGACGTCAACAATATCACCATTGGAGAACAAACCAACATTCAAGACAATGCCATCATCCACGTCGCTAAGAACAACGCCCAAAAGAAACCAGCTCCCACCATCATCGGGAGCAATGTAACCATTGGTCACGGAGCCACAATCCATGCCTGTACAATAGAGGACGGCGTTGTCATTGGCATGGGCGCCACCATAATGGATGGCGTCGATGTCAAAAAAGGCGCCATTGTCGGCGCAGGCGCCATGGTCACGCCCAACACCACAGTCAACGCTGGCGAAGTATGGGCTGGAGCACCTGCAAAGATGCTCAGACAGATAGCACAAGGTGAAACTGCCTTTATAGAGCAAGCAGCTGTAGATTATTCTCAGTTGGGGGCGGTACATGCCGCAGAGTGTGCTAAATCATTTCCAGAGGTGGAATTGGACAAGGCTAGGAGGCATGATAAGACAGTGAGGGACCCAGATTATGATAATCAGAGAGGGGTGAAGAGGGATCCTGAGACCAGAGAAATCATTGCTGTTGCTAATACTACGTGAAGGAGAAGGGGGGAAAAGGGGAGAGAGAGAGAGAGAGAGGATGAATTGTTATTAGAATATTTAGGTAGAAGGCTTAGTAGTTTTAATGTGTAAAATGATAGAAGTTACATAACAGAGAGTATGCTCTACCTCATTCTACTATTTGAGTAAGGAACCCCCCCCTCACACCGCTCGCTACTATCTTCTTTTCCTGCTACCACTTCTTGTCCTCTTCCTCCTCCCTCCCCCCCTCCTCCTTCTATCCCTACTATCCTCACTACCACTATCAGATGATGAAGAATATAGAGAGCTACTACTACTGCTGGTATAACTAGAAGTAGATCCACTATCACCACTTCTACTACTGGTTTTAGTCGTACTACTATCACTATCACTATCACTATCAGAAGATGAAGATGAAGATGATGACGGAGATGAACTTCTCCTCTTCCTTCTTCCTCTACTCTCACTCTTACTCATATTTTTCTTCTTCTTTTTATCCTCCTCTGCTGCCGCCTTGAGAGCAGCAGCTTGCTGTGCAGCTTGAATCTGAGCCTCCTTCAGTAAATCCCTCATCCTATCAGTCACCGCTCCCAACCCAATAGAAGTGAAGAAATTGATAGAAAACCTCATATTCTTAGCACTATCAGTAGGGAACAACCCCTCAAACCCACCTCCTACTGGATCAGCCACCTTGTCAACCAACTTCTTCATCCCCAGCTCCTCTGCCAGCTCCTGGAATAAAAACTTGATAAAAATACGAGACGATGATGTCGTATCCTCCTCTGTCAATCTGATGCATCCCATCACGCTCCAAGGTAGTGCATCAGTAGCAAGCAAGTGTGAAAACAGTTTCGCTACATTTCTTACTTTATTTGTCTCTAATCTATGCACCAGTGTGTATTGAGAATGAAAAGCTTGAGCAAATCCTTGTTCGTAGTACCGCCTGAGTTTGCAGAATCTCTCTGCCAGCAGGGAGTACATTTTATTGTGAGTCTTCTCTTGGCTGGCACATTCAATGATCATGGTGACTATTTCAAAGGAATGCTTCTCGGGTATGTTCATCCTTAGGATTTTGTGCCCTGCTTCTTCATGTGTCAGGGACGATTGTATTGCCAAGTAGATGGTGCGGCGAAGATTCACCAGGTCTGTTCCTGTAAGATCTTCTATCTCTTGATTATTATTATGAGTAGTAGTAGTAGTAGAAATAATACCACCAGCTCCTTCTCCCTCCTCCTCCTCTTCATCACTGTCGTCTTCTTCCTCTTCAGATGATGAAGACTCTCCTCCCTCTTCGTCACCACTGCTGCCATCATCATCATCATCATCGTCGTCCCCGAGCAATTCCTTTTTTATAGCAGAATATTCAGCCTCATGCTTATCATAGTCAGGGTCAAATCTAAACACATCCAACTCAGTATGTGGTTGTACTGCATCATCCAGACTGACTTCATGCGTAATCTGATCCTCGATCTCCACCAAATCTAGTCCTTCTCGGACAGCAGGATTATCTGTGGCAAAGCCCTTTTTCCAACTGGCAAATAATGCTTCTACCACATATTGGGTGCGTTTACTGACATTAGTACCTTCCTGTACGATGTCTCTCAGTCTGTCGTACACGGCACGGAGGCCAGCCGCGTTGACGTCGCCCAAAAAGGCGCCAACTTCTAAAACAAAGGCACAGGCAACTTGAACGGAATCGTCAGATGGCTGGGAAAGGAGGAGAAATAAGACTTCTAAAGCTAGTAGTTCGTGTGCAACTTGTTGGTTGACTAGATGGGCTATAAACCGCAATGAAGCAGTGCACAATGGCTTGTCGTTTCGTTTGAATGCCTTTTTAAACTGCAGCACTATTCGATGCAGCAAGAGCTCCCCAATTTCAGGAAATTTGGTGTTGACGACGGCTAATAAAGCTGCATACACTGGGGTGAATAGAGGGGATGCTACTTGGCTCTTTAATAGAGCTTTACACAGTAAACCACGGCCTCTGATCAGGTTCTCTGAGAAGAGGTCTGGAAGGATGTGTTTGACGTTGATGACGTTGGCCTTGTTGACCAGGCCATTTAGGGATTTGCGGAGAGCGTCCCATGTAAGCCGTTGGTAAGCTTCACTGGTCTTGTCAGTCTCTGCTGCCATCATCTGGGCAAGCTTAAATGGAGGAATGTAGACTCCACCAGCCCTGCTAATGGGAGGGGGTGGTCTGGTGGTGGCGGCAGGTTGAGGAGGTGGGGGGGCTCTACGACCGTTGGATGTCGGGACGGCATTATTTTCAACTTCTGGCAGGTTGCCACGTTGCCTTTTGGGGCTGCGTTCCATGATATGACAGAGTTATTTTGAGGTGTTTTCGAGTTGGAATTATTGGTGATTTTGTGTTATTCGCCCAAATCGCCACTAGACGAACACCGATGAAAATCAATGAAATCTGCACACTATATAACTTAATTGTATGCTTATAGTCTGTCAATGGTTTAAATATACCCATGCATATAATTTGGTTAACTTGAAGCTGATCTATTGAGAACCTCTTCCTCAAAACTTTTGAAACATTTTTTCAACGCTCTCCCCCAAGCAATCTAGCTTCAAATCCAGTGATTTCCACCCTATGCCACTATTAGTTTCACTTAATTGATTACCATCACGTTTTCAGTAAAGCTCAAACAGCGCCATAGTAGAACCATGCCATATAATCTGGAGATCAAAATAATGTGCACTTTTCCTTCTTCCTTATCACATAGTAGACATAAGCTAGCGCATTCATCTCCTAGAAACTATAGATGCTCAACAATTAGACCACAAGCCCTATTTCAACTCTTTGGCGGTTCGACATCCACACTGTCTGAACGACCTCTGTACCGACAGTCTGATTCAATATCCACAAAAAACATTGGCAAAATCAGCCCCATGGGCATCGGCACTTGGGCCTGGGGCAATAAGCTCCTTTGGGATTATGATGAAAGCATGGACGACGAGCTCAGACAAGTTTTTAATACATCCCTTGCCAGCGGAATTAACTTTTTCGACACTGCGGATTCCTACGGTACCGGTAAACTCAACGGCAGATCTGAGCAGCTACTGGGGTCGTTCCTCGACGACTACCCTGGAAGTAATAAAACTAAATCCAACGTTAAAATAGCCACCAAACTAGCAGCATATCCATGGAGATTAACTCCCAACCAATGGGTCAACGCCGCCAAGGCAAGTTTGAAACGTACAGGTCAAGATCAACTAAACCTTGTTCAGCTTCATTGGAGCACCTCCAACTATGCCCCATTACAAGAACGATTGATGTGGGATGGTCTAGTGGCTATATACGAGCAAGGACTAGCTGAAGGTGTAGGTGTATCAAACTTTGGACCGAAGCAATTGCAGAAGATTCACGCATATCTAGAAAAGAGAGGTGTTCCACTGACAGCGGTACAAGTGCAGTACAGCTTGTTGAGCAGGGGGAAGGAACAGGAAGCAGTCAGAGCTGCTGCAAAGGATCTAGATCTAGCTCTTATTGCATATTCTCCTCTAGCTCTTGGATTGTTGTCTGGAAAGTACCATCTCAATACAATTACTAATACGACTAATAGTAATAATAATAAGTTGCAAGAAGAAGCAACGGTGGTGGTACTACCAGGAGGACCTAGGGGATATTTATTCAAGAAGATTCTGCCTGGATTGGGCCCCCTACAACAAGTAGTGAGTGAAATAAGCCGTAATAGAAAAAAGACAGCTTCCCAAGTGGCAGTCAATTGGTGCATATGCCAAGGGACGGTGCCAATAGTGGGGGTGAAGAACATGGGTCAGCTGAAGGATAATATGGGAGCCATGGGATGGAGGTTGAGTGAGGGTGAGGTGGAAGCTTTGGAGGATGCTGCAGATATGGTTCCTGTGCAAATGCAGCAGAATATCTTCCAAACAAAGTAAGGTCATTGGGGTTGGTGGTTGGGATGTGGAGATGGGCTTTGGCAGGTGGTGATAAACTGGATACTGATGTAGCTGGAGGGCGTGTAACACAAGGTGATTATTGACACCATCTTGAGTTTCACTTAGATTTATCGAACAGAAACAAGTTCAGACAATATCCCTGATACCTTGATCGCTTTTCTTGGAAAATGAAGATGTTATCTTCACAACTATGCTCTTCGGTCCTTAGAAACTCTGCAATATACATAACTACAAACCATCTCACATATAAATGCAATAGGGTAGCTCGCCACAACAAACATTGCCCACCGACCTCGGCATCTTCCTCGGCACCTCTCCCCTCTTCAGACGACCCTCCTCCTCTTCCTCCTCCAGCCGGCATCGTTGGCTGGTGGAAGACACAACAAGCCAAGACTGCTGAACTCCGTTCCAAACTCGCTTCACTAGGATTAGCTGCAATACTAGCCTATGGCATGTTTGACGGTCTCTCCTATACCATTGCCTTTAGCATCGCCTTTCTGGGTTATGAGGCGCAGACGGGTCTGAATCCCACTCAAAATGTAGCAGATATCATCAAAATATGCATTCTCATGTGGGCAGGGAATAATGTCACACGCCCCTTCCGTCTAGCTGGAGCAGCAGCACTTGCTCCATTCATGGATACTACGATGATTCGTATTCAACAAAAGTTGAGATTGCCCAGCAAGTTTTGGGCATTTGCATTGGTTGTTGCAGCTGTGGCGTCCATTTGCTTGGGCATTGTTGGTGCTTTGTTCTTATCCAGGTGGGTGGTGGCTTGATAAAATGTCCATCCATTGTAAATAAATTATGTATATATATTACTTTTAAAGTATGTCAAATCATAGCTGCTTGTGAGTCTATATATTAGTAGTTACACATGCAGGGAGGGGAATGAGAGAAGCTAAAAAATAAGTTGTTGAACAACATTGCTTTTTTGACCATGTAAGTTGCATAGGAACTAAAATATTGTGCATGGGAAGGAAGAAGAAGGAGGGAAATAATGTGAACATCTAATGCACAATGCTTATTCTACATTGCTCTCTTGGCAGCAATTAACCAGCTATTTTTATTGCTGTCATTGCTGGTACCTGCGTTGTCGTTGCTCTTCTCATTGATATCATTCTTAATATCATTATCATTATTAGTGTTGTTGTTGTTGTTACGGCCCCTACCCCTACCTCTGTTGCGACGGCTACGTCTACCACCTCTTCCTCTCCCTTCTCCTACTGCAATCGTAGGTAGTAGAGTGCCGGCTGGAGATGGCTTGGCAAGTGCTTCTTGCTGAGCTTTTTGTTGTTTGTTACTCTTGGCCGCATTCTCTGCATTTGTCCTCTGCTTGACCACTGCACATGTCAAAAGTGTCACAAATGATGTACGCTCCATAACGGCCTCTTCAACTTCTTCTTCTTCTTCAGATAATGGTGGGGATACAGCAGCATTAACACTCTTCTCAGCAGAAGTATGGCTATTCCTACTGCCCACCACTCTGGCTTCCTCTCTCTCCCTGGCTTTTTCCTCCATACAAGCTGCTTGGGCAGCAAGCTCGGTAAGACCGGCTTCTTCTCTGGCATCCTTCATGAGGCCATAAAAGAAGGAAGCACGATCACTGCATTCCAAGACCATAGTGTTGGGATCAAGAAGGGCTTCAAGGAGGGCTATGTCCTCCTCCTCCTCCTTCCCCCTCTCCTTCATTTCCTCGCCTTCTTCTTGAGGTTGTTCATCAGTGAGGACCTTCTCCTCCTCCTTCATTTCTTCTCCTTCTCGGGGTTTTTCATCAGTGAGGGCAGTGACTGGGCTGGTAGTGGTGGTGGTAATGATGGTGATATGGGCAGTGGTGGCATCCTCTATGGTACAGTCAGCAGGTTTTGGTGAAATGTTTTGTTTTATAATAGCGGGAGTAGCTGCAACCATCACTATTGGTGGCTCTTTGCCCTTTTCATCCTTCATCTCCTCACGTACTTCCAATTTCACTTGCACTTGCTCCTCCTCACCACCGTCACAAGCAGCAGCTGACGCCGCAGCAGCAGCACGAGGAGAAGGTGAAGGTGGAGGCATGGCAACCCAGCCCTGGGGGTAGTATGGAGCCCCAGGGTGAAACATATACTGAGGATGGTGCTGATAATGGTGAGGTGGTGGTGGTGGTGGGGAAGGACAAGGAGAGTAGTACATGGGAGGAAGATGCTGGTAAATGGGAGGAGGAGGTTGCATGGCATACCCGTTGATCATGGATACCCGTGGTGGTGGTGGGGGTGATGCTTCATCAGTTCCTGGTGGTGGTGATGGTGATACAGATGATGACTGTGGTGCCAGCATCTCTGGATGATGATTGCTACCAAAGTACACAGGGTGTGCCCAGTAATGAGGAGGTGGAGGAGGGTACAAGGGCCCATATGGTTGCTGGTAGTGGTGTTCAATGTACCGAGCGTGGGGAACTGCATGATAGGGGGCATGGCTAAATGGCGGTGCATGTTGTGGCTGTGGGGTCCCTTGGAGTGGCACATTGGTGTCATTGTTGTTGCTACTACGCGTCTCTACACGCTGCTGCTGCTGATGGCGATGCATTGTAGGAGTGGGAGATGGAGACAGAGGAGGATGGGATGCTTTGGCTGGTGATGAGGAAGACGACGATGACAATGACGGTGCTCCTGATGGAACAGTCTCCTTCTTCTTATTAATAGTGATGATGGTGCTCTTGTTGGCAGCAGGAGCAAGAGGAACAAGGGGGGCAGGAATAGGTGCAGCAGCAGGGGAAGAGGAAGCAGAAGAGGGGCGAGAAGTCCCATCCTTGACCATGGCTGCATAGCTGACAATGACAGGGGCAGTGACCTTTGGTGGTGGGGGAGGTGGTGGTAGGGGGATGGTGATGCCATGCTTTGTAATTTTACCATTGTCCATAATGGTGGTGCGCTTGTTGTTGTTGTTGCTGCTGCTGCTGCTGCTGCTGCTGCTGTTGTTGTTGCTGTTGTTGTTGCTATTATGATTCTTCTCGGTTTTGTCGCCGTAAGCATTCGCACCACATACAGCGGGAATGAGAGTCTCCTTCGTGTTGCGAATGCTTACGTTGGCACCTAATTGCTCAATGGACACTGGAGCTGCTGCTTCCTCTTCTTCTTTATCAGGAATGAAGAAGGGATTGTCTCTCAAATAGAAGGCGGTGTTGTTCTTGTCATTGTTGCTATCAGCATATGCTGCTGGGGAGGTGGAGAGGGCTGATGATAGAGAAGAAGGGACTGGGGTAGACGTACCGCTACTGCTGACACTTGCTTCAATCGTCTGCTTCTCCTTCTTGCCTTTGTTTTTTTTCTTCTTCTTCTTCTTCTTCTTCTTGTTGTTGTTGGTGGTGGCGGCGGTGCTAACAAACTGGTCTCTCATGACTTCCAACACCTTCTTGTTGATGTTGGTAATACCAGCAGCATGAGCTGCTGCACCTTCCTCCACCAATAAATTCGTCATCATCATCTTAGCCTGGCCTTCAAGATAGTCAAAACGACTTTTAGTCAACTGTCCAAGTACCATGGCGCCATACTCTGCAGCAAGATCAGCTCTAATGCCAGCCATAGTGGGGGTGATGGGAGTAGTACGAGTACCACCCGCAGCAAGAATGGCAGCCTTCTTTTCCAACTTGGTGTTGTCGATGGCATTTTTTCTAACTTTCTGCGATGCAGATGATGATGGCGATGATGATACCATTGCAGGTGGAATCAAGTTGATCAACCCTTCCAAAGTAGTGTTCAGTAAACTGATGACATGGTATCCATCTTGGCAATATGGGGGGGAGTCTGGCTCTCGACCTGATGCTTCGGAGAAGGGGGAATGTCCGCAGCTGTCTGCAAAGCAGAGGAGCAAGTCACAAACATCGGTGAGTGAAGCTGCATCTTGCAGCATTTTGTCAGCCTTTGAGGTGAAGGTGAAGGGGGAGGAGCATTCCAGGCCAATAGCTGCAGCTTTAACGCGTGAGGCAAGGCCTCGCCCTGCTTCATTGCCTTGGCCTATGTTTAGGATGGCAATCTTGGTGGCTAGATCAGCAGAGTTCCAATAGGTGACCAGAGCCTGGAAGTCCTCTCTAGACTTGGGAGAAAGAGACACACCAGCAGAGGAGGAAGGTGTGACCCGAATGCCCGCATGAAGAGCGAGGCAACGGCGAGCGTTGAGCTCAGAAACAAACTGCTGCTTGCAGCGGGCGCAGGAATGCATCACGTTACCTTTGCTGCTGCCGTAGAAGTGGTAGTCATTGTTGTCGGTGAAGCTATCCATGTCAGTGTCGATGACGAGGGGCTTTTTGTGTGGGAGGAAGTAGCCACCTGGTGGTGGTGTTGCTAGGGATGAAGTAGAGGTTTGGGTCTTTCTATTATCAACACAGACACGCTCTGCCACTGGAGCGGGGTCCTCTGCGGAAGGAGAGGCCAGACGACCAAGGGTTGTCTTGGTGGCATTGTCAGTGATGTCTGGGGATGGCCCATTTCCAGTCTTGGGGGTGGAGACTGAGAGCAGAGAAAATGGTGCCTTTGCGGCAGAGGGACGGTAGAGCGAGGGCTGGCTACGGTGGCGGTTGTCAGTGGGTGATTGAGACTGGCCATTGGCGTCTTTGCGTGGCTTCAGTAGCGAGGGGAAGTGGATCTGAGCATCAAAAACTTCATGGGTCTCGCATTCAATGTCGGAGGTGGTTTTGTTATTCGCGACAACTTCTAAAGTTGTCTTGGCAAAAGACCACAATGAGGACTCAAACACATGTTTTCCAAGTCCATGCCTATGCTCCCACGTGAATGACTCATTGGGGTGGTCAAGTTTAGTCAGGAGGGCGCTCTTGCCGTCTGGGTAAGTAATGGTAATACACTGCGACTCTGATTTCTCATCAAGTTGTATGGTCACTCTTCCACCTGAAGCAAGCGTAACTTGCTCGGGACGCATAATGCCACCCTCATAGATGGTAACGGTCACCGCTCTCTTAGGTTGCTCGGGGCTTGTGTTGTTTTCGGTCATCTCTCGATCGATTAATTTTTGGTTCAATACGTCTGAGTGATATATAAGATAATACCACCACTATTTGGCAACAGAATTGCGTTATAAAAAGTTAAAAATGGTGACTCTATGTTGCCAGGTTGTTGGTTTTATCTCCTCGTCACTCAACTGCTACCCCACTCCGATCCCATGCTCTCCATTTGAAATTTAACTCCTGTCTTCTCCAAGAAGAGGAGGGCAAGAGAGAGGGAGGGGTCCTCTCCCTCTCACCCACGGTATGTACAGAGAGCTCTCTTTCTTCCTCTATTTGCATTTAATCAATTGGTATCATGTGTCGTAGCATTGCATTTTCATATATGCTCTTGGAGAGTGGGACATGGCCCAACTCAGTGGAGGATGGAGACAGTGGCCGTCATCCTCTGTGGAGAGAGAGCAGGGCCCGGGCACACCCAGGGTTTGTGAAAATGATACACTTTGAGGTGTTACAGGGATCGTTGGTATAAGGATCGGATAATATAGCATCACAATACATTGTACAGTCCCAAAGTAAGTGATATCTTGCCACTAGTCTTCGACTTTTCATGCATCTCAGTAACTCCAGCTGGACTGAATACAGCTTTGTTGCTCTTCTCTCGCTAACACATCACCTACACCTCAATAAACGTAGGATCTACAATGATTCCAACTCAATCATCCTCTCTTTTCCAAGGCAAACGCATCTGCCCTACACGTCCATCACTCCGTCAATCCAGACCCTCCTCTTCTGTCAAGTGCACCGCCAAGGCAGGAGCTCAGGGCAAGGTCAAGAAGGTCGTCTTGGCCTATTCAGGTGGCCTTGACACTTCAGTCATCCTAAAATGGCTCCAGGAAACTTACGACTGCGAGATTGTCACGTTCACTGCCGATCTCGGCCAGGGCGAGGAACTCGAACCAGCCCGCCAAAAAGCCGAGGCAGCTGGTGTCAAGGAGATCTACATCGATGATTTGAGAGAAGAATTCGTCAGAGACTATGTATTCCCAATGTTTAGAGCCAACTCTCTTTATGAAGGCACCTATTTGCTTGGTACTTCCATCGCCCGCCCTTTAATTGCCAAGCGCCAGATTGAAATCGCCCAGGAGGTCGGCGCCGACGCCGTCTCCCACGGAGCTACTGGCAAGGGCAACGATCAAGTCCGTTTTGAGCTGGGCTACTACGGACTCAAACCAGACATTAAGGTCATTGCTCCATGGCGCGAGTGGGACCTCAACTCCCGTACCAAGCTTATTTCCTACGCAGAGGCCCGCGGCATTGCAGTGCCTGCTGGCAAGCGTAATGAGCCACCATTTTCAATGGATGCTAATCTGCTTCATATCTCCTATGAAGGCAATGCCTTGGAAGATCCTTGGGTAGAGCCAAGTGAGAGCATGTTTACTAGATCAGTATCTCCAGAATCTGCTCCAGATAGACCAAGTTACGTCGAGATTGAGTTTGAAAAGGGCGACCCAGTTGCCATTGATGGCGTCAAGCTCTCTCCCGCCACCATCCTGACCAGATTAAATGAGCTTGCTGGTGGTAATGGAATTGGTCGTATTGATATTGTGGAGTCTCGTTTTGTTGGAATGAAGTCTCGCGGTGTTTATGAAACCCCTGGAGGAACCATCCTCCTGGCAGCTCGTCGTGGAATTGAATCCATCTGCCTGGACAGAGGGGAAGCTCACTTGAAGGACGACTTGATGCCACGCTATGCTGAGCTGGTGTACAATGGATTCTGGTTCTCTCCAGAGCGCAGAGCAATGCAAGCTGCTATTGATGAGACTCAGAAGTTTGTTGCTGGTACAGTGAGAGTGAAGTTGTACAAGGGCAATGTGACGGTGGTCGGGCGGAAATCACCATATTCATTGTATGACGATAAGATATCTTCATTTGAGGATGATGGTGGAGCTTATGATCAGAAGGATGCTGCTGGGTTCATCAAGCTGCAGGCTTTGAGATTGCGTACCTTGGCAACCAACAGGAAAGTAAGGTAGAGAGAAAGAGAGAGAGAGAGAGAGAGAGAGAGAGAGAGAGGCAGAGGCCGTCATGACTGATCAGCTGCAGTCAGAATACATCGCTGCATTGTTTTATAGGTATTTGAGGTGTATTCTTTGCAGATGCTATCAAGTCATTATGTTATGTAAACCGTACACATAGTGCGAAGTTGACAAGACTTTGAAGCAAGATTTATATAATCGGGGTTTATAGATAGTCGCTGAAATGAAAAAGCAGAAGGTTTCTCCTACTGGACGAGTACGGAATCCTAAAATCATGGGCATACCATATGCCAGTTTCATATGGTATTATGTAGATACAAATTTAGACACCAGTCTTGCATTTTCATTCTACTCAAGTGCTCCTCTCAAACAAGTATTGAGTAAGTCACCTCCTTCAAATATATTCCCCCCCACAATTTGTACCTGTAATAACCTTCATTTTGTGTCACGTTTTTCTTTCTTCCTTCTCGGACAGTCCCCCCTCATTTCTCCCCGTCCCTCCCTCCCTCTCTCCCTTTCAGACGAGCTCCTCCGAGTGCACCCCATTGTCTTCCCAAGATATGGCAATGTCGCATTATTAGGCCCCCCTATAATAACCCCTCCAGAATTACTCAACGCGCATAGCACCACTATCACCACCAGCAGGTATCATGTCTATATAGACAGTCCAGGCTCCGGTGAGCAGATGATGTGCGCCCCCAAATGCTGGCTCCATGTCGACCTCAAGCCTCATGCCAATAATAATGTGCTTTCAGAATCAAAGGAACAAGGAACGAAATCATTAGATAAGACAAAGCTTCAAATGTTACAACAAAAACAACTCAGTAGCAGTGAGGGAAAAGGAAAGATGGAGAGGGAGAGCAAAGGCAAATACGTCCCTGCTGATGGACAACAACCCGAGTCAAAGAAGAGACGGCTGGAGGAGGCAAAATTACTCCCATCTAAATTAGATAGATTAGATGCTCCAGGATCAACAGCAATACTGCCAGCAGATGGAGAAGGAGACGGTCAGCCCAAGTCAAAGAAGAGAAAACTAGACAGAGCGCCATCCAAAGAAATACCACCACCACCAGCAGCAGCAGCAACAGCAGCAGCAGCAGCCAAAGCTGAAGAACCCCAATCTCCTGGTAATGGCAAGAAGAAGAGGGGTAAGAGGACCAGGAAGGGAGTAGAAGTATGTAAAAACCCTGAGAGTGACCAATCAGCCCCCGTTGTGGAAGGGGTGGTGCACCACCAAACTGAGCAACCACAATCAGCACCTGCAACTGAAGTAATTCGGGGTTCTCCGGTAGTGGTAGGGAAGGGGCAACATGAAGCAAAAGAAGACACCTCCACTCCTGCTACCCTCAACTTGAATGACATCAAGAAGAATATGAGGAAGGATAAGAAGGAGAGGAAGAAGAGGGAAAAAGCAGCAGCAGCGGCGGCAGCGGCAACGGGAGCAGCCACGGGGGCATCAAGAGAAAAGCAGCCACCTGTTCCTCCTGTAGTATCACCACCACCATCAGCAGCTGAAGCTGTAGGGAAAGAAAAGCTGCCCCATCCTGCTGTTCACGGAAAGAAAATAAACCAGAAAAGCGTGACTCATGCTCAGAAGAGTACTAGAAACGAGGAAAGACCAACAGCACCGGGAGTAGCAGTTACTGAGCCTCAGCAAGACAACACGCAGCCTACTGCTGCTGCAAAGGTTGAAGCTGAGGAGAAGAATGAGATTAATAACAATAAGAATAATAATACATTGTCTGTCCCTGTGCCAGCAAAACAACCAAATAATGATCCCGTTGCTAAAGAAAGTAGCCCCTGCAGGAGTAGTGATCAAGATGAGGAAAGTGGCGAGTCAGACAGCAGTACCACCACCACCACCAGCAGCAGCAGCAGCAGTAGTGATGATGACAACAATCCACCTATCCAGTCAGCCTTACCTCCTTCAGGGTCAATACCATTTAATGAGCTACTCCTTAGAGCCAGTCTCCAAATGAAAAATAAGAATACGAATGACATCGACAAGGGAAAGTATGCAGGTCAGGAAGCAACTCAGAAGCAAGAAGTCGCCAAAGGCACTTCTATTGCTGCTAACGGCAATGGGGAGATGGCTGTTGCTAACAACCATTACAATAAGGATGATAAACCAAAAGCATCAGCTCCTGAGGTAACGTTTCAATGGCAAAAACCATACACCAGTTTCACTTCTAAAAACGTCAAGACTCTGCTGAGATCTATGATCAAGCAGGCGCTGGAAGGTGAGCATAAAAATAAACAAGGTAGTCAATCTGCCAAGTTACCAAAAGATTACTGGGTTAAAATGGACAAGCCTGACTGGTGGCCTTTAGAGGGGTTTAACACGGATTGTTTTAAGAGAGTGGAGCATTGTGCCAAGTTGTATGAGACTTTGAGAGTGATACTGGCCAATACGCAGGGTGTTGACTTGGTTGCCAATCCACAGTTATAGATTTTGATATTGTACATAGTTTGTAACGATACATTTGAATGCAACATAGGAAAGTTTAGTATTAAATATTGTATGGAAAAACGATAAGTGTACAGGTCTGTCACTA
>Ga0209986_10002973_pt1 | contig 15088 bp, 13 predicted proteins | sample BlataG_FD_183168 | JGI IMG/M metagenome (GOLD analysis project Ga0209986, IMG submission 183168) | Deep subsurface microbial communities from Black Sea to uncover new lineages of life (NeLLi) - Black_00105 metaG (SPAdes) (version 2) | ecosystem: Environmental > Aquatic > Marine > Oceanic >...
CAGCAATCCAGTTAACGGATCGGGAGAACTTATCTACGTCACAGGCTCTTTGTGGCCTCAGGGCAGAAACAGTTTCATCCCGATCCGCTCTACTATTACACTTTATAGAGATAAGATACAAGGGCAGAACCCGCAACGGTTCTACCTACCCAATCGATGGCAGAAGCTAAGCCTCCCCAACCTACAGCAATAACGTCAGGAACACGCCTGCCGCGACGGCTGAGCCGATCACGCCGGCGACGTTGGGGCCCATGGCAGGCATGAGGGGGTTTACCTTACCATCGGTTTCCTCAGTCACAAAATTCTGAACCACACGGGCCGATATCGGAACCGCCGAGACACCCGCCGCGCCAATGCAGGGATTGATCTTTTTGCCTGCTGATAAGGAACAGGTTGATGATCTTAGCAAAAATAACTCCTCTGGCGGTGCTGAAAGAAAAAGCCACCGCGCCCAGGACAAGGATCATCAGGGTTTTGTAGTTTAAGAAATGGGCATGTTGCATGGTGGCGCCAACCGCCAGCCCCAAAAATATGGTAACAATATCAATCAATGAACTGCCGGCGGTCTTGCTAAGACGTTGGGTAACCCCGGATTCTCTGAGTAGATTGCCGAACATCAGCATACCTATCAACTGCGCACGGGGGATAAGGCCAAGACCAAGGATACGTTTTTTTTCTTTTCGGGGATCTCTCGTCACTAATAAGAGCTCATTTTAGGGAAATGTCTTGACTGCTTGGGTGACTGCTCTATATTAACTTTTTGTGAGAGAGTAACCAAGTTTAGTTGGGTGAGTTAGGAGCCTATTACAATGATTACTAAGCAGCAAGCTCTCGACTATCACAGCCAGGGGAGAAGAGGAAAAATAGAGGTAAATTCCACTAAGCCATGCCGGACACAGCTTGATTTGTCTTTGGCCTACACTCCCGGCGTGGCCGAGCCGTGTCTGGAAATTCACAAAAATCCGGCTGATGTCTACAAATACACCGCTAAGGGCAATCTGGTAGCGGTAGTGACTAATGGCACGGCGGTGTTGGGGCTGGGCAATATCGGAGCTATGGCCGGAAAGCCGGTGATGGAAGGAAAAGGCGTTCTATTCAAACGGTTTGCCGACGTGGACGTTTTCGACATCGAACTGGACACTCAGGATCCCGATGAGATTATTAAGGTGTGCCAGCTATTGGAGCCGACCTTTGGCGGTGTCAACCTCGAAGATATCAAAGCACCGGAATGTTTCTATATCGAGGAGACTCTCAAGAAGACTATGAACATTCCGGTTTTCCATGACGATCAGCACGGCACCGCCATCATCTCAGCCGCCGCTCTGTTGAACGCCCTAGAGATCGTAGAGAAAGACATTGACAAAATCAAGGTTGTCTTTTCGGGGGCTGGCGCTGCTGGAATCGCGTGTGCCAAACTGTACTGCACATTGGGTGTGAAACATGAGAACCTGCTGATGGTTGATTCTAAGGGGGTTATGTATGAAGGTCGGGGTGACAAATTCAATAAGTATAAACAGGAATTTGTCCGCAAGACCGATCGCCACACGCTGGCTGAGGCCCTTGAGGGCGCTGATCTCTTTATGGGCGTATCTACCAAGGACCTGGTCACCCAGAAGATGGTCAAGACAATGGCTAAAGATCCTATTATCTTTGCCATGGCCAACCCGGACCCGGAGATAACATACCCCGAGGCCATCGCCGCGCGCAAGGATGTCATCATGGCCACCGGGCGCAGCGACTATCCCAACCAGGTCAACAACGTGCTGGGTTTCCCCTTTATCTTTCGGGGGGCGCTTGATGTCGCCGCGACAGCCATAAACGAGGAAATGAAGATCGCGGCTGCTCATGCGCTAGCCGATCTGGCTAAGCAGAGCGTACCAGAAAAGGTGGCGAAAGCATATGGCGCTGAGCACTTCACCTTCGGAAGGGAATACCTGATACCAAAGCCGTTCGATCCGCGAATTCTGGTGTGGGAGGCGTCCGCCGTAGCCCAGGCAGCGATCGAGACTGGGGTGGCACAGCACCCGGTTGACATCGAGGAATACAAACGGGAATTGGCAGAGCGGATCGGGCATGGCCACAAGGTTATGACGGTGGTTACCGAGAAGGCGAAGCAAAATCCAAAGCGGATTGTCTTCCCGGAGGGTAATTCCAGCCGCATCCTGCGGGCCGCGCGCATTATCATCGATGACGGTGTTGGTAAACCAATTGTGCTCGGCAACCCTGACGTTATTAAGAACATTGCTCAGGAACATGAACTGGACCTCAAAGGAGTGGAAATCATCGATCCGGTTACCTCGAAAAAACGTCCGCTGTATGCGCAATGGTTCTATGAAAAGCGCCAGCGCCGTGGCATGACAGCCGACAAGGCGCTGTGGCTGATGCGCGAACGCGGTTATTTCGGTATCATGATGCTTGAAATGGGCGACTGCGACGCCGTCCTATCAGGCGTCCTTTCCGACTATCCCTCCACTATCCGCCCAGCGCTGCAGATAATTGACCTCGAAGAAGGAGTCACTCGTGTCTCGGGGCTTTTCGCCATGATTCAAAAGGACAAGGTGTATATGTTCGCCGATACGACAGTGAACATCAACCCCACTGCCGAAGAACTGGCTGAGATCGCCTTGTGTGCGGCAAAGGTGTGCAAGCGGTTCAATATTGAGCCGCGTATTGCGATGCTCTCGTTTTCCAATTTCGGGTCAGCTCGTGCACCGGAGTCACAGAAAGTAGCCGCAGCGACCAAGATACTGAAAGAGAAAGCCCCCAACCTAATCGTAGAGGGCGAGATACAGGCTGATACCGCTCTGATGCCCGAGTTCATGAAGAAACGCTATCCGTTTTCCCAGCTCAAAGAAGCGGCCAATGTGTTAATCTTTCCCGATCTGAACTCAGGAAACATAGCCTACAAGCTGGCTCAGCGCCTCGGCGGTCTGGTTGCGGTGGGACCTATCCTTATGGGACTGTCCAAGCCAGTGCACGTGTTACACCCCACTCTTGACGTCAATGAAATAGTCGATATGACAGCGATCGCCGTTGTGGATGCACAAAGGTAACACCACTTCTGTGTTACGGGCCGGGAGCTTTGCCCCGGCCTTTCTCTATTCCTCAAGCCAGGGACCCCAACGACACTGGGCTGCGGCTCACAGGAAACGGGACACAACCCATGTAGCTGGGGCACATGCCCCCTAACGCATAAGCTGCTTAACAAACATATAACCAACGGTAGGAAACAACGACTGTCAAGTAGCGGTTTAACTTTTCAGTACTAGTCTACCCTTCGAGACCGGGGTCTTAACCCCTTCAAGGTACAATTCCAGATTTTCTCCAATTGAAATCACCCTGCCGGAAACGAGCTCTTCTGAGGTATCCCCGCCCGCATCCGGGTAAACATTCACTTCCCTGCCGATCACCAGCGACCTTCGACGGTAAAAATCGAGTAGCCGGTGATACTCCCCGCTCAAAAGGAGGCGGTAATTCCTATCCAGGCAACGGGCCAGCAGATTGAAGACCAATCGCTGATTACACTTATCCGGGCTACCCACAAAGTCCCTCAGTGAAGCGAGTCCGGGCACGAAGGGATTGCGCTCCACATGCGGGGTGGATTCAACGTTGAGGCCAATTCCTAAAACGGCGCCGGTCACAATCTCCCCCTGACTCTGAGTATAAGCCAACACACCGGACACTTTGGCGTTCTCAATCAGTATATCATTTACCCATTTGACACACGCCTTTTTTTCTAAGCCCTCAATAAAGTCGATGGCTTCGACCACCGAAACTGCCGAGAGAATAGTAAACCCCACGCCAAAATGATCCACTTTCTGTCCGGGCGCCAGAAAGGCGGAGAGGTGAATGTTACCTTCCAGACCGACCCACGACCTGTTTTTGAACCCGCGCAGCTTGCTTCCGGAGCCGGCCAAACAGAGTATACCGTCCGGAAGCTGTTTTTCCGTTTGTGCCAGTCTAATTAATGTGTTGTATTGGGATTCGGGAGCGGATTTGACAATGAACAGGTAGTTCCAAATCTGATTCCAGTCTATGGTGCATGCGGTAATGGAGTCGGTATGAAACAGGTTGGCAACAACCCCTCCGACCTCTCCATTAACAGACTTCGGGGGCACTGATTTCCAGGATAATCCTGGGGACAGAACTTGCTCTGCATACTTAATGCTGTCGGTGTAAACGATCATAGCGCATTTGTCTTCACTTCTTGAAGCGGTCGTCGGAAAACGTGTCTTTAACGCGGCGGGATTTACCCGTAAGCCACCCAACCCGTATGTCTGATTTCCTGTCGAACTCAGGGACGTACGGCTTGATGTCCAAAAGAGGCGTACCGTCGATGATGTCCACGTTTGACACATGAAGTGTGGCGCCGTCAATTCTGACAAGGGGAACGACAGAAACGCCGATCGGATTCGGTCGCCGGGGGGCGCGGGTTGCAAAGAGGCCGCGGCGGGTATCATCAAGAAACGGCTTCACCTTCAGGGTATAACCCTCCGACAGGTGGAAATGGTAAATCAAAATGACGTGTGAAAAACCGTCAAGGTCTGCCAGCCCCTCTTTGAATTCATCGAACACTTCCACGGTGCCTTTGACCCCTTCGGCTGCCTTAGGCTGTATGGGCGCGCCGCGCGGCTCCTTGAAAGGTGAATGTATAACCCCAATAGGCCGGTAATGAATCTCTTGCAATTCCGGTTGCCTCCGGTGTACACGGTTTCACACAACACATCCAATGTACAGCCGGTTGCAGAAGAAGGCAAGCCTGCGGAGTAAGAACAAGCCCTACTGCTGCACGCAGTACGGCCGTAGTCAATGTTTGTGCTTATGGTTACACCGGAAGTCCTTGTTGGGAACAAGCTCTCCCTTCAGGTAAAGTTCCGCCGCTCTCCGGGCATCAGGCTCATCCGTTACGAATGGGTCAATACCGACCCGGATCAAATCGTTGTAGATCCGCCGCCCCATACCGCCAGAGATGATGGCCTGGCAATCCTTGAGCGCCTCCAGAATCGGCCCATGTCTATCGACCTCATGGCCAGCTCCTTCCAAGCCGCGAGCGTGACCAGTGAATGTGTTCTCTCGGTATTCTATCTGGCGTACCTGCCCATCCGCGACCTCATAGATAACGAATCCCCTTGCGCTCCCGAAATGGGCAGCGATGGTCTGGCCGTCGTCGGATACAACTGCAACTTTCATCACTCCGGCTCCTCGCTGAGGCGCATCTCAAGGTCCCGCAGCCGCTTCTTGAGGGCGGCCTTTTCCCGTTTGAGGCTTTCAAGCTCGGCACGAGTGTTTTCTTCCTCGGGCCGCAAAGGGATTCCCCAGCGATGAACGTGTCCGGCATGATAGAGCCAGCCACGCTCGTCCTGATAGTAGGCATGTGGACCAAAGCCACAGCGACAAGGACCCACGTACCTGTAGCCCTCCGACGCATCGATCGCGGGCCGTCCCCACCATCCGCCGCCTCGTCCTCTGCCGTAACCGTACATCTTACTTACCTCCTTCTTTCTTTCGCTGTAATGCTCTCTTTTGCCCTTCAACGATTTGCTCGTGGTGCAGCGAACCTTCCCGCACCAGTTTTCCTCTACATTCAGGGCACCGTTCTTCTTGACAGGGAACACCCGATTCATGGGGCTTTTTGTAACCGCACTTCGGACAGATGCAAAATCCGACGGTACCGCCACCCTGTCCTCCCCTTCTCCCCATCCCCCTTCCTCCTCGCTGTCCTCGGCCTTGCCGGGCCCGGCCTCTATCTTCTTCCACTCGATGGATGTTAGGACTCATGCAGTTCGGGCACTCAGACGGCTTGCCTCCACCGTAGGGAAGATTCCAGGTGGCACCGCAGTCGCTACATTGGAACTTTCTCATATCTGCCAATTCAACCTCGCCTCCTTCTATTTTCAGCGCTTTGCCGTCTACCAGAGCCTCGGCCACCTTTCGATGAGCCGATTCAATTACTCTGCCAAACGTCTGGCGTGAAATGTTCATCTTTTCCGCCGCCTGTTCCTGATAATGCCTTTCAAGGTCAGCCAGCCGAAGGGCTTCCAGCTCATCTAATGTCAATGTCACTTCTTCCGGTGGAGAGGTAGGTATACCCTTGGGCTTGAAATAACTGCACTGCGGCAAACCCCTTACCCGCCTGCGACATCGTGGTCTGACCAACCTGTTCACCTCCTTATATTATCTTCATCGGTACATTATAAGCATATGCCCATAACTTGTCAAGGGAAAAATGCAGGTTCCTGTCAGAATCTGGCGGAAATTAAGATAATAGTGCTCCTATTGGGCGGGTAAGCCACTACTTGTAGTGGATTTCCAAGCGTTGACAAAAGCTATAACTTCCATTTGATGAATCGAGAGGCATTGATTATAATTGACCGATCAAAAAGCACGGTTTGCCAAAAGGCTTGCAGGCTGGAAAGATATGAAGTTTATGGAGCAATGCTGACGATCTCGTCTGTTGTTACCGACAACGAACGATTAGTGGTTAGGAGGAGAAAATGAAGTTTGACACCGTTGACAAAATTCTCGACTTCGCGATTGAAAAGGAAGAAGATGCCGCCCAGTTCTACACCGACCTGGCCGGCAAGATGGATCGACCATACATGAAGAAAGTCTTTGAGAGCTTCGCTCGTGAAGAGAAGGCGCACAAGGAGAAGCTCATTGGGGTCAAGACTGGAAAGCGGCTGATTTCGGCCGAGAAGAAGATTACCGATCTCAAAATCGGCGACAATCTGGTTGACGTTGACATGTCAGCGGAAATGAGCTATCAGGAGGCCCTTATCGTAGCCATGAAGGCGGAGAAGGCGGCGTTCAAGCTTTACCACGACCTGGCCCAGGCAACTGACGACGCCAACCTGAAGGAGTTATTTCTTGCTCTTGCCCAGGAGGAAGCCAAGCACAAGCTCCGGTTCGAGATCGAATACGACGACCTGATTCTGACTGAGAACTAAGCCCTCGCTGACACCAGGGCAGGATTATTTGGAAAACTCAACCCGGTCGAAATCCTCCCACTCGATCTCTACCTCGTCGCCTTCAGGAAGGGTAACGAAAATCCCCTTATTGTCTTCATCGACGTCGTTGGAACCACTCAAGCGAAACGAGCGATCATCCCGGACCGTAACGATCGATGAGCGACGCGACCTTTTCTCAATGCTCTTTATCAACCCGAACTCAATATCAAACTCGACATCGCGGTAGTCACCGTTGAGTATTTCCCAGGTGTACTCTTCATCGTCATCCCATCTTATCGTACCGGTATAACTTTCGCCGTCCTCGGTATAAACTGTCCCGGTCAGCCGTCTTCCGCCGTCAAACTCCTTGTACTGGACCTGGTGGGGAGCCTTCTTGAAATCCAGACGATCAAACTCATCCCATTTCACCGTGACCTGACCGAGGCCGGGGTCGGAGATAACAATCCCTCGATTACCATCATCGACGTCATTCGTCCCGCGGAGCACCATCTGGTCGCCGTTGGTGAGCGTGACCTTGGCGCCGCTGGAACTATAGCGCTCTATGGAAGCGATTTTCCCGAACTTGATCTTGCGGCTGCGGCGCTTTTCGTCGCCGTCGAGGATATCCGTGGGAAACAGCTCATCAACATCCCAGCAGACATAGCCGGTGTATCCGTCTCCCCGACGAGTTATCAAGGTACCGTAGAGGCGTTCGCCAAAATTGGATTCTGCTCCGGAGGGAGCCTGCATGAACTCGATAGCCTCCAGATCGTCCCAGACCAGCTCAATTTCGCCCTCATGCTCATCTTCGATGATGATCTCCCGGATGCCCGAACCGATGTCGGTTGACCCCCCACTCAATTCGACTTCCTGACCGGACTTCAGCGTCAGCAGGACGGCGTCGTCATCGACCACGTCCATCGTCCTAATGTGCCCAAAGCGAATTCCCAACTGTGCCGTGGACCACCAGCCGCTGCTGGACGAGCGGCTTTTGCCTATGGTGATGCCGAAGATCTCTATTGTTGGCTTACGCTCGCTGTATTTGCGGCGGACCTCTTTGTCTGTACCTCTCTTCGGTAGCTCCTTTGTGGCGTCGAGAATATCAACCCAGTTGCCCTCGTTTTTGTCCCAGCGAATAAATCCTTCGAAAGTATCACCTTCATCAGTAGTAATCTCTCCGTAAATACGACCGCTGTCGTCAGCCTCAACCGTTACTGCCAGGGCTGCCACGAAGGCCGTCAGCGTCAACACGATTTTAAGCACCTTGAGTTTCCTCCATTTCTAAATTGACAAAACATTCCTTTCCACTCGAGTTTACGAAATTGAGATGAAAAGGTTTAATCCGACGTTGGAGTTTTTTTGTGATTCTGCAACTTATACCAAGTTGCATTCATGGGAACATTCTGTGATCGGGGTATTCTTTCGAAGCTCCGGGCAAGCATTCCCGTGCATTAACTCAATCGAAGATGGGGCAGATGTAGAGAGGCTGTCCCAAAAGTCGATGGAGCCGCGTAGGGACGGGGCTTGCCTCCGTCCAGTGCAAGGGCTTGTGGCGACACAAGGCCGCCACCTACGCGGGTCCCCACCACTTGTGAGACAGCCTTTAGACATCTACCGCCCACGGAATCCGCTCAGGCCGGGAGGCTCTCATCTCAAAAATGCGAGCCGTAGGCATATCAAACTTTTACCCTGGGCGTTCCCCTCCCCGAAACATCCAGCCCGGATTTGTCCGGGGATACCCGGTTTCTCATCCGGCAAGATATTTTACTGAAAGGTAATTATCGGTTTTTCTTTTTATGACGATTGGCGCGTCTGCGCTTTTTGGCTTTGTGCGTTTTGATCTTCAGGCGTTTGCGTTTCTTACCACTCGGCATTTATCCTCCATAACTAAAGCTGCTGCCGTTCAAAGGGACAGTTTTGTAATCATACTTTTAAATTCGTTTGACGGTTTGAAGACGGGAACTTTTCGGTCAGGCACCGGGACCACCTCGCCCGTGCGTGGGTTACGTGCCTTGCGCGCTTTGCGCAGCTTGATCTTGAACGTTCCGAATCCCCTGATTTCGATATTGTGCCCACTCTCGAGAGACTTCTTAATCACGTCGAGCAGTGAGTCAACTACAACTGCAACATCAGTCCTGGTGAGACCGGTCTTCTCGGCCACTCTTTCAACCAAATCAGCCTTCGTCAAAACATCCTCCCTACGCAATATTATGTCTATCCTTCCATATTTTCCTTATCAACGTCACTGTCCCATTCCTGAACTGTACCCGCCGTGGGAGCGGGTAACCCTTTGGGACAGGAAAAGATACATGATCCGATGGCTAAGGAAAAGCAAAAAAAACTGCTTGTCTATAGTTTTTCTCGGAATTTTGGAAAAAAATCAGACTATTGATACAAGTAGAGCAGTTGAGGCCCGCAAAACTCATCCGAGACAGTCTTATTGATACCTTCCAAAAATCGGCCCAGAAGATCGAGAATCCGTAGTCTTTTCTTCTTGTAGGGGCGAACTACCTTTGGCTTGCCTTCGATACCCGCCAGTTCAGCTGCCAGATCTACAGCCTCTTTCAGCCCGCCCAGGGTATCGACCAGCCCAAGATTAAAAGCCTGCAGGCCGGTAAAAATGGAGCCGTCGGCAAGGGGGTAGATTTCATCCTTTTCCATCCCCCGTCCTTCTGAGACGGCTTCGACAAACTGCTCATAGGCGTCCATCACCACCGAGTGCAACATCAGCTCTTCTTTCTTGGTCATCGAGCGGGTGTACGTACCAACATCCTTAAACTCCCCTGATTTTATTGTCTCGCTCCCGATTCCCAGTTTTTCCAGTAGCTCACTAAAGGTATGGAATTCCAAAATGACGCCGATTGAGCCGGTAATTGTCCCGGGATTGGCAATGATGCGGTCGCCGGCACAGGCAACGTAGTAGCCGCCGGAGGCGGCGACCGAGGCCATAGCGGCGACCACCGGCTTTTTCTCTCTCACGCGCCTGATAGCACCATAGATTTCCTGTGATATGGAAACCACGCCGCCGGGGGAGTTTATATGCACGATAATTGCCTTTATTGACCTGCTGTCAGCCCACTTATCAAGCTGTTTGATTACGGGACGTCCGGAGGACTCGGTTATGACACCGAACATTTCAACGACACCGACATTACCGCCCAGACCCACAAACTCGATATCACCATCCTCCGTCAGCAAACCGATAAATATCAGACCAAAAAAGCCTAGAGTTACTACACACACCACGGCTATGATTACGCCGACGACGACATCCCGTTTCCTTGCCATAAGATTCTCCGTTAGTTCAAGTAGATCTTCAACCTCTCCCCAATCCGCAATTGGTTCGGATTGGGAATGTTATTGGCAGCCAGAATCTTGGCGATTGTTGTGCGATACTTTTTGGCAATTCGGGAAAGGGTTTCTCCGCGCCGTATCTTATGGACAATATAGTTGGGACTGTTTTCAGCGCTTACGATCAGCAATTGTCCCGGGTAGATGCGGCTGGACCGTCCCAGACCGTTCAAACGCCGGATGCTGGCGGTGGTGGTGCCATACCTGCGAGCGATATCCCAGAGAGTATCTCCCTGCCTCACTTTGTAGGTGCCTGAGCCAGGCTCCCCTTTCCCAGAGCCCTTTGGTTTGACGGGAGTATTGTCGGCTTTGGCATAGGCGGCTGATGATTTCGAGTCAACGACGTTCTTATCTTTGAGCTTGGTGGCGCCGGCGGGAATCTTCAACTTCTGACCGACATAAATGCGGGAACCCCGCTCGATGTAGTTGATGCGCCGCAGGGCGTCAACCGTGGTTCCGAAGGCTCTGGCAATGTCCCACATGGTATCCCCGGCGCGTACTGAATAGATGGCTTTTTTGGCCTGATATTCCCCATTCTTCCTTCTCGATGACGAGTGGTACTCGCGGTCAAGCGGGACCGGGACAATCAGGCTCTTGCCTGCATATATCTTCGATCTCCGACTCAGGTTGTTGGCCTCGAAGACGGCGTATTGTGAGACGCCATACCTGGCCGCGATGGTACTGACCGTTTCACCCCTTTTAATCTCGTGCCGAACCCAACTGGTTTCTTTGGGAGAGGGCATTGATTCATAGGCCAGAAGGAACTTCGCTTTCGTTCCGACCGGTATTTTCAGAGTGTACTTCTTGGCGTTGGGTGGGGTGTATTTGCGCAGCAACTCCGGATTGAGGTCTTCTAATTCTTGCAGCGGACAGCCCACCGCCTTGGCCACTACCGACAGGTCAAGACACCGGTTGATGACTACTTCTTCCCAGATCAGCTCTCTTTCGTACTCGATATCGTAAAAGCCATATTTGGCCGGGTTCTTGGCAATAACGGCGGCGGCCATTATCAGCGGCACATAGTTCATTGTCTGGCGTTTCAGTCGCATTTTCCAGAAATCGATTGTTTTCTGTTGCTTGATGGTTTTGCGTACTCGACCGGGCCCGCCGTTATAGGCGGCCATGGCCAGTTCCCAGGAGCCGAACTCGTTGTACAGGTCCTTAAGGTGCCGGCAGGCGGCGTTGGTAGATTTGACCGGATCCCGGCGCTCGTCCATCCACCAGTTGCGATTGAGGCCGTACAGGCGGCCCGTAGAGGCAATAAACTGCCACAAGCCTGAGGCTCGCGCCCAGGAATAGGCGCGGGGATTGAAACCGGACTCCACCAAAGATAGATAGACCAGATCCAGAGGAAGATCATACTCGGATAGCATCCGGATCATCATTGAGGCGTATTTGCGCGAACGGCTCAAGTACTTAGCAAAGGCGTCGCTGGCGACGGTCTGAAAGTATATGATTGATTTCTTCACCCGGTCATTCATCACAATCGGGATATCATAGGTAATGGCCGGGGATTCCTGGCCAAATACCGTCATGGTGTCATAGTTCAGATTGTTGGCCAGATCGCCGAATCTCTCGATCAGAACCGACACCGAGATATCCTCGTCCAGATGCCCCAGTGAGCGCAGCGCCACCCGGTACTCGGCGATAACGTTGTCGAGGAGAGCGGCGTACTTCTGAGCTTCCGGGCTGGGAAGGGAATCGGTCTCAATGTCGAGAGCGGCCAGAGTCTTTAGCGCTTTCTCGAAGTAATACTGGGCTTCTTCCCAGGCCGCTTCACGGTTGGCGATAACCCCCATGGCCTGGTACTCTTCGGCCAACTCAAGCAAGCGCCAGATGTCGTCATCCACCGCCGCCGCCGAGTCGTCAATGTCAACGGAACCGTAAGAAAACGTTTCGTAAAACGTAGCTTCATCGGGCGACTTTTGAGGATCGGCCAGGGTGTGCCGAATGGCGTCAGGGAGGCGCGAAGGGATTTCCTCGTTGAGAGAACTGTCGTTGACGGTATCATTTGATGAGCCGTACAGCAGAGGTTTTTCCGGTTTTCCCTCACGGTTGACATCCACGGAGGCGGAGTCTACCTTGTCGCTCTCACCTTTCTTGTCTCCATACAAGTTGGGGCCGAAAAGACCGGCCTTGCCGCCACAACCACTTGAGATAAGAAAAGATAGGGCCGTGAATAGAGCCGGAAGCAAAACTAACGGAACTTTGATTTTTTCTGTCATGTCAATCCTGAATGGGTCACAGATTATATCTTCTTAGCTTATCGGTACAATACGCAGCGCTCTTTATATAGACGGGAGCCGCCTCTAACTTGTTGCCATATATTGCAAAAAGCACACATTGTCAAGTTTTTTCGCTTCTTTTACCCCAGTCTTGTAACCGAGGTTTCAAACTCTCGGCAAGGCTGGCCGCGTCCTGAAAGAAGTCGCTGCCTGTCTGACGCCGGAACCAGGTGATCTGCCGTTTGGCATACCGCCGGGTGTTTTGTTTTATCAGGCTAATCGCTTCAGATAGAGTCGCTTTTCCGTCAAGGTGGTCCAATAGTTCGGTATATCCAATGACGTTGGCTTTTCTGATCTGTTCCTGCAGGCCGTCGTCAATCAGTCGCCGTATCTCGTCCAGGAGCCCGTGCTCCATCATCTGCTCCACACGGGCGTCAATAGTGTGGTATAAGGCCTGTCTTTCAGGCAGGAGGAAATAATACCGATAGCTGTACTCACTTTTCCGGTAAGCCCCGGTTGCTGCCAGTTCCGATTTCGGTTTGCCGGTCAGGTAAAAGATTTCCAGAGCACGAATTACCCTAACTTTGTTGTTGGGGTGCAGCCGGGCTGCTTCCAGAGGATCTATTTTCGACAGCCGTTCGTACATCTGTTCCGGACCAAGTTGCTCCATCTCTTCTTCTAACCGATGACGTATTCCGAGGTCGTCCTGTTCAATTTCAACCACTCCTTCAGTTAAGGCCCGAAGGTATAGGCCGGTGCCACCGACAACGACAGGAATGTGTCCTCTTTGAAGAATACCTTCGATTGCTTTGCCAGCATCCTCGATGAAGCGAAAGGCTGTGTAACGTTCTCCCGATTCGATGAGGTCGATAAGGTGGAACCTTACCCTTTCTCGTTCCTCCGGACTCGGTTTAGAGGTGCCGATATCGAGCCGCTTGATAATCTGACGGGAATCGGCCGAGACGATTTCGATCGGGTATCTTCCAGCCAGCTCAACGGCAAGCGCTGTTTTGCCTGATGCTGTCGGTCCACAAATTATTGGTATCGGTGTCGATTTTGTGGCTGACTCGTAAGTATTGGTTAAGGGAAAGAGAGCGTCTTTGTCATTCCCGTGAAAACAGGAACCCATTTCTCTCGTCATTTCTGTCTAAGCCATCCATATTGTGTTTGTACAGTTACAGTTACTTCCTCTGGATTCCTGCTTTCGCAGGAATGACAGACATAGCCACTTGATATCAAGGAGATTTTGATAACGGCTTGTCAACTCACTCTCTTCACCCACGTCCGAACTGCTTGTCAAGGTCGGCCTTACTGATTCTAATAAAGGTGGGGCGCCCGTGGGGACAGGAATACTTGTCTTTGCACTTAAAAAGACGTGACACCAAATGTATCGCTTCATCGTCGGCAAGGCGGTCACCGGCCATCACTGCCGAACGGCAGGCAATTGACTGCGCCATCGCTTTTTTCAGGTCACAGCCGGCTTTCTTTAACGAGGCGATGTCATCGATGACTTTCAAGAAAGTTCTATCCGGCGGTTTTTTGGAGAGAATTGACGGCACCGCCTCAATGTTGACCATCCGCCCACCGAAGTGTGAGACAGTAAAGCCAGAGTGGTTCAGCAAATCCAGCGCTTCATCGAAGACCGATAACTGTTCCGGGGTCAGCTCCACCTGCACGGGAAACAGTAGGTTTTGCCCGTTGACTCCCTGCCTTTCAATCAAGGGGAGGGTCTCCTCGTACAAGACCCGTTCGTGGGCAGTGTGCTGGTCGACAACGTAAAGGTCCTCCCCGGACTGGACAAGCAGGTACAGGTCGGAAAACCGTCCCACCAGCCGAAAACCCTCTGGTGCTTTCGGCGCGGGCGTCACTGTGGAAGGTTCCCGTTTAGTTTCCAGCACTTCGCCCGTTTTTTTATCCACCCTCACGATTTCTTGTTCCGGTTTGGCAGCCTGCACCTCCGGAGTCTTGTAGAGCTCGGAAAGCAGGTTAGTATCAAACCGCTGCTCCTGCCGGACGCCGGGAATCAAGCTCGGGGAGCCTTCTTTCAAAGAGGGTTCTCGCGATTCACTACGTTGGCTACTTTCGGCTGACCTGAGAGGTTCCGTCGCCTTTAAAGATGGGATGATTCCATCCTGGCGAAGTGCCTCCTTCACCAGGTGCCGGAGGGCGTCATGTATCTCGCGTTCACGCGACAGCCGCACTTCGGTCTTGGCCGGGTGGACATTAACGTCAACTTCGGACGGGTCGACAGTCAAGAGCAAAGCGCCGACCGGAAACATACCGCGCGAGATGAGCTCACCGTAGCCGGCTGCAAGAGCGTGAGAGAGGGTCGGCGAATGTATGAAGCGGTCGTTGATAAAAATGAATTGCCCGAAGCGGTTGTTTTGCACCAGATCGGGCATACTGATACATCCTTCAACCTTGACCGGGCCGGCTTCCCCTTTGACGGCTACGAACTCTTTGTTCTTTCCCAGCAATCCGGCCACGCGCTCCTTTAGCGATGAACCGGATGGTAAGGAGAAGAGCTTGCGCCCGTTCATCGTAAGAGAGAAGCCGATATCGTAG
>Ga0209986_10002974_pt1 | contig 15083 bp, 12 predicted proteins | sample BlataG_FD_183168 | JGI IMG/M metagenome (GOLD analysis project Ga0209986, IMG submission 183168) | Deep subsurface microbial communities from Black Sea to uncover new lineages of life (NeLLi) - Black_00105 metaG (SPAdes) (version 2) | ecosystem: Environmental > Aquatic > Marine > Oceanic >...
GAAATACACGATAAAAGGTGGTGAAATCGTGGTGAAAGATGGAGAAGTGGTAGCGACACCAGCGGGAAAGACGTATTTCGTGACGCCGGAATGTGACGATAAGCTGACGGATGAGATGATGGTCAAGTTAAAGGACAAATTCGACCATTACTACTCAGTGACCTTCAATAATTATGCCGTGCAGGACGCTTACGTGCCGAATCCTTATGAGATAAAAGCGCCCTGGAGGAGCTAATAGAGGGGGGAAGAAAAAATGCAGACGATAAAATTAAAGGTAAAGGAAGAAGTTACGAGTGGAGTTGCGAAGATACCGGTTGAGGTGGATTCATTGACGCCGGATAGACTTGCAGGAAAGACGGAAGCGGAGATAAAAGCGGTGAAGGTCTGGTGGGGAAACAAGGAAGAAAATACAGGCGACCTGTTTGACGTGAGTGTGGACGGAGAAGCAGGGAGTGCGGAAGAAGTAAAGATAGTGCTGGAAGGTGATTTGTCAAGGGTGAAGCGCATAGGCGATGGTATGAAAGCAGGAGAGATAGAGGCTTTGGGCGACGTGGACATGCACTGCGGTGCGATGATGTCCGGCGGTAAAATAACGGTAAAGGGAGATGTAGATTGCTGGGCAGGTCGTGAAATGCACGGTGGCGAGCTGGTTATAGAAGGCGATGCAGGCGACAATCTATGTGCGATGTACCGGGGCGAGATGACGGGTATGACCGGCGGTAAGGTGGTCGTGGGAGGAAATGCAGGTGAGTGTATCGCACAAAACATGGCTGGCGGCGAGATAGTGATAAAGGGAAACGCATACATTCTCACGGGATTGAACATGAAAGGCGGAAAAATAACGATAGAAGGCGATGCGGTAATGCCCGGTGCTGATATGACCGGTGGCGAGATAACGGTGAAGGGTAATGTGCGGGATATGATACCCTCATTCAGATTAGAAGGCACGGAATCAATAGAGGGTGAGGAATACAAGAAATACACCGGCGACCTCGCAATGACGGAGAAGAAGGCAAAAGGTGTGCTGTACGTAAAATAACGTGAGGGAGGCAGATCCTCTCTTTTATTTTTTTAAAACCACAAGATTACACAGATTTTCACACAACTTTTTTACCTTTGGTAAAAACCTTCTCTTTGTTTTTCTTTTAGCACAGGCTTTCTTTTTGTAAAAAAGAAAAAGTGTGTCATCAAGATGATTGAAGAGCTCTCAGAGGGCATAACCGTTTCTGATATTATGGCTGAGTTGTATTTCGGCAAAACATTGATGCAGGCTTGAATTGAAGGAACTCGATAAAGGAAAGGGCATCGGTCATAAAGAAGCCAAGAAACGGCTTTTATTTTCGATTTTTGCTATACTCTAAAGTTATGAAGGTTTTATATATTTGTTTCAAATAAGATATTAAAAGCAAGTGGTGGTAATAGAGCTTTAGTGGAGATGATGTGAGAAAATGATTGAAGAAGGGTTTGAAAAGGGAGGAGGGATTCATTTAGAAGGATGTATATGCGAAGTATTGCGGATATACCTAAGTTAGGCAGGAAATGCCAACAAAAGTGCAAAATAGGGTGAAGAAACGCAATGAATAATAAAGTTATTAGGGAATTTCAAACGGCTATTGACAATTGGTATGCTCAAAAAGGAAGACATTTGCCTTGGAGGGACACTGATGATCCATATAAGATATTGATTGCAGAGCTTCTCCTTCAAAAAACGGATGTGGAAAAGGTAAAGGTTGTCTACGAAAAATTTATGCACCTTTGGCCCACTGTGCAACTGCTTTCCAAAGAAGATGTTTCTACCATATCGAAGGTTATTCATCCTCTGGGTTTAAAATATAAAGCAAGCAGATTAAAAGCAACTGCGGAAGCGATAGTAAGAAAGTTCGATGGAAAAGTTCCCGAAACAGAAGACAGCCTCCTAAAACTCCCGGGTGTGGGACGATACATTGCTTCTGCTGTAGAGTGTTTTGCCTTTAATAAGCCAAAAGCCGTATTAGATACGAATATTATTCGTATCTTTAATAGAGTCTTTGAAATATACTCAAAAAAGGATAGACCGAGAGACGACATACATCTTTGGAATATGGCGCAAAGACTTGTCCCTCTTAATAATACGAAAAAATATAATTGGGGGTTACTCGATTTTGGTGCTCTTGTGTGTAAAAGTAGAGAACCAGTATGCAGTGACTGCATCCTTCATAATATCTGCCTACTTTGGAAGGAAAGAAAATGGGAGAAAAACTCATGAAAGAGACAAATCATAAACTAACGGCAGTAGATTTATTCGCTGGTGCTGGAGGGTTGTCGTTGGGATTCGAAGAGGCGGGCTTTAATATTATTTTTTCTATCGAAAACGATTCTTACTGTGCGGAAACTTACGAGAGGAATCGGAAGGAAATGAATGCAAAACTAATACTTTCGGATATCTCTAAAGTAAACTTTAAGACTGCCCTAAAAAAATTTGGAATGAATAGAGGTGAAATTGATGTTCTATTGGGAGGACCGCCCTGCCAAGGATTCTCAAAGTCTAATATGAGAACTCGCTCTATGGACAATCCCAAAAACCACCTTTTCAAAGAGTTCCTTAGGGCGGTAAGCGAAATATACCCAAAGTGGATATTGTTTGAAAATGTTTCAGGCATTGTTAACTTCAGAGGGAAAGTGGTAGGGATTATAAATAAGGAGATTAAGAAGTATGGATATTCATGCATTTGGGATGTTATAAATTCAGCAGATTATGGTGTTTCCCAAACGAGAAAGCGTTTTTTCCTGATCGGTAACAGATTGGGAATGGACTTTTCGTTTCCGCCCTCCACTCACGGAAATGGTAAAAATCCATATACCACTGTTCGCGACGCCATTCTTGACTTGCCTGTATTGGAGAATGGAGATAAAGTTGAGTCCTTACCATACCATTTTAATAGACAAAACCTTTCTAAATATCAAATTGAAATGCGAAGAGATTACAATAGTAATTACTGCATGAATAATCAAGTCACTAAAAACAGCGATTTGATTGTTGAACGCTATAAGTTCATCCCTCCTGGCGGAAATTGGGAGGATATCCCAGCGTATTTGATGAGAAATTACAAAAATAAAAATAACTGCCACAGCGGAATATATTATCGGCTCAGATGGGATGAACCATCTGTAGTTATAAGCAATTTCAGGAAAAATATGCTGATACATCCTGAGCAGCACAGAGGTCTTTCTGTTAGAGAAGCCGCGAGATTACAGTCATTCCCTGACCACTACGTTTTTTATGGTCCACTCGGATCACAGCAGCAACAAGTTGCAAATGCTGTTCCACCTCTGTTAGGAAAATCTATTGCCTCTGCAATCTGCAGAGCTGTGGAGGTACAAAATGACTAAAATAGAAGAAATATACGAAGAAATGTGCAGAAAACAAAATCCTCTGTACTTCTATAGTTACTACTTGGTAAAATCGAGATTAGAAAAGAGCTACTTTCCTTATTTAAGAGATGTTCAACCTTTCAAAACCGACCACGGTATAGATCATGTAAATCGTATTTTAGAAAAACTTTCGCATTTTCTTAAGCCACACTTACCATCACCAGGAACTCCCGACGATCGTGTAATCGATTTAGAAAACTTAAATTTACTTATGCATGCAGTATTATGGCATGATATAGGCAATTTGTATGGTCGAATATATCATCCACAAAATATTAAAAAAATCTTTGATGGTGTGAAAAATTTTCTTTATGAACCTCCTTACAGTAAAATTATTCTTAAGATTGCAGAGGGGCACAGCGGTGAGGGCAGTATTGAAAAAATTATCGAAGGTAGTTCAGACAATATCTATGACAGCGTAATTTATCCACAATTTTTAAGTGCATTGCTGAGGATTTCTGATGAAATTGACGAAGACCAGCGCAGAGGGGAAGGAAGAATCATCTCTGAAGTTCCTAACGAGAGTCAGGCATACTGGCGGTTTTGCTTATGCACTGAGTCAATCCTTCCTAACTACCACTCCGAATCACTTGGGGGGACTATGTTATTAGAAATTAAGGTTAAATGTAAATTTCAGGATGCAGAGATTGGAGCGAAATGGGGGAAAGGTGGGGACGAAGTTACGGCAATCTTGGAATATATATCCAGGATTAATAAAATTAATGGGGAAAGAATTTACTGCAATAAATTTCTTGACCATGCCTTTTATTTTCATAAGATAGATCGGATAAGATTAGAAATGGATATATGCGAAAATGATAAAATGGCTGATAAGATTACTTTTAACTTTACAGATGATAGCAAAGAGAGGGACTTCTTCGACGATGAGAACGTTAAAAAGATACTTAAAAAATATGGGGGGGACACATTATGATTGTCAAAAATCCATTCGAGCATTTTTATCCTGAAAATCTTTCGCCTCAGGATGTTCAGAAACTTTTTGTAAAAGAGTATACAGAGCATAATGCACTTACTGCATATAAGCATACCTTTGTAGAAGGTAGTCGAGGGTCAGGTAAAAGTATGCTGTTCAAATTTTTAGAGCCATCTTCTCAAAAAATTGATTTGGGCGGATGGGATAATTTTCTAAAAAAAGGTAAAGCTTTTATCGGTATTTACATCAACTGCAAGACAGGAGATTACAGAAAAAGTGAATTTGAAGAGCTACTAAAAATCGGAGATATACCACAAATAATTGCAGAGAAGATTATAGTGCATGAATTCATTATGAGAATAGTGGAGTGGACACTTAAAAGTATTTCAGAACAACTAAGTGATAGACTAAAGGAAGACGAGAAAAGTTTTGAAATGATTATTTCGGCGCTGGATAAAAAAGGATTATACGGGGATACTGCATCCTATCCAAGAACTCTCAATGGATTAAAATCGATAGCAACGAATGAAAGAAAGATGGTTCGTGAATCTATACTGAACTTTCTCTTAAGATATGGCATACCCAACAGTAAATTAGAATATTCAGGAAACCTTACAGAATCATCGTTTTCTGAAGACTCTTTTCTTTTTATTTTCTTCACTCAGTTACGACAGATGCTTGGTACGGAATATATACCCTTCTTTCTTCTTTTTGACGAAGCTGGCGATTCTATGTTACTGCCTATACAGCAAAAAATAATTAATACTTTTATAATACAGCGTATCCAAAGTTTGGTGTGTATAAAGGTTTCTGTCTGCCCAGAGTCATACAGTACAGATATTGATTTGTTCGGTAGATACATTCAGCATATCCATGATTATGATACGATAAACCTTGACAGTCTCTATACCAATAATACCAGGGCATATTACCAAAGAATTGAGGGAATTTCTAACAAACGGTTAAGGCAGGCAGAGTTTGAAATCACAGATATTCGAAAATTCCTCCCACAAAGAGAGTTTGAGATTGAAAAAATGAAAGAAGCTGAGGAATATACTGCTCAGGAATATGATAATTTACCCGAGGATAAAAAAATTGCAGATAGACAAAACTACATTAACAAATATGCAAAAGCCAGACTATTTCAAAAATTTTTATCCAAATCGCCATATTGGTATACAGGTTTTGATAATTTAGTTCATTTCTCAGCCGGAACAATAAGGTCGTTTCTTGATCCTTGTTTTGTAATGGTGGAAAGATATATAGAGAAATATCCCAATCAAGATATGAAAGCTGTTAAAGATATCCCTTACGAAATACAATGGGAAACAATTCGGAAGTTCTCAAATGATTTCGTAGATAAAGAACTCCTTGATAGGATAAGACGCAGAGATATGGCCTCAGAGGAAAGAAGGATTTTACAATATATTTTTAATTTAATTGAAGCGCTCGGTGGGGCTTTTAATATCCGCCTCAATAACATCAGCAGCCGCTATCCCAGAATAATTTCATTCTCTATAAAAGAGACCATAATAGAAGACCCGGATTTGGAGGCTGTCCTGAAAAAAGCACTGCAAGAAGGTTTCTTTCAGAAGAGATGGTATCGAGGGAAGTCAGGTTACGAGATGCTTGAGTGTTACATTTTAAATAGAAAACTCTGTCCTCGATATATGCTGGATTTATCGGGATTCCAAGGAAGGATAGAGTTATCTCAAGACATTTTGAAGAAAGCTGTGACAAACAAATCCAAATTCATTGCTTGGTTCAAATCTAAAGAAAAAAGCGGTGAAACAGAAGCAATGACGACACTAGAGTCATTTGGTGTATTGGAGGGATAAAAAAATGAAGACCATTTTCATGTCACTGATAGGTTTGGAAGAAAGAGTCTTAGGGATTTTCCGAGAGGATAAAGTCTGCGCAGATAAGTATTTGCTTTTTGTAAATACCGAATTTGAAGACGATTATCGGGTAAAGACTTATAGAAAGGAAATCACAGAAAAGCATCTTGCTGGAGAAGATTACAGGTTATTGAAAGCTTCATATACAGACCCGCTTACCATACTCACAGAAATTAATAAGTTTATAACTGAAGAGAAAATTGACTTTGGAGAAAATAAAGTTATATTAGATGTCTCAACATTTAACAGGCAAAATCTCTTAATTATACTTCGAATGCTTAGGAAGGTATTATCAGTACCTGATATTGAACTCATATATACTGTTCCGGAGGAAGTCAATCCAGAATTATCAAGGGGGGCAATGGGATTTGCCAATACCCCTTTTTTTGACGGCAACTTTTTAATAGATAAGAAAAAATTGCTTATACTCTTATTGGGTTACGAAGTTGATAGACCCCTCTTACTCTGGAAAGAGTTAGAACCATCACGTGTAATTCTTGCAGAAGGGTTTAAACCTACCGTTGAGAAGTTTTATGAGAGAAATAGGAAGATAGTGGAGGAACTTCAGAAAATCATCCGTGCCGAAGTCATCCAAATCTCTGCTGATGACCCTTGGAAAGCAAGCTATCAATTAAGCGATATATTCAAGCGGGAGTTACCGAGTTATAACATCTTTGTTTCGCCGTTAAATACTAAACTCCAAACAATAGGTTTATATCTCGCCTGGGAAAAAAATCCAGATATCCAGATTACACTCTCATTTCCTGATAGATTTTCTGGTTGGTTGACGAAAGGGGTGAGGGAAGTCAGGAGGTACAAATTATGAAAGTTGAACTACTTTTCATAACACCAAATGCGGAAGAATTGATTGAAGATACGGGGTGATCTGCATGTTTATCTTTCAAAAAACAGAGAGAGGGGAGCTGAAGGTGAGCTATGAGAAGATTTTATGCCTTGCAAAACGGTCACCTAACAAAGCGTATCTGGCTTCGCTGCGTTTCGCCCAAATACCGCCTTATGGACGGACTTCAGATACGCTCGAAACGTTAGCCGAAATCGTTAGCGGAGGAAGAAAATATGAATGGGAATGAACAGGAATTAAACTTATTAGTCGAGTATTTTAAATCACTTAGGGAGGAGATACATCTCCGTATCAGGCAACATACACAGTTAGTCTGGATTAAGATTGTTTCCCTAGGAGCAATAATATCATTTTTGATAGAAAGATTCTATGTAGGTGGAATTGATAGCGAGCTTTCGTCATCGCTTTGGCTTTATCTTGTCTGGATTATCCCTCTGGCAGCAATCATTTTTGATTTTTTGCTCGCTGGCAACTTAAGGGATATAAATAATCTCGGTGTTTATATTAGAGACCATTTTGAGAAAAAATCTTTTAGAAAGTATGTTAGTGATCCCGGATTCAAATTCTGGGAGGAATGTGTAGGCCAAGCAGATCCAAAGTACCGTTGCTACACATGGCAAGATATGGTAGTAATTTGGCTATTTACCCTCGGCTCATCGGTATTCAGTGGGCTGTTACGGTGGCAAATTGGCTTTAATTATTTTGTAGATATCCCCCTAATCGTACTTTGTGTAGTGGGTTTGTTTTCTGCATTATGGTATCTAATTCGGAGCATAACAATGGAAAGAGAATTTTTGTATCCTGAAATTGAAAATGTTCCAAATATTAAATGGAGGAAAGCAAAATGAAAGACAGCATTCTGATATCTCAGCCTTCGCTTAGAACATCAGGCTATGATATGAATATTTTATATATGCCACCAAAATCAGAATATGAACTCGAGGGTGGAGAGTTTATTATCTGTGTATTGAGAGGCAACATTATCAGTCTAATTCAATCGACGCCCTTAAGTGAATCATCGTTGAGCGTTGGAAAATCATTATTGCTTAATGAGGGCGGTTTATTAAGATCGGGGGAGAGTGGTTGTCTATTATTTATATGCTTGGATAAAGGTGATAACAATAAATATCACGATGAGATTCTTGGGATGGAGATTGAATGGTCTGAGTATAATTCCGAAATGTATAGAACGGTGCCGCAAATTCATGTTGATAACTATAGGATAAATCTTTGGTACTTAGGGCCTAATAAGCGCGGAGGAATACATGATCATTCTAATGAGCCAATACCTTTCATTGAATTTCATACACAACTAAGGGGAAATGGATTGATGGTAAAGTATGAGGATAAAGAGGGTAGGAAAGAGTTAAAAAGGATAGAGATGGTGAGAGGTTATACGCATGATCTATTTTGTGAGGTTGAAGACAAAAAAGTCATATATCCATGGCACCAATACATTGCCGGAGGAAATGGAAGTTTATTCATAGTATTTGAAGACACGAGAATATGAAAGAAGAGTTGGCTAACAACATCGGCTAACGCGGGCTTTGCGGCTCACTGTGTTCGCCCAAACGCTTCGCACTTCGCAAAGCCCGGAAACATTAGTAGCAACCCCCCCTGCTCACTCGCTAAAATAGTTGAAATCATAAAAATGAGATGTCTAATGTCAAGCGAAATAAATAATCTTCTGAGTAAACTTCATTTTCAAAATCCACGAAAATCTTTAGCGAATGCCGGTCTAAAATTGGTGATAGAAATATTTAAATACACATGTAAATAATAGAGATTTGAATAAGATTAAAAGTCCCTTGGATACGAGGGAGGTAAGGCATGAGAGAAAACATTCAAAAGGGGTATATGCACATCGCAGATACACCGAAGTTGTCCGAAATTTGCCTATGGAAGTGATATTGAAATGAGTATAAAAATATTAGCCAAGTCAGAAAAACGAAAAGGTATGCTCTTTGAACAAATGATAGTTACACTCCTCGAAACACTTGGTTACGAAAGTCTCAAAACTAACATTCTAAAATCTGGGTCAGAGGTTGATATTGTAGGCAAAAGTAAAATCACTAGACAACCTTTTTTGTGCGAATGTAAGGCTACAAAAGAAAACATCGCTGTGTCTACATTTCTGCAATTCATTGGAAAATTTGTACTCGAAAAATCTAAAAGTGAGGATATTATTGGTCTCTTTTTCACATTATCACCGTTAACTGCTCCTGCATTAGAAAGTTATACTGACTTGAAAAATACAAAATTCAAAGATCAGATTATACTCCACGAAGAGCGTAATATACTCAAATTATTGATAGAATCAAAGTTGATTGTCTCTGAGGATTTTATAGGTAATAAAATAAAAGATATGGGATACGCTTCAGGAGATAGATATTTAATTTATACAGAAAATGGCTTTTATTGGGTACCGGTATTAATAGAAGATGGTAAACCCCTATTTTTTACAGCATTTGATAACTATGGGAATTTTGTATCAAAATCTGTAAGCGAAGAAATCAAAGAATTAGATGATGATTTATCCGATAAAAAATATGTTGGAGAAAGGGTTTATGACGAAATACCAGCACATTTCGATTTAGAAGATATGTTAGCAAAAAAGTTTGATGAACTAAAAGAAGGTTTATTCACCGAGTTAAATAAGAGATTTGCCCAACATCCAATGCTTTCGAATTTGGAAGTAGTAGAAGAGAAGAAAATAATGGAAAAAACCGCTATTCTTAAGAACCCATTTGATTATAGATTCGCAGAAATAGCAACTGATGACCAGATAGCAACTTTGTTCATTGAACCACCACACGTTAATGTGGTTATACAAAATGGCAATACGATAATAGAAGGGAATAGGGGTACTGGGAGATCTATGCTTCTTAGATATCTTTCTGTTGAGACACAGATAGAAAAAATGCTTAGGGAAAATAAAAATAGCCATGATTTGCAATTTCTTGGTGTTTACATCAAAAGTTCCGCTTCATGGTTAACAGCAGGTAGAAAGGAGGGAGAAGTATCATTACTTTGGATCCGATTATTCGGACATTTATTTAATATGATGGTTTTTAGTAGAATTCTTTCTGTTATAAAACTAACTGAAGAAAAAAGAGTGGCGGAATTAACGAATAAAGAGAGGTTATTTGTTATAGAAGAGATGCTTAAGCTATGGAACATTCCTGACGCTCAAAAAGAGAAGAGGAACAAATATCCCAATTTATCGTTTGATTTTTTAGAGGACTTAGTTAATCAGGAGATAAGTAATATACTAAGATACTTGAACACCCTAGAATTGGGATTAGAAGAAAGTTATTTTGAGGGTTCATTAACGAACTTTAATTTCTTGGAAGAGATATGCTCTGTACTTACAGCTAATATTCAAGCATATAAAAAGAAACAATTTTACATACTATTAGATGAATTTGAGCGGTTTTCTACAAGTCAACAAAAAATAATTAACGAAATTATAATAACCAACAAAAAAAATATCTCATTTAAAATAGCGACAACTCCTTTTGGAATGACTTTTGAGACTATTAATCGTAAAAAACCGGAGAGTTTTCACGATTATCATTACTACAATCTTAATTCAGTAGGGTGTACATTTGGGGAATACAAAGTATTTTTGAAAGAACTTGGACACAGATTATTGAAATACTCTGGTTATAAATTAGATCTTAACTCTTTATTTCCAAAAGATAAAAATAAAAAATATCTTTCTGGGATAGACACATTTGCAATGCTATCCTCAGGTGTTGTAAGCAATTTTATTCTGATATGTTCTGAAACATTCAATAAAGCAGTAGATAAATCAATAAATGTTTATGAGGGAATACCCCCCAAACTTCAAGATGTTTCTATTAGAGAAATATCTCATAGGAGGATAGTTGAACTAACTAGTTTTCCAAATGGTATGCAATTACGAAATGTAATTAACACGTTGGCTAATATTTTTAGAGAAAATTACTTGAAAAATGGAAGAGAAGCATTAGCAATTGACATACTTGAACCATACAAACTTAAAACGGAATTAAAAGAAATTTTTAAAACATTGATACAACTCTCCTATCTACAAGCACCTCCAGTCAATATTCCAAAAACTAATGATTATCTTGGTAATTCATATACATTAAATACATTACTTACCCCCTATTATAAACTTCCTTATCTATGTAGGTGGAGGTTAGCCATTCCTGGAGAAATTATGAATTTGATATTGGATGAACCTTTTGAAGTCATTAAGTATTTATCCAAAGATACGCAAATTAAAAAGCCAAAATTGGAAGTGGCTCTAACCACAGAACGAAAAGTTTCTGAGATGAGAAAAATCAACAGTGTTATGCCATCAACTGATGAACTATTTTCTGAGGATTTGTTTATTTGCTCCTTAAGTTTTGAGGAGCGAAGTACAGGGATTATTAAAAGACTTGATAAAAATTGTAGATTCAAAAATACATTTTTATTTATACCTGACACCTTAAAAGAGGAGCATTTTATAACTTCTAGAATTAAAGGACTGTTAGAAAATAATAGTTCTGAGTTGTCATTAATAGTAACTGATTTTGATAATCCATTTAAGATCCGAAGGGATTTTAGGGACATATGTACCCAAAAAAGATTAACTTTAAAAAATAAAAAGGTAGCATTTGATGTCACTTCCTTTACAAAAAAATCATTATTATCTTTATTGGATGAAATAGGAGAGGGTAACCAAATAAGAATACTTTATGCCGAGCCTAAAGAATACAGAGGAGCAATGGGTGAAGGTTCGGGAGGAGTTTCGAATATTGAAACGCTAAGAGGGGCTATTAATCCTGAAAAGAAAAATCTACTTGTTTTATTATCTGGTGCAGGTGAGGATAGTCAAAGATCAGCAGTGTTCCACTCAGTTAGACCCGATCGTACGATACTACTCTACGGTGGAACGCCTAAAGATACTGCTCAATTGGGCTGGATAAAAAGATCAATCGAAGAAAATGAAATGTTATTTCGTGATTATCCAACAGAGACCCTTTTTATGCCAACATTTGATCCTATGGGCGTATATTCAAAACTAAGGGAAATATATAACCAATATTCTGAAAAATATAACATCATCATCTTCCCTTCAAACAACAAAATTCAGATAGTAGGTTTGTATCTATTCACAAGAAAACATTCTGATGTGAGTATTGTAACTGCAACACCCATGGTATACTCTCTACATAATTATACTCAGGGAGTAGGTAGCTTATACGAAATTTTTATAAACCCGTCTTTGCCAAAAAAGGAATTACCAGAGGAAATAAAAAAACCAATTGATGAATATTCAATTGATAATTTACCCGGGAGATATATGAACAGAGTTTTTATTGGTGGCAACTATGATTTAATGCCGGTATTAAATGAAATAGCTAAATCTATTAAAGAGAATTCTTTTCAATCCATAGTTGCTTATAATTTTGATGTACCTACTGAAAATATTCATGATTTTGATTTGCTACTACTACATAATTGTAAATATGCAATTTTTGATGTTACAATTCCTGCCGGAGAATTAATAGAAATTGAACGTACTAGAGATTATGGGACTGATGTTCTTGTAGTATACCAAGTTAGAGATAGTGAGAATACCCAACCTCCACCTCAGGTAACAAGTATGATAACCACGATGAACCACATACCGTTTAAGGGATATTCAACGTTTGATGAGTTAAGAAACATAATAAAAGAATGGTTAGTTAATGAATAAACACTGATGATAACACGGCATATACGCTTCGGGCTTACGCCCTTGCCCTACGGGACATTGCTCCATTCGGTCGCAATGTCGTATATGCTGAAATCGTCATATGAAATAGCGGTTTAAATAGGACTGTTGAACATGAGTCTAAGAAAAATCTCAATGCAGAAAGAATTAACAGACAACCTCCCCCAACAGATGTTGTTCGCTGAAGAAATACCAACGACAAAAACCCTTTATCCCCTTGACTCAAAACGACAAGAATTAGAGAATAAATTCAAAAATCTTATACACGAAGAGTTAAAATTAGGTTCCGTAGTTTCATACGTGGGAAATAAAAACATCCCATTTCTGAGAATTTACAGATATAAAGAAGCTTTTGCATTCGATTTTGTAATGGACTTCTTGAGACGGTTTGAAGCAGATTCTGATGATTATGTGTTTGACCCATTTTCAGGATTGGGAACAACGATGTTCACATCCCTGATTTGCGGTATTCCCTCAGTGGGAATTGATAAATTACCCATAGCTTATTTTATAGACATGCAAAAAGTTATAACGGAGTGGTTTAAAGTTCTGGCTCCCGGTGCTAAAGTTGCTATGGTTGTAGATAATATCAGATTTGAAGGAGAATTGATACCCGTAGATTTAGTGCTTTCTGAGATGGCAGAGGAAGTGGGATTCGAGGTGAAGGAAATCATAGTAGCACGGTATAAAGGTAATAGTTCTCAACAAATGAAAAAATATGGGCGAGTGCCGGTAAGAGAGAGCATAGTTATTTGGGAGAGATAATCATGCCATCCGACAACGAAAAAGAAAGTTGGACTATTGACCAGATTACGAAGAGCGAGTTCTTCCATCAGAAACTCCATGAGTGGGGATTGCTTAAAATCGCTTATGAACTCGAAAGCATAAAAGGAGAAGACCTTGAGTGGAATAGAAAAGATTTAGGGATTGCTATCAGAGCATGGAATAAGGTAATTCATAGAGGGATTAAACCCGTAAGAGTGTTTGCTCATCCTGAAGTTCTTATACAAAATCCAAAACGGGTTGGTTATTATAGAATGCTCGCTATGGTCTCGCAAAAATCAATGAGCAGGGTAGGCGTGAGCATAAACAGATATGAAGGAGGAAAAGGTCAGCTTAATGAAGAAATTGCTTTACATATCACAAAGCATTTGAATAAAATTGTCAGCACTCTGATTGAACATGATGAGAAGATAGATGCCAGAGAGTTCGATTTGGGGGCGAGGGATGGCTGCTGGCTCGCAAGCTCAGGGTTCATGGCAAAATACAAAATCAATAACGATATTAATAATGCAATTCTAAAAATATGAAAACTTTACCTATGTGCACTGTACCGCGGCGAGATGATGATGAAGGGTAAGGTGCTGGATATGATGCCTTCGTTTAAGTCCGTGGAGACCGCAACGGTAGATGGCGATGAATACAAGAAATACATCGGCGACCTCGCAATGGGAGAGAAAAAGGCGAAGGGTGTGCTTTACGTGAAGTGCGTGCGTACAAGCATAGCATACACTTTTTCCCTTTTTTATTTTTGAATTTACCGCAGAGAACGCTGAATTAGAGGTTTCGTTTATTAGCGGTTCAGCTCGTTAGCAAAACCACCAAACATCTAAGCCACCAAACCGCTAAATCGCTAAGCTGCTAAACCGCCAAACCGCTATCCTCTGTGAACTCTGCGGTTAATCTGACATTATCAAGTTAAATAAATCCGTGTAAATTCGTGTCTCAAATAGAGGGAGGGTTATAGTTGATATACAATTAAAAGAAAAGAAGAAAGAAAATGGCAACAGTCAGCATCAAAAAAGGCTATTTGGAAATTTTAAACACTTTAGGTAGTGCAGACACTATCGTTGAGAACGCACTACGGAAGTATCTAATAGATAAGTGCGTGGAGAGGATTGAGAAATCAAAGCGAAAAATCGTAGAACTTGAGAAGAGATATGACAGTAGCTATGCAGAATTTATCAAAACAATATCAAACGAAGAGAGGCTAAAGGGAGTTGAAAAGATAAGCCAGAATTGGGAAGGGGATATGACCGAGTGGGAATACTGGATGAAGGAACGGGAAGAATGGAAAATGTGGTTAGAAGGGCACTATCCAAAAACCAAGTGATTTATCACCGCGGAGAGCGCAGAGTACGCAGAGTTTTAAGACTGTTCCAATCCTTGCTCAGGTTTTCTGACACAGATTTACACTGATTTACGCGGACTTATTTAAGTTTGACA
>Ga0209986_10002978_pt1 | contig 15079 bp, 15 predicted proteins | sample BlataG_FD_183168 | JGI IMG/M metagenome (GOLD analysis project Ga0209986, IMG submission 183168) | Deep subsurface microbial communities from Black Sea to uncover new lineages of life (NeLLi) - Black_00105 metaG (SPAdes) (version 2) | ecosystem: Environmental > Aquatic > Marine > Oceanic >...
CACGCTAGTGGGGACTATAATCGTAAGATTCTTGTGTTCGTGCATAGTGAATGTCTATCCGCTTCCGCCCGACTCCGGCATGAATTGAGTCAGCACCTGTCGAAGAGTCACGTAAGCAACGCTCTATGCTTCACTTGGCTCCTCACCCGGATTGACAAGTGCTGAGATTTGGCTTAGCTTATCACCAGAGGATGCTATCAGGAAGTCTTTGAATAAGTGGCGGGTTAGGATATGACTTCTTATGGCAAATGTAGTTTCTTTTCGTCATAAACGCGTTCAATTGGTTCGGTATGCAATTTCAAAAGTAAGGAGCCATAAAATGCAAAAAGCAAGGATGAGAGCCATCAGAATGTGCATAAGAGGCGCTGCCATTATTGCAGGCAGCCTAATATTGGTGGTTGTTTTGAGTACCACCACCTGCGTCGCTCAAGACATTGAAGCAAAAGTAGATGAGTATGTTGGTATTTATCTGAGAGAAGGGAACTTCAGTGGTTCTATCTTGATAGCCAACAAAGGGAGAGTTCTCTTAAGTAGAGGATATGGAATGGCAGACCTCGAACACGATGTTCCCAATACCCCTCAGACAATATTCCGTTTGGGATCTGTTACTAAACAGTTCACCTCAATGGCTATCATGCAGCTTCAGGAAAAGGGACGGTTGAATGTTGATGATCCCATTGCAAAGTATTTACCTACCTATCCTAGCGGTGAAGAGATTACCATCCATCACCTTCTGACTCATACCTCGGGTATACCAAATCTCACAAGCTTCCCGGATTACGAGAAAACGATGATGTTCCCTTTTCCTCTCGAAAAAACTATCGAAAGGTTCAAGGACAAACCATTGGAATTTACCCCTGGAGAGAAGTTTAAATACAGTAACTCAGGATATATTCTATTGGGCTACATCATCGAAAAAGTCTGTGGGACATCTTACGAGGAATTCCTGGAAGAGAATATCTTCCAACCGCTTAACATGATGAGTTCGGGATACGATCATCATCACACCTTACTCAAGCACCGTGCTTCAGGTTATTCCATAGGTGGTGCTGGACTTAATAATGCAGCCTATATTGATATGTCTATTCCTCATGGAGCGGGTGCGCTGTATTCCACGGTTGAAGATCTATATCTCTGGGACAGGGCCCTATATACTGAAAAACTGGTGAAGAAAAGTTCACTGGACATAATTTTTACTCCTTTCATAGAAGCGGAGTTTGGAACCATCAAAGGACACTATGCATACGGCTGGAATGTACTTTCTTTGTTTGATCGCAAAGTCATTACCCATGGCGGAGGAATTAACGGCTTTCGGATAAATATCGCTAGATACGTTGATGATGATGTTTGTATTATTGTTTTAGGCAATATTCAGACTGCACCAGTGGAGAAAATCAGTATGGACCTCGCTGCCATTGTCTTTGGAGAGGAGTATGAAGTGCCCAAAGAACGAGTGGCCGTAAAAGTAGACCCTAGGATCTATGATGCCTATGTTGGTCAATACGAACTCGCTCCCGATCTCATTATTACGGTCACCAAAGAGAATAACCGTCTTTTCGCTGAGGCCACCGGGCAACCTAAATTCGAGCTTTATCCTGAATCGGAAACAAAGTTTTTCGCGAAGGTAGCTGATATTCAAGTTACTTTTGTCAAGAACGAAAAGGGTGAAGTTACCCAATTAATTGCCCACCAAGGGGGCAAGGACTCCCCTGCAAGAAAAATCAAGTAAAGAGAGAACCAAGCGGTACTCGGCAGTCCTCTCGTAGTCGGAAAAAAGAGCAGTGAGAGCCTTTTTCTCCCAAGCCGGGATATAACCTTCCTGACCATCCCCGGATACCGGCCCGGCTGTCTTCTTCTTTAATTCTGTCAGTTCTTGATACGGGTCTTCTCTAAGCTCATCTCACTGCCGAGCCATTTCTTCTTTGTGATTCTCTGGAGCTCTCGGTGGGATTCTATAGGCGAAAAAGGATGTTCTAATATCAATACAGAAGCGGAGTTGACCTGTTTTGCCTCAACCCGACTGAAACGACCTGGCCGAAGGCGGTTTTTGGCCATGTAGGAGTTAACCAGCGATTCTCTTCTGCTAAGTCAAGTGCCAGACTAGGGACCTGCCAGAGAACAACCGCCACTTGCGGTTGAAATCCTGCAGGCCACATTGCTCCTCAAGGCAGGTTGAACATTTCGTCTTGAGGCTCTGCTCCTTTCTGGTCATCTGTGGGTTGCGTGTTCTCTTGTCCGCCAAAAGGGAACCTCCAACAAGTTCCTCAGACCCTCCTTGGCTATGACAATTTGACAGCCACCGAGATGCCAAGTACCCTGTTACCAGAAGATTCTGCGAGGGGCTTGCGAATAAGCGGTAGCTCAGTATATTCAGTGAGCCGAGGGACGTTTTTGCCACTAGAGGAATGACCCTCCCATAGAAGTAGTTAGTTGAATCCTAAATCCCAGAAGCAAGAAGGAGGATAGCTATGTCCCAGTCAAGAAAATGGTCTGTGCTCTCGTTATTTGTGGCCGTGATGCTGGTGGTCTTTCTTCTGCCAGTAGGTTTGATGGCCGGCAAAGCATTTCCTTCAGGAGAAGAGATTGCCGATGCAAAAGCTGGCGATTTAGTATTGCAGGCCGGTACCTATGAAATCGGAGGAAAGTCCTACCGAGCAGATTATGGCACTCTTGTTGTTCCTGAAAACAGGAACAAGGATGACTCGAGGCTCATTCGGCTGCCGGTCATCAGAATGCATGCAACGGGTGAAAGTCCCGCCGAACCTGTGTTTCTGCTGGGTGGTGGCCCTGGACAGAGCAATGTTCTTTCTGCGGAATTTCTAGCAAGCAGGAGACTCAATGATTTCCCGTATGCGTGGCTGCTCAAACATCATGACTTTGTCATGGTTGGATATCGGGGCGTTGATGGCTCTGTTTCGCTGGATTGCCCGGAGATTGTGGAAGCATTACAAGTTGAAAAAAATGCTTTTTCCCATGAAAATCTGGAGAAACTGGGAAAGGCTTATTATGCTGCTTTTCAAAGATTCACAAAAGAGGGGGTTGATATTGACGGGTATACTATGGTTGAAGTAATTGATGACATGGAAGCTGCCCGAGAAGGACTGGGATATGAAAAGATCAACCTTTATAGTCTAAGTTACGGAACCCGTCTCGCCTACCTCTATGGTTTAAGATATCCCGACAGTATCCATCGATCCCTCATGGTAAGTGTGAATCCTCCAGGCCATTTTGTCTGGGAACCGGAGATAGTGGACGCTCAACTAAGGTACTATGCCGACCTCTGGAAAAAGGACCCTATAGCCGTTTCAAGGAGCCCTGATCTTATCAAAACCATGCAAAAGGTACTCAACACCTTACCCCGAGAATGGGAGGGTTTCAGGATTGACCCTGGCAAGGTCAAAATCACAACGTTCATGCAGCTCATGCACAGAGCTTCAGCCGCCCAGGTTTTCGATGCCTACGTAGCGGCCGAGGAAGGAGACTACAGCGGTCTTGCTTATCTTTCAGTCGTTTATGACAAAATGTTTCTTAGTGCCCTGAACTGGGGAGATCAGGCATCAAAAGCCGTTAGTGCCGATTATGACCCCAATCGGGATTATGAAGCTGAAATGGATCCGCCAGGCTCTATCATTGGTTCACCAGGATCTAAACTTTGGGTTGCCCTACAGTATGGTGGCTGGTCAATTAAACCTATTGCGGAAGAGTATCGAAAGCTGCAATATTCAAATGTTGAAACACTATTGGTGAATGGAAGTATTGATTTTTCAACGCCTCCTCAAAATGCAAAAACATTATTGCCTTATTTACCAAACGGAAAGCTGGTTATTCTGGCAGAAATGGGACATGTCTCAGACGTAGAGAACATTCAGCCTGAAGCGTTTCAACATCTGGTGGAGAGATTTTACCTGGAAGGGATCGTTGATGATTCTAAGTTTACTTACGAATCTATGAACTTTACTCCATCTCAGACTTTTCAAGACATAGCCAAACAATTTGTTGCGCGAGCTGCCCGGGCAGCGGCAGGACCAGCATCAGCGCAGAGGGGCAATGTCTATGAAGACCCAGAAGGCCGATTCAGCATTCCCCTGGTAGGTGACTGGACCCAGGTTGAAACCGACGGGACTTATGCGCTGCTCGCATTCACTGAGCCACCTCTGGATATGTACATCGTCACCGAAGAATCCTCTGATCTCGAGACTGGCATCGATGAGGCCCTGAGGAAACTCGATATTGACCTTGGAGCACTGACGCTAGCAGATACCGGGGCAGATACCGGGAAATTTGGCAACTGGACTATATTCTATTATTCAGTGGGGGACGGAAAGGGGGTTACGGTTCTCGCCCAGGTAAAGGATGATACCACTTATTGCCTCATTGCTAGGGGGGATGAGGCTATCACCATGAATCCCCCCGATCAGGTGATTAAGACCGCTGGCGGCTTCACCCTCACCGGTGAAGAGGTCATCCTGCCCACCACGGTCGAGGAGTTTGAAGCATACATGGCAACTGTGGTGGGAGATAGGCCTCCGGCACTATCAATTGCCATTGCCCTCGGAGACGATGTTATCTATGCCAAAGGCTTTGGAATGGCAGATGGTCCCAAGGGTATGGCAGCTACTCCAGACACGGTGTATCTGTGGGCCTCAATGACCAAGATCGTGACCGCGACCGCGATTATGCAGCTCTACGAGAAGGGATTAGTTGATCTGGACGCACCGGCGTCTCATTACCTAGACTACTTCCCGACTGAGTATCCCATTACGGTTCGCGAGCTCCTGAGTCACAGTGCCGGGCTTCCCGAACCCACTGAATTCGTGCCTTTCAACCTCCGGCTGGCGGGTCAGTCTCTGCCTGATCCAGACCAGGTTGCCAGGAGATACTTTGATGAGTTCACTGGTCCCATCTTTGAGCCCGGTTCAGCCGCTTACTATGCCAACCCAAGCTCAGTGATGTTAGGTCAGATTGTGGCTGAAGTTTCCGGCAAGTCCTATATCGAGTATGCCAAGGAGAACATCCTTGATCCCCTGGGAATGAGGACAACAGACTTCACCTACGCGAGCGAAGCTATGATCGAGAAGGCAGCGGCTGGTGCTTTTCCGGCAGATGAGGTAGAGAGTGTGATTGCCATGATGGATGAGATTAGAGGGCGGGGCGACGGGGCTGATTTCATCCGGGAAGTTGATGGAGATCTTGCCTGGATGAATCGTTTCAGCGTCTTCGCACCCCATGGCGGGTTGATTGGCCCTGCAACCGAGGTCATTCGCTTTCTCGGGATGCACCTTAATGGTGGCAAGTTTGAGGGAGTTCGTATTCTCTCACCGGAGTCAGTTAGCCTCATGCAGGAAATGGGGCTTTCGAGCAAGGGGACTCCTTTGGGGTTCGGCCTTGGCTGGGAGGTCTTTGACGATGCTGAGCATCCCTATGTTCAACATCCTGGTGGCGGCTACGGTAGCCAGGCTCTGATGCGAGTCTACCCGAATGAGGAATTCGCTATTGTCACCATGAGTAATCTTCAGGGGTATGACTATGAACAGGTCGTAGACGCTGCTGCTAATGTGGTGTTCTCCATGCTGGAAGGGCGGTAGGAACCTTTGCAGAGTAGGATCGCTGTGTCTCCCCACGCCTACGTTGGAGCGGTGGACAGGAGTTGAGAAGAGGGCAAGCGCATCGGTTCTTTCCGAAGGGATTCATCTCGTCGATCTTGATCTTTGGAAAGGGGTGAAGCAATGAAGACGAAGTATCTGGCAATACTGGTATGCACAGCCCTTCTGGCACTGATCTCCCTCGGGGCAGCGGGGGCTGCCGCAGAAGGCGGCAACTTAACCCTCACTCAGGAGTATGACCTGGTCGGGAATCGCTCTTTGGAGACTCAGTACTACCTCATGGAGAGGGATATTCGCCTCATAGCGGAGGACGGTACACCGAAGGGCGGAGAGAAGTATAGGCTCCGTCTGATGATAGAACCGGGCGATCGGTCTCTCGGAGAGGCCGATAGGTACACCTGTCGTGGATTCGCAATGCAGAAAGGCGACGGGCCCGAAGTCACCATTCCCACCCTGGAGGGATGGTCGTTTGATTTCGAGAGAGGCTCCTTGGATGAGGCCATGCTCGACGAGCAAGGACTGTTCTTCGGCATCCCTCACACCAGGTTTGAAGGTCTCTCTGACAGCAGCGGCAAGGTGCTCGAGCCCATAAATGCCTATCAGGTTTACGATGTATTCATAGGCTTCCTGAGCTTCAGTACATACGCAGAACCAGGCTGGCGAAGTGGCGGCATTCAGGACCTTAGGAGAATCGGAGACACGGATTGTCCATCCGGTCGGCTCAGAGTCCCCTACCAGCCTGGGCGATACTATCAAGGAGGGGTCCACCTTCAAGGGTGGTGGGTCCACGCTCGAATTTAACGGGTTAAGTCTTGTGGGCGGAGCACCCTGTGCCATCTTAAGTTATGGAACGGGCATGGGTTCGTTCACCATGACCTTCGAGGTCATGCCGGGTATGGAGGTCACCTCCTTTGGAGTTACCTACATTACCGCCGACATACACCTGGACCTCTCATCCAAGTGGATGAAGAAGGCCGAGATCATCGTAGTGGACTCAACCAAAGCGACCCTAGGTGATCAGGTAATTGACAGATCAATCGTTCATACAATCAACACCATAAAGGCAGTCTCGGAGGCAGAATTCCGGGCGCTTTAGATCACGGCAGGATTAACGTGACTGGGAGCGGCTGATACAACGCCAACCTTGGTGTGGGGCCATCTTCCGTACTTCAAATACCTTGCTACAGCCTCTCTGACCAGGTCAGTCCTACATATTCCCGTTTCTTTAGAGATGCTTGCTAAAAGACTCAAGTTGGATCTAGAGAGATAGGTAGTTACTCGTCTATAGTTTTCCCTTGTTTTCCTTGGAAGATGTGAAGCACCAATGTTAATGTGATAGTCTTTCCTGGTTACAAAGCTGGATACCGCTTCCCTAATCATCCGAGATACCGCCTTCCCTGTATTTTCCTGTAATTCCTTCAGTCGTTGGTACTGCCCTTTTTCAAGCACAACCCAGGGACGCATCATTTTTTCCTCATCATTCTGTCTGGTTTTGAGGCAGGATTTTCTTAGCCGAAAATAGGGCTTAATGCTAATACAGAACAGGGTTTGAGTGCTTTTACCCCAATTGTACGGGGACTGCCTGACTATGACAGGTACAAGTTGGTACAAATTGAGGCAGATTGGTGGGGATAAAAATGTGTGAAGAAACTAGCTGGGACTCGGTTTTCCCCTGAAATTGACACAAGCAATAACGCACCTTCCTAGCTTATGGGTTCTTTCTTTCTCGCCGCAGTCACTAAGTACATAGAGCACAAAGGCAGCGATCTATATGTTCACCTTTGAGCTTGAACTTTTTGATATAGTACCTAACAGTAGCAGGATCAATGCCGATTTCTCTCGCAATACTTGCGGTTCCCTGTTTTGCTACTATTCTCTTCCTTAAGAAACACTCAAGTGATTCACCCAACTTAGCTTCTATCAAGCTCCGCTTGCGTGCTGGCATAAGATTCCTTTCATCATCCTCCCTTCCTGGTGAATGACGCCTAAGTCGTTCATGTCCGAACTGGTTTGAATATACTCCCCAATAGGTGGTATATCCAAGATCATATCATCGTTGACCAGATAAAGAGATATGCCCGATTTGACCCTTCTACGGAGGTCTTTTTTGGCAATCAGTACAAAATCTTTAGTTTAGGGCGATTTCTGCTGCGCTCTCGCTTAAAACATCTACTATATCTGCTTTTTTTTCCTCTGAAATCACAAAGGTTTGATTGTCTGGTAGCTCTTTCATATGCTCCGCAACACCATCAGAAACCTTACCCATAACAACATCAACACCAATCCTTGGGATATTGCTGCAAAATACCTTGGTGCAATTTGGCTCTCAAAAAATGGCCTCACTCACATCTTTTCCTACCTTTCTTCTATCTACATCAATAGCAGCTACAACCTCTATATCACGAGGTTTATAGCCCCCGAGATCCCAATGCATTAAACCAATTGCATCTCCGGGATTCTTATCCTGGTAGTAATAGATTCCTTGTACTAAAGAACTTGCACAATTTCCCAATCCAATTAGCGCTATTCTTATCTTTCCCATTGCAGTGCCTCCTCACATAGTCTGCTTTGCTCATTGAGGTTGAAGCTACTAACAAAATGAGGCCGATGCTTATCGTTACTGCTCCCCAGTTTACCCTCATTTCCTGTCCTCCATTCTCGATGTCTATTCTTCCAAGATTTCCACCATAACTCTTTTTTTCAACTTTGCTGCAGCGGCTCCTACCAGAGTTCTAAGAGCAGTAGCTATTCTGCCTCCTTTGCCTATCACCTTGCCCATATCTTTTTTGGCAACGGAAATCTCCAGAAGAATGACTTTCTCTCCTTTCATCTCCTGAACCTTCACTTCCTCCGGATTGTCCACTATCTGCTTGACAATGTACTCAACCATCTCACGCATCGTCGCTTCCTTTCACACTGCTCAATCTAATTTGTACTCGACCCAACGGGGGCGAGGTTCCACTATGAGTCCATTATGTCCGAGTGCCGCTTATCGGAAGCCGTGCCCACCACCTGATTCTCGGTCACGGCCCGGTCCCCGGTCACGTCCTGGTCCTCGTCCACCTCTAGGGCTTTCAGAACGAGGACGAGCCTCATTGACTTTAAGTGTCCGGCCCTTTAGCTCCTTATCCTTCAGGCCGGTGATCGCGGACTGAGCTTCAGCTTTGGCGGGCATCTCTACGAATCCGAATCCTCTTGATTCGCCACTGAACTTGTCCTTTATGATAGTGACTGACGCCACCTTCCCGAAGGCTTCAAAAGCCTGTCGTAAATCCTCTTCGCTGATCTCGCCTGACAAGTTGCCTACGTAGATATTCATTCTGATCTCCTCCTTGTTTTGAACATTTATATATGTATAGAATCACCTTCTCCAGTCCTTGCTCCTTATTTCTGTCTTAATCTCTGAATGCCTTTCTTCTTTGCCTCTATGTCTTTTTTGAATTGGGTAATCTTGCCTCCTAATTTTTTGAGCTCCACCGGCCCCAAAGGGTTAGATACAGTAATCACTCCACCTCTACCTCTAAGCCACGTTGATATGGGTAGGTAAATACTAAGAGCAAGAAGGAATAGAAAAACGGCCCCAGCCGTTAGTGAGACAGAAAGCTCATACCACATCCTCGTGAGAGCACGGTATGCAGTCATCCGAGGGATCAATCCCACATCCAATAGGAATCCGGCAAGAGAAAACGCCCCGAGGGCTACTAAACCTACTGTCCATAGGGCTTTTTGATGAACTTCCACCCCTCTCCCTCTTTCATGCTGTGATCATGATTCTTGCTGTGATCCTCGTAGCAGGCTGAGTCCGTTGCATTTCGCCTGTTCGGAAGTTCCGAAAATGCGTTGCGTCCTGTGTGTGAGGCTTATCCGTTCATCCTGCTGCCCTTTTCGGACCATACCTCTCCCCCCTCAATTTGGTGGAGGTTACACTTCTACTTCTTCAGAGCAAAGAGTCCATAAAATCTGAATAAGCCGTACAATCTAAATCACCGAGGGTCACCTAAGACCATACCCAGAAAGCCCAAGAATCCTATAACACCTAACCAGCCCAGTTTACTCATATTTGACTCCTCCATCTGGGCCTCTTTTCCCTATCACTCAGCATAAGATCCTCATCTAGGCGGATTATGCCTCTAAGCTCAAATCTCAGTTGACGCATCCTATCCCTTGATACTTCGGGCGATCTTCCATTCCAGGGTCTTCTTTAATTTCTGGAGGCCCTCCGTGCATATCCTCCTCATCTCTTTTTCAATCTTCAGCTTGTCGAGGATTGGTCCAAATATCCATCCGGGTGGTGTGTATTCTATGACAGTCGTCAGTTTGGTACCCTTTTTCGTTGGCTCAAGTAGCCAGGTTCCCTCGACTCTCATGCCTTCCACTGTCTTGAATGCTATTCTCCTGTTCAGCTCAGGTTGCCTCATCTCACAAACCACCTTCATTGTTATTCCTGCGGCTCTGATTTTGTGGCGGAATCTCACAACCTCCTTGGTTTCCTCCAGCATTTCTATGTCGGATATGGGAAGATAGTTGGGTAGATTATTTGCATTCCACAGATACCCACTCACTTTCTCAGGAGCGAGGTTGATGTCCGTAGAATCTTCTATCCTGGTCATGGGTTTCACCTCCTCACCATCTTATTTCAAGCTCACTCGCATGGGTAAACTTAATTGCCTGAATCCTGTCTTACTCTCCTCTACAATTTTTGGATAGCGAGCAAATAACTACATCTCCTCTTTCCGGTCTTTAATAGCTTTACTTAACTGGCCAGCCCATGTTTGAACATCGTGAATCTTTACGGAGAACTTAGCAAATCCCTTTTTTAACTGCGGTCTTTTTTCCTTTGAGCCTGTATGCATCTCGGAAAGATCTGCCTCAAAATTGAGAATCTTACCAAATACTCCTTTGGTTTCAGCATTCTGTAAGGCTCCCAGAGGAAATTCAAAGATAACTCTCGGCTCTCCTGAGGGTACCTCCCTTGCCATAACTAAGCGGTAATTGGTAAGATAAAGGGTTCCTTCAAGCTTTTCCAGCATTTCTTTTGAATTCTTGCCTTTCACAGTAAATTCCTTAACTGTAGCCTTCCCTGACTGGAATTCTGCCTCTCCTTGCCTAAGTTGCATCCCTCTCACCTCCCTTCCCCTTTTAACTTAATTAACCTCTATAGGGTTAGCTATAGAAGGTAAGCTCATGTTAACTATACCATATTTTCTCTCCATTGTCATCTTCTGTATAAAAGTACGACAGCGCGTAGCTTTCTCGAAACTAAAATTCGCATTATATCTGTATTCCTATCTGCAGATTGAGGACATTTTGTCGTCTTTTCTTCTTAATGTTAACAAACTCCTAAAAATTAGCTCAGCTGAAGGAAGAAGAACCATGCTCTACCTATATAAAAGAGAACCATTAAATAATAATAAGATAAGCAGGTTGACCAATGCCTGTGATAATTTCCGGAAAAAATTTGTCGTCTGGAGACTTTTAGATACGGGTTCAGGATTATCTGGGTTTGCTGGTTCCAAAAAAGGATCTCCACCAGAGCCCCTCCAACCAGATTGACAACCAACTTTTGCACGAAATTAATTGTATAAATTCTATCAGACATTTCTGAATTTATGAGAGCTTTATTGTTGGTGGTTTACAAGAGATGGAGAAAAGATTTAGTCTAAAATCACAGATTTCTCAGATAATCTATGAATCTTTTTTTCACGACTTATGTGGAAATCTAAAAATCAATTATATTCAACATCTGTGAAAAAGACATCAGTTGATAGCACCCGTCTCCTACAAAACTTGGTTGACAAGCTCTAATATCTTTTAGATTTTATAGAAGGTCTTGTGGAAGAAGAAATTGCTTTTGAACTTGGGTTGTAGGACTATATCAGAAAGCTAAAGTAGGGGACGTACCGAGATCCTGCCTGAGGTTAACCAACATCCTGCTCGTCAAATATTCTTACAAGCGGTTCTTCCCAGCCAAAGCAGGTCGATTGGCTACAAAGTTTTCTAAAAGCTTTAATGCAAGCTGGATCAAGCTTGGCATACTCTTGAAGCATATCAACTACCTCATAAATAAATCCGCCAACTGTGCCGTTGGAATCATCAACGCCTCCCTGACATAATCTCTTATCAAGCCGCAAAAGGGTATCAATCAATAATTTTGCTGTCTGTTCGCTTACCGGTAACTCTGAAACTGATTTTGATAAACGAGCACATCCTTCATCAAGCGAATTCTGATAAGCAAACCAGATCCGAGAAGGTCCAGTATACGCCTTAATATATCTTATTGCTGAAGTGATGGCTTTTTTGGTTGCTGCTAATTCTTCTTTACTTAATTCTGCCAACTGCCTACTACATACAGGATTACTAACTATTTTTTTATCTTCTTTGCTTAATTTTTTGCCATCCATAACCGTATAAATAGCCACAGCCACCATATGCTTGCAAAGCGTGTCATGCTGGCCAAGATAACAGTCACAACTACCGCAGTCGTAATGACGAGCAGAAACAAAAACTCGATAAGGTTGCGTGCCTGACACGACAGCTGAATAACCACCGAAATCCTCTTTAAACTGCGTTACTTTTCCACTTTCATACAAACTAACCGCCCGCTCAAATGTCGGCTCGTCTGTGGCAAATTTTATTTTGTCTAAGTTATAAGCTGGTCGCATAAGGAATCTATTACTTTTTTCACCGCCTATAATTGCTCCTGTGACGCGTGATTGAGAGAAAAAAAGAGAGGGTCTTCACGCTATACCTTATTTGTTACGTCGGCCAAGAATTCTGCAAAAATAAATCTCATCCTGTGCGGGAAAACGAGCAAAAGAAAAATCAGAAATTAAGGGTATTTCTTAAATCCTTCTGGTAAATTCTTAGTTTCTATCTTGCTATCTTCTTTAACGAAGAAAAAAAGATACTTAAAAAGTCCTCCTCGCTGAAGCGAGGAGTTATGCTTAACAAGAGTAAGAGCAGGCCGAATTTTCATGGAACTTTCCTTTCGACTCTTCTGCCATTTTTTACCCCCTTATCGTCTATCCATTCATTTTCAGCATTATATGCTTGTGCCTTACATACACAACCTAAGTCAAATCTCAGCGCTTGTCAATCTGGGTTTGGATAGACTACAGCCGTATAGCGTCCTTAACTAGCGACCGCCTGCGCTCTAGGCTATCATTCTTGCCCCCTGCCAGTTTTTAGAATTCCTCTATAGACCTACCTTTAGGAAGCTTTCCGAAGCAATAATTTTTCCCTTTTTCCCTTTTTTATTTGACTTTTTTTCTCCTACATATATAAGATTGTGAGAGAGGAGGAAGAGAATGAGTAAAAGGGGTAGGGCTTGAAAGCCTTTGTAGTCGCTGGATTACTTGGCTCCGGGGGCAGGACGTTGTTAGAACTTTTTTCCTGAATACCAAAGAAGAGATTCAAATTCCGGTCTATGGTTGTCGAGTCTGATCAAAACAAAAACGGGCTGAAGCAATGGAATTCATAGCTTCAGGGCAAATAAGCACTTCACCGAACCGAAAAATCCATCAGTCAATAGCCTTATCCTCACACAAATTCGTCGTCTTCTGGATAAAAACACACCGTTGACCCGTTTCTTCTAACCCGGAATCCTTTTCAATCCATGACAGGTTGACAAACGCAGTGCTTTATCTTACCATATGCCCGGAGGACGCCATCCGCCAGTTCTTAGATAACGGGCAGGCTGTACTGTTTTTTCATAGAAGAAGATGAGATGCCCAATAGACAATATGGGGAGTAAATAGGAAGATAGGAGTGATGCTTCTTTGGATAGTTACTTTGGGGCCCTCGATTCACATGGAATTGGTAGGGAGAGCTCCGGTCAAATTGACTGATACGATCTCGGTAGTCTAACATGTGGAGAGAATTTGATTCTACGAAAGAGTCTCTACTGTGAATTTTTGATGCTCATAATAATACTTATCTCAAGACTCAAATCACAGATCTGTTTGGCTTTTTTGAGAGTACTAATTCATGGGGTAAATAAAGTCCGCGAAGGGATAACTTGAAAAATGAAAATTACTTATGTCTCAACCTATCTTCCCAAACGGTGTGGGATTGCTACCTACACGGATTATCTCATCCGTGGCATTAGAAAAGTCGAGCCGACCTCAGAGCTCAGGATCATTGCCGAGCAAGGCGCGGCTCCCATCAAGCAGGATAAGTTTGAGGTAATCCCCTGTTGGGATCGGAACGAGGATTATGTGAAACCCATCATCTCGCACGCAAAGGGCGCGGATGTCATCCATATTCAGCACGAATACAGTATTTACAAACGTGATAACAGGTTGCCCTCACTGCTCCAAGGGCTGGATCGAAATGCGAAGAAAGTGCTAACCGTCCACTGCGTGAGACCTGCTCAATTCTCTGAAAGAGGCGCCGTAGATGAGAAATTCGCTGCAGGAATTGCCCGACTCGCAGACCAGGTGATCGTGCACCTTGGCTCGCAAAAAGCAGTTCTAGAACGCCTTGGAATCCCACCTGAGAAGATTCACATCACACCTCATGGGACAGAGCTTAGCAACGAAGATCCAGAAGCTTCCCGGAAGCGGTTCGGACTACCCGTGGACGCAAAAATATTTCTTATGTTCGGCTTTGTCAAGAAGCACAAATGTCTTCACGTGGTTCTTGAGGCTCTCGTTGAAATGTTGGAGAAGTTCAAAGATGTCTATCTATTTGTGGCCGGAGGCTTTGCTCCAAACGCTTCGCAGAAACACAGGGATTATGCTGCATTTGTGGCCAAGAGGATAGAGGAACTGGGGCTTCAGAAGAATGTTATCTACCCAAACAGGTTCTTTCCGAACGAAGATGTGCCCTATCTATTTGGGGCGTCCGACATTGTCCTTTTCCCATACTATGAGGAGGATCGGTCTGCATCCGGCTCATTTCATCTGGCCATAGGGGCGAAAAAGCCTGTTATTGCCTCTAGAATACCCAAGTTTGAGGAGCTGAAGAACATCTCGGATGAACTTCTTGTCCTTCCCTATAACTCTTCGGGAATCGCAAAAATAGCTATTCGTCTTTTTGAAGAGCCACAATTCAGAGAATATGTTCTTGATAGAACAGATGAATATCGAAAGCTTACTTCTTGGGAAACGGTTGCACGCCAACACTTGGAATTATATGGGGGATGTTGAGATGAAGATAGGAATGATTACAAGACAGGAATTAAAATTTCCGGTAAGCAGATAAAAGAACTGAATATCAAACAACATAAGCTACACCCGCAGTGGAACTACACCATTATCCCAAGAGCAAAGTCATGAAGTTTCGGAAGTTTTCGGGAAAAAATTTGACAGCCAGAATTTGATGTGCTATCCTTATATCAGAACTTCGGTCCGGAAGTTTGCCGTTGGCAAAATCATTGCTCTTGTGTATAATTAAAATAGGAAAGGGCAGATCGATGGGCTCTGTGAGAAGTGGGGCATATGCCGTTAGAACCCATCCGATGCATACCTCGTTCA
>Ga0209986_10002979_pt1 | contig 15078 bp, 12 predicted proteins | sample BlataG_FD_183168 | JGI IMG/M metagenome (GOLD analysis project Ga0209986, IMG submission 183168) | Deep subsurface microbial communities from Black Sea to uncover new lineages of life (NeLLi) - Black_00105 metaG (SPAdes) (version 2) | ecosystem: Environmental > Aquatic > Marine > Oceanic >...
GTTTAATATTATGGAACCTATAGATTTTGACATCGCATCAAAGTATTGGCGACAAAATAAGATCGCGCATACAAGCATAGCTGGATTCCGCGGAAATTTCAGATATAGATGTGGACATGAGAAAGTCAATGGAGAACCATGCAATAATTATCCAATTCGAAAATCCAAGAAAAATCCACACGCTTTATCCTCTCAAGGATGGGGTCCATGTCGAATTCATAAGAAATATTACCCTGAGATGTCATAATAAACGAATAACATACATTGTAAATGTATATTATTTGTTTATAAAAATGTTTTATTTATAAACATTATATATTATATAATATATAATGGAATATTATTGTAGACATGGTTCAAAATTTGACATTAATAAGATGAATCCCCATATAATTAGCTATTTATTTAGCCAGCATTTACCAGATGAAATCTGGTGTAATATTTTAAGTTATATTGACAATCATACATTAATTATGTTAGCATTGACTAATAAAATTTTATATGAAACTATCAAAGCTAATGTTTCATCTATTGTATGTAAGAAATGTCCTACATATATAAAATTTACAGCTTCGTTTGACAAAAATAGTCATTGTGTTCACATTAATAATGACAGACATTCATACCCTTATGAATTATATCAAATGAAAATAATAGAAGATAAGCCAATATTGTGTATTAAACTAAAATTAAAATTTGTATAATCAAATTAGACATTCAATTTGAGTTGAATATCAAAATTTCTTCCAGCTGCCAAACTAGGCACTTGAGTATACTTTTCCTTACGTAGTAAACTTCTGATATTTCTGATAAGTTGTTCATAACTTTTAGATTTAGGATAACATTTCAGAAAAGCAAACGTCATGGCCCCCTGAAATTTTCCCTCGATATAAGCGTCTGCAGAAGTTTGTTCGTCCCTGCAACCTGATAACATAATTACCTGACCTCTAGTATCGGCATAATGACTATCTGGAACTAAAGCTAACCGTTTTCCACCAAAGCGTTCGTATAAATTCCATTTCAAGTCCATTCCACTACCACTATGACAACAATCTAAGACGACAGTAAGAGTTTGCTTTTCTCCTAAACATGGTAATAACCCGCGAAATTCATCATCAATAATCATACCGTTATCATGATAATCTATAGGACAAAGTGTTTCATCTCTCCCATCTTCCTCATCGCCACTATAGTCTGTAATTGAACCACCGTGCCCACTGTAGTGGAAATACAAGGTTTTATCCCCACTGAGGATAAGCTCAAGAAAATGTTTGAGAATGTTTGCACGGGTAGGTTTAATGTCTGTATCGTCAGTGAGAATAGTGATATGTTTTTCCTTATAACCTTTTTTTACCAAAAATTCCTTTACCTGCGTCACATCATTGATGCAACCATTTAACTCACTCCTAGTACCACGATAATTAATACCAATCAGCAATGCTCGTTTAGTCATTTTTAGAATATATAATAATATATATTCTAAAAATAGGCAAATGTTGTTGGTGTCGAGATCCAAGAGGAATCAAAGGTTCAGATGGGTGTAATGACAATACAGGACACACAGGACCAATCGAGGTGAGCCATGAAACAAAAAAAAAGTCCTTAATGAAAAAAGAAAAACTACAGGTGGATATAAATGGGACTATTTTAACGAAAGTGATTTATAGAAATATTGTTTTATATCAAATTGATATGCCACGTAAAATTATTGTAGCCTCGGGATTTTTTTCTCCCCTCCATTCTGGACACATTGAATACCTCCGCAAATCTAAAGAATTGGGTGATATTCTGATTGTTATTGTCAACAATGACAAACAATCCGTTCTTAAGAAGGGTTTCTGCGCTTTTCCTGCATCTGAAAGAGTAAAAATTGTACGAGAGTTGGAATGTGTGGATGTTGCAGTAGAATCAATTGATGAGGATCGTAGTGTATGTAAGACTTTAGCGATGCTACATCCAGACATCTTCGCTAACGGAGGCGATCAATTCAATAAATGTATTCCTGAGGCAGAAGTATGTGATAACATGGGTATTGAAATGGTAGATGGATTAGGAGAAAAAGTGCAATCGTCAAGATGGATTCTCAAGGAACTCAAAGAGAGCTTAGAATGCGTCAAAGACGGTTATTTATCATAGAACTCACCTTTGAGGAACATACAGTTGAGTTGTATTATACTTAGATACCTTATAGATTATAGAATGAGACATTCTATAATTCTAGTTATGATTGTATGTAATATTCGCTACTTTAATTTAGGAAGTTGGCGTTTAATCTTAGCAATGGTGGGTCTATTTTCAGGTTCATATCGTAATATGTTATAAAATAATTCTGTAATAGCATTATCAAAATCAGGGGTATCAGAATCATATATTGGACCAAAGTCAATGAAATTCTTATAAGAATTTAAATAATCCTGCTCTGCATCCTTATTATTATCTTTTTTATCATAAAAGGTTTCTATACCTTCCATTATAGGCATCCTATACCAACCGAATAATATTACCCCGATTACTATTCCTAAAGCCCATATATCACCCTGTTTTGCAAGCTTTAATGAATACGGATATACTGAATTCCATGTTCGTATAAGTTCTGGAGGTGCATAGGCCGGTGTCATTCTCGGTCCACATAGTTGAATTTTTTCTTGTAAGGATTTTGCTCCCGAACATACAAATCCTAAATCACCTAGCTTAGCTGATATATCCTCAGCTTTAGGATCAAGGAAAAACCTACATTTATTTGCTTTATCCGTAAATTTAATGAGAATATTCTCGGGTTTTAGATCCATATGTGCTAATTTCGCATCGTGAATAACTTTTACGCCCTGAATGATATTATATATAATCTTTAACGCAATTTCTGGATATTTAGTAGCCCAGCCCTCTTCTTGTGTTTCTTCCATATTCTCAAGAAAACTGAATAAATCCATGTCCATCAATTCTAATTGAAAATATCTATATTTACCACTCACAGGTATCATCTTCTTCTTTTTAAGTATTGGATTGCTTCGAAACGCTTTAGTAAGTTTCTTGGAGAAATTAATAGGTTTATAATCCGTACCTCGATACAGCGATGCACGATACATACATACTACATAAGGATCGCAGTCGGGATTTTTGGATAACACTTCAAAAGCTGCCTTTTCATCCTTGAAATTTGCAGCAGAATATTTCTTTGTGATTAATATTTTGGCTGCATACATTTTTCCATCATAAATATCGATTGCGCGCATCAAAACTGCATTGGATCCAGCACCTAAAACTCGATCTAAGTACAAATTTTCTATAATTTTGCCTCTTAAATCTTCTTTAAGACTATAATCCTTCCCGAGACTACTTTTATAACGTTGTATCACGGGAATCTCACAAAATTGAATATCACCATTATCGTCATTTTGTTCATTGTCATTTTGCTCATCATCGCTTTTGATTACAGGAATTTTTGTAAACTTAATTTTGCGCGGCATAGATGAGGATTTTTAATGGATGTTTAAAACTTGCAAAGAAAGAAAAATGAAAAAATGTAACAACTTCAACTTCTAAAATATGGAAGCAAGTTTACAACTGGAAAGAAGTGTGTTCCCTGAGGATACAATCGAGAAAAATGTTATTGGGATGGCATCTATAGATGCCAAGTTTGATGAATCTCCGGAAATGGATCGGAAACCAGTGCATATTGTTGGTGTTATCGACATTTCTACATCTATGAGTGACGGAAAGCTAGCTTTGGTTAAAGCTAGTTTATCTTTTATTATTGATCAGCTGTCTTCTCAGGATACTCTAGGTCTTGTACAGTTTGGAAATACAGCTACGAAGGTTCTTTCTTTAACAAAGATGACCAACGATGGCAAAATCTATGCCAAAACCAAAATTGATCGTATGCGTCCAATAGGTTCTACCAACCTTTCAGCTGGTTTGCTTATGGGATTAAACCTTATTAATGAAGACATCACAACTCTTAGCTTAAATAATGAAGATACTGAAGAAGCTAAACGTTACACGTTAATGTTATTTACAGATGGAGAGGCGAATATGGGGATTTATAAGCCTACAGAACTCAGAAAAGCTCTTATTTCATATATTGGGGTACATGCTGAACGCGTTCAGATTCTTGGGTTTGGGTTTGGACGAGAGCATAATGTAGAAATGATCCAAGATATATGTTCGTTGACGCCAAGTAGTGAATATTACTATATTCAAGATCGAGAAAGTATCGGTCCCCAATTTGCTGAATGCTTAGGTGGGATGTTGAGTTTGGTAGCTCAAAATGTAAAATTAACCATTTTAAGAGATGACGATCATTATGATATTATTAAGATTTGGAAATCTTTGACTGAGAATTCACTACCATCTGATGAAGATGGGTTCGTAGTGAATATTGGAGATTTGTATCGTGAACAGCGCAAGGATATTATATTTACCTTCCGTACTAACCAATCTAGTATCACTCTAAAAGCGATGGTGTCTTATTATGATGTGCTAAATGAAACGACTACAACACAAGATCTACGTCTTGAAGTCAGTTTTACAGAAGGTTCAGATGCCATCATCAATTGGGATGTACGGAAAAATTATCATCGTGTATTGGTTGCAGAATGCATGAAAAACGCAATTATGCTCGCAGAGACAGATCTAACTGCGGCAAAACAAAGTATCAGGAATTGTATTACGTTCCTCAAAGGCGAAACAGGAGGGGAGGAGATGACATTATTGTTGATTGAAGATTTAGAAGCATGTCTTAGGGGTATGGCTGATTATAATGAATATTTTACTATCGGTAAATCGTGTCTACATACATATAGTTCATCACATGCTAACCAACGCAGTTCCCACTATACTACCGCTTACCAAGATGATTTGGTATCTGAATTAATGCATTCAGAAGCCTATTTAAACGCATCTAACGCTATTCCTGAAGATATTGAGGAACTACCAACTCCTAGTTCAGCACGTTCGCGAAATTTATCAGCATCTTACGCTCCTAGAACAAGAATTATATAAATTATACAACATATATACATTCTAAATATATGTTTAGCATTTTGGGCATTTATCTCCATAACGTTGATGTATCCTCCAGCCACAATTTCTACATCTACTAAGGTTTATATGTTTCAAGTATTTCGATATATAGTAATTCCAACCTTTTCGTTTTAAGCGTACACTGCATCCGACAATATCGCAAACTTCACAATGTCGATAGACTTTACTTTCAAAACATCTTATACAACACCGATGTTTACAAGGATAAGTAATTATCCCGTCACCTAAACCGCACCAATCACAGCACATTTGAATAAAGGAAGAGTGGGAAAAGTAGTCACGTAAATTACGTATCAATTGTTGTTTTTGTGCATTATTAATTTCTGGGGACTTTCCTTGATGTAACAAAAGGATTTCTTTTGTAATTTGAGATATATTTTGCCTCTTTAGTCGTGCTTTGAGACGTGGCGGTATAAACTTTTCTATATTATACCAATCTTTATCAATCGCAAGTGGGTTGGTGTTTTTATCTCCATACATCAATTGGTGAGCTTTATGGACAAATTTATAGATATCATCATATACCTGACTTTTAATCCATCTTACGTTTTCTGGGTATAATATTGGTTGTGTATACCATATTAGCCATTTCCATACGATACACCTTGCTAAAGGATTATTATAAAACCATAACATATGAAAAAACGTGCTCATAGGTTTATGTGACATAACTACTTCATAACATTGGTGTTCATACACTTCCTTAAAAATCCGCTCTTTAATTTCATTAGGTAAATTATGAATGTACATTGTGAATGTATAGATATTTGTTACGATATGAAATTTAAAAAATGACAATTTTGTTTAAAAGTATACAATCCTAAATATAGAGACGTAGCATAACGGACTCCTTATAAATCAACCGGTGTGGCTCAATGGTAGAGCGTCTGGCTTCTAACCAGAAGGTTGCGGGTTCGAACCCCGTCGTCGGTATTTAAAACCAATTATATGTATTGTATGTAAAACATACAATAAGGCAGTTAATAGGTAGATTTAGTGAAAATATATGTTGTTCATAACACATATTTTATGTTATTTCGTTTAATGAAATTAACTATTTGTAAAAAATGCAATGCACATTAACATCAGATCTCATCAATAGCGCACAACAAAGTTTTATAGATACCATGAACCTGCCTAAGAATAGAAAGATCGTGATGAATCATGTAATTCAAAGATATCGAAGTACGTGGTTAGGATCATGGTATCTTACCAAAGATAAGAAATTGGCTAAAGACTATACCGATTATGTATTGAAAGAGGATATACCCAATATATTTAAGCGAATCGTTCGTTCTCGAAAAAGAAATCCATTTCTGTTTACTTTTGCATATTCATCAGGTCCTGGGTATGCTCATTACGTATCTTTCATTTACGATCCCAGAACTAAGACATTGTTTTGGTTTGACCCTGGACGGGGTTTGTATCAACAAGGTAAGATGATACAAAATGCTGTATCATCTTCTATGTCAGAAGCTGGAGTCAAGATTAATAATGTTGTAGATAAGACCATATGTAGTAAGGATGGATGTATGCAATGTACGGGAGATTCTTTTTGTCAAACATGGACATTATACTTTATTTTTAAATATCTAGACTCAAAACGACGTTTTGATTTTCTAGACAATTGGGCTAATATGACTGCTTTGGAACGCTTAGATACTATTCGATGTTTTGTTCTAGATATTTTGAATACATTTGAAGCTATAGATGCACAAGCTAATTATGAACTTCAGAATATGTATGGTTATCCACAATGCGAAGTCTATGACGTATTAACACGAAGTTATAACTGTAAACTTAAGGAATAAAAATTTGATATATTGAGTGGTTATACATAGATAGGTGGTTCCTTTTCCTTTTTTAATTTACATTGAGTATCGTGAGGAACTTTTTGTCTCAAACTACAATCATAAGAACATTCGTAACCCATAAGAATCAGAGCTGGGGTTGTTCCCATTATTTCTTTGCTGAGAAAATAAGGCATAAATTGCTTCTGCTTCACATTATTGATATCTTTCCTCTTTAACACACTAGGCATCCATTTGTATTTATCACATGATTGAATAAAGGCTTGTTTGCGGTTTTTTGTTAATTCTAGGAACAACAGTACTGTCATCATATCGTCTATTTCCTTTGAATAATTTCCGTTGGTGGTTATTGTAGCTATATTTTTACGTGATTTCTGAAAAGTGTATAGTTTTTGACTTTTCCTGAACTTACTACGTTTTACATCAATGAACTTTACCTTGGGAACTTGAGCAGCAATAAGCTTGAATAAGTTTATTTTTTGTTTTCTAGTGACAACTTTTGTCTCAAAAGAGATTGGATCTTGAAAGCGAATTTTTTGAATTCCCACTTCGCCTCTACATTCTCCCCGATGACATCCTATAGAATGAAGCGATGTAGAAAGGATATATTCATCAGCTCTTTCTACATTCACACCAATCTTATCTTTGAAATAGCGGAGTGCTTGTGGTATTTGCCCTACTTGATTTAAATGATCTATTATAATAATTATATCTTTACGGACAAATTTTTTTAAATAACTTTGTAATCTTTCGTCTGCCTTGATTGCAAGTGATAATTCTTTCCAAAGATTTTTTATAGATATAGGTTTGGTTTCCATTTTAGTATGCTAAGCAAACTTTGTTAGTACAGAAAACATATTTACTACAATACACGATTAAATTGATTTTTGTAGATTTATTTTTCAAGGAAAAATAAATATGTCTGACATCGAACAACCTTATGAACTACTCTTAGACCCCAAAGAATCGCGTTTAACTCCACTACCCATTAAATACAATGACCTTTATGCATTTTACGAGTTACAGGTAGCCACGCAATGGACTGTAGCTCATTATATGGATGCAATCGAAAAAGATCGGGAACAATTTAGTGAATTGGACCCTAAAGTTCAAAAACTTGTAAAAGGTGTGTTGTCTTTTTTCGCAGCAAGCGACGGGCTTGTAAATATGAATTTGGGAGAACGGTTTATCAATGAAGTTCAAGTGACAGAAGCACAATTGTTTTATCGTTTGCAGGCTGCTATGGAGGATGTTCACGCTATTACATATTCCAAACTGATTGAGGCTTGTATTTCCGATGAAGAAGAACGGCGAGACGCCTTTGAGGCTTTGGAAAGAATACCTGCTATCAAAGCTAAAGGGGATTGGGCGAGGAAGTGGATCGAATCTGATAAGTCTTTTGCTCATAGATTGGTAGGCTTTGCGTGCGTAGAAGGTATCTATTTCTGCGGGTCATTTTGTGTGATCTTTTGGATTATGACACAGAACATTCTTCCGGGCTTGACGACAAGCAATGAAGGGATTTCCCGTGACGAAAGTTTACATACCGCATTTGCGGTATGGGAATATGTGCATTACATTCGAAACAAATTGTCTCAAGAGGAAGTGTATGAAATGGTTACAGAAGCCGTGGATATTGAAAGTGACTTTATCAATTATCTTTTACCTGAGAATTTATTAGGCATGAATGCTACGTTGATGACACAATATATCCAATTTGTAGCTGATGGGTTGTTAAAGGATTTAGGATATAAACCATATTATAACGTCACGCAACCCTTTGACTTTATGGTCAAACAAAATGTGAGTGATACACGTAGTAATTTCTTTGAGGTAGTAGTAACTACTTATAATCAATACGGTGTAGGTGTAGATTTGAGTAAGTTCGACATGGATAAGATTTGTAGCAAATTCAAAATAGTAGATTCCGAGGCCTACAAATCTTGTATAAAATCTGCATAAATACTAATATATTATTATAACTCGAGTTATAATAAGTGACTGAACATAGATTTAGGTAATATATTTTTACAAAAAAACTTAATCGTGGGTACCACTCGAAATGAAAATTATTTAAACTGCGTGTTTTTGCTAAAGATGGCAAAGGCAAAACAAGGCAAATATCTCACAAAACAAGATATCACGCACCTTTCTGAGGCGCAAAGGATGCAAGAGTTAGAAATGTATACAGGGAATAAGAAACAAATCCCCCGTGAGGAGTGGTTGTATAACTTTGAAGCTGGTTCTATTTCTAAGGATATCATTACTCTTCCTGAATGTATTGAGAGGTGTTTTCTAGAACCGTTGACAAATGCCTCTGATAATGTCCATCGATCCCGCCGTTTTGATGTTGTTGCTGGTAAATTGTACGTCTTTGTAAGTTCTACACGCATTATCATTGAGAACAGCGGCACACCTATTCCTGTTGCGTACAAAGAAGATGAGGGTATGTATGTTCCTGAACTTATATTTGGAGTTCCTGGTAGCAGTTCTCATTATACCGAAGAAATCAGACACGAAGCAGGTGTAAACGGCTTAGGCGTAAAACTGACCAATGTTTTTAGTAAATATTTCAAGATAGAGATTCTTGATCCCATCAACAAGAAATCCTACAAACAAGTGTGGGAGAACATGGGATTGGAAGGAAAACATGAACCTATCGTGGAGCCGTATAACAAAAAAGAATCTTTAGTACGTGTGATCTTTGATTTAGATTATGGACATTTTGGATACACAAACCATCAAGCACCCAAAGAAGTATTTCCTTTGTTTGCCAGGCATTGTGCAGATATATCCTTCACCACAAAAGTTCCTGTGACTTTTGAGTATGAAATATCAGGCGCAGAACCGCAAGCCATTGAGTTTGAAGTTGGACATCCTCGTAATTATGCTCATCTATATTTCGGAGAAGCCGTAGAGAATTCCTTACTTCATTATGAGTGGCCCAAAGGCACTAAAATTATCAAACATGAAGATGGACAACAAACTTCTAAAAATCCCAAAGTAATTCCATTAGTGGAAATGTGTGTGGTAGATACACCAGACAATTCTGAGACCATTTCATTTGTGAACTCTATGATGACTCGAGACGGAGGTGTTCATGTAGAAGCAGCACTGAAATCTGTTTCTGATCATATTGTGAAGTTTGTCAATTCCAAAGATGAAGACGGATTAACTATTACTCTAAAACATGTACGTCCTAATATTTCTTTAGTGATGGCATGTATGGTCAAGAACCCCAGCTTTAGTGGTCAAACTAAGAATAAACTCAGTGGACCCAAACCATTTACACCCAGAATCGACATTACAGAGAAAGAAGTTAAACCGGTGATGAAATGGCAAATGATACAACATCTATTAGCAATTTTAGAAGCGAAAAAGAATGCTCTGCTTGCCAAATCTGACGGTAAGAAAAGTCGTAATGTGTCCACAAAAAATGGGCGAAATGCCAATCATGCGGGTAAGCGTAGATCTAAAGAATGCACGTTATTTATCGTCGAGGGATTGTCTGCATCTAGTTATCCCAAAAAATGGGTTGACAACATAGAAAACGGTCGCGATTTTTACGGTTGGTTACCTATTCGAGGTAAGTTCCTCAACGTCATGAAAGCTAAAGCTGAAAAGATTGGTAACAATCGAGAAATTGCCGAACTTAAAAAGATGCTACGGTTGGAAGAAGGGTTGGATTATGCAGATCCCGAAAACTTTAAAAGACTAAGATACGGTCGAGTGGTAATTATGGCTGATTCTGATGACGATGGTAAGCATATTGTAGCCTTGTTGCTACTGTACTTTCATTGTAGGTTCCCGTCTTTGCTGCAAATGGGTTATGTCTACAATTATCTAACACCCATCATACGTGTAATTAAAGGCAAACGTAGCAATAAATTTTATACAGCAGCTGAATACGAAAAATGGAAACGTAGGAATAAAAATCACCACACTTGGAAGACGATCTACTTCAAGGGGTTAGGTCGAACTACGGATGCACAAATTAGGGAGGATTATATGGATCAGCGTATTATTCATTGTTTATATGATGATTATGCACCACAGACCATTCGACTTGCTTTCTCTACACAACAGCGTGATGAAAGAAAAGCTTGGTTGGCACACTTTAGCAAGATTCTGGAAGCAGAAATTGTTGAACAGCAGCCCATATCAGAATTTATCAATACTGAATTGGTCAAATATGGTCAGTTGGGACTTCGAAGAGCTATACCCAACGAGGTTGATGGATTCAAGGATTCTCAGCGTAAGGTAATGTGGGGTGCATTCAAAATTTGGGATACGGAAAAGGATGGGAAAATCAAATGTGGAAACGCTAAATACAAGGAGATGAAAGTGGCTCGGATTGCAGCAAGAGCTGCTGAACATACCAATTATCATCATGGCGAACGCAGTTTGGAAGGGACCATTGTAGCTATGGCACAAGATTTTCCAGGAGCAAATAATCTTCCCTTCTTTGCCAGGGATGGGCAATTTGGATGTGTGGATCCAAACACCCCTGTTCTACTCTGGGATGGCAGAACCAAAATGGCCTCAGATATTAGAGTAGGCGACGAATTAATTGGAGATGATGAAAAGAAACGTACTGTATCTCGTGTTGTTAGTGGAATAGACGAAATGTATGAAGTGAGTCAAACTCATGGCAACTCATATGTAGTTAATAGTATTCATATACTCACTCTCGTTAATTCCAAAGGCGAAGTTATTGATATCCAAATCCAGGACTATCTGAAACGAAATCTCGATGAACAGAAGAAACTCTTTGGATTTAAGGTACAGAGTGGAAAGAAAATTCTTTCCGAGATCAAAATCAAATCTGTAGGTAGGGGTCCCTATTGTGGATGGTATATCGATGGAAACGAAAGATTTCTTCTGGGAGATTATACTGTAACACACAATACGAGGGATATGGGTGGCAAAGATGCAGCGGATGCTAGATATGCAGAGACCAAACCTGAATGGTGGATTCCTTATGTATTCCGTCGTGAGGATCTACCAATTTTGGAATTGAAGGAAGATGAAGGTGAAGAAATTGAACCTGTGTCGTTTTATCCTATTTTGCCTACTGTATTGATCAATGGGTGTAACGGTATTGCTTTGGCTTATAGCACATTTATTCCTAATCACAACCCAATTGACGTTATCAATTGGTTAAAAGCTAAAATAGAAGGTAAGTCTCTTCCCCTTCTAAAACCTTGGTATCGGGGATTTTCTGGTAGCATTGAAGTTATCGATAGAAGGACAAAAACTCGGAAGCGTCGAGCAAAGCAATTAGCGGTACCCGAGGAAAGGGTTTCTGACATTCCAGATCCAGAATCCCCTACCATTCCATCATTATCTGAATTCAATGATAACGAACAAGATACTATAACTACAAGCGAAGAAGAACAAAACAATGATGAACCTGATTTTATGAAAGAAATTGCGGAATATGTGAGAGATTATCGCGAGGAACGGGGTAGACCGTTGTATTCTTTGATAACTAAAGGTGAATTTTATACTGCCAAGAATGGAAAAGTGGTTATTACTGAGTTGCCTATTGGCAGATGGACGCATCCATATCTGAAATGGTTAGAGAAACTAAGAGATGAGGATAAGGTTATCAAAGATGTCCGCGATGTATCTAAGAGTGATGTGCCAGGATTTGAATTAACTGGATTCCAACCCATTCCAAGTTACAAATCTCTGCAGTTGAAAAGCCAAATTGGTATGTCTAATATGGTATTGCTGGATACAGAAAATAAACCACATCGTTACGATACTGTAACAGATTATTTGGAAGTATTTTATAAATTTCGTCTGAGCAAGTATGAAGTGCGTAAAGCTTTTATTCTTGATAATTGGACTAAAAAGATACACGATCTACACGAAAAACAACGCTTCATTCGCGCTGTGGTTAATAAAGAATTGATAATACAAAGTAGATCAAAGGAAGATGTGTTTCGAGATATGAATGAGATGGGAATGGAACACGCATTGTTGACAGAAACGCAAGTGGTTAAACTTACAGAAGATGAAATCACCAAGCTTGAAGACAAAATCAATGTCTTACAAAACGATATTGAAATTCTTGAAGCCACTTCTCCAGAAAAACTGTGGCTTCAAGAATTAAGAGAGTTTGAGAGCGAATATAGAAAGTATTACAAATTGCCAGCTAGAGGCGATAAACTTCGTATCAAAATCAAGACTGGACGTTAAAAGCGGATTCGATAAATTAATAACTTATATCTAATGATATAAGTTGATCTTTATTAATCTTAACCTACATAGGTCAACCGATTATTCAAAGAAATCAGCTATTTCTCTTTTAGTCGGTTCTCTAATACAAACAATAGCAGCTTGGTAATGCGGGAAATGTCCAAAGAGCCACTGCTGGCGTGACAACTCCAAGCGTGTTTCTTCAATGGTTTCCTGTTGCCATCTCCTATCCGTCGGTATTTTCCACCACCATGCATCTTCATCGTCTTTCGTTACGTTTTCTACAATCCTTACTCTCAGTTCCGCTTTCTCCTTTTCGATCTTCTCTCGCTTTTTCTTTTCTCGTCGTTGTCGTTTCCCATTCAAAACATGCCATGGTGTAAAGTCCGTAGGGAATTGGTTCATCTTCTCGGCGTCGGGTCCTCTTATTATCAGAAATAAGTTCTCATATCATTTCAATTTATGTTATTTCATAGTATAAAGTTAAAATTGAATTTTATGTGTATATTGATTTTCTCCAAGAGAAGATGGAGGATATATGTTTTTTCCCGGATGAATGGCTCCTTGATATCTGTAAACAATTTAATGTTCATACTGCATGCACTATGAGATTGGTAAGTAAGAGATGGCGGGAATTGCTTAAAGATCATAATGCTATGGAGCAGTTTCGTATTAATAAAATTTGTATACAATCTCAACACGGTGCTTGCATACGAAATGGAGATTTATATATGTGGGGACATAATATATTTCACCGATTATTGGATCATCAATCAGGATATTGTAAAAAAATGGATGTTAACAACGAAAAAATACATAAGATCTTACTTTCAACAAATTTTACATTGGCATTAACAGAAAATAAGCATCTTTTTAGATGGGGATATATGCGAGGGCTTGGTTCCGCTTCAATACCGACATTGCTCTTAGATAAAACAATTATAGATGTTTATTTACATGAAGGATGTGTTTCTGCTATATCTGAAGATGGTAAATTTTACCATTGGGATAACAACACCGTAAAAGTTATCGAGATTGCTATTCCTGAAGAACGAATAGTTAAAGTTTTTAATATGCTAAACATTTTTGGGTTTACAACTCAAAATGGATTAGCATACATAGCTAATAGAGGTTATAAAGTTTCCTTACCTAGTGCTAGAGATTTTATGCGTATAAAATGGAAAGATATCAAAATTAAAACGGTACTTTGTTGGTATCAAGGTCGATATGCCATTATATTGACAACCGAAGGAACTTTATATAAAGTTGGAATTGGAATTGAAGGAGATATGGTTTCTACCCCTGAAATTATTCGCGATCGTATTTCTAAAGCAATTTACAGAACAGACATTATTCATGCTCGTATTTCTAAAGCAATTTACAGAACAGACATCAAACAAAATAATATTAAACAAATAAATAGTCTATATTATCTAACGCGGGAAGGTTGTATATATCGAAAAACTGTAATTCCGGTCCCAACTAAGGAAACTATGTTATCGTTCGGGAAAGTATTTGTTGATTTTAGTGTAACACCATTTGAGAATGGTGGAGTACATAGGATTGATATGATTGATGCTAAAGGTGAAATCGAACAATCCATTTTAGATTTAGATTAACGGGAATTTGTATACAAGCATATAACCATTGATTTAATTGGATAATTATATACATGAATTAAATATATATATATAATTTTCTAAGAAATAAATTACATCTTTCGGGGAGCGGATTGTCTACGCGTCGGGCGAAGGGCCGCTTCAAGTTGTTTCTTAGTCATTTTGTTCTTCAAAGCTCTAACATAATTATCTTTAGTCACTTTATTTTTACCGGCTGCCTTCTGCTCCTTAGTCAAGCGCGGGCAAACATTATTTTTGGAAGCAAGGTCTTTAAGCTGTTCAAGCTTAAGCCTTTGCAGCATCGCCTCTTTAGATTTGGGAGATTTCTTTCTTCCATTGGTAGATTTCTTTCTTCCATTGGTAGATTTCTTTCTTCCATTGGTAGATTTCTTTCTTCC
>Ga0209986_10002981_pt1 | contig 15061 bp, 17 predicted proteins | sample BlataG_FD_183168 | JGI IMG/M metagenome (GOLD analysis project Ga0209986, IMG submission 183168) | Deep subsurface microbial communities from Black Sea to uncover new lineages of life (NeLLi) - Black_00105 metaG (SPAdes) (version 2) | ecosystem: Environmental > Aquatic > Marine > Oceanic >...
AAGTACATAAAAGCCGGTGGATTATTGTTGGGATCTGTATACTTAATACATACTTCCCAGCTTCCATATTTAACTTCCGTAACCTCTGCGTATAAATCAGGCTTGTTAGCAGCGAATCCAATAATACCATATACTAATACCACCAATACCAAAACACCCAATGTTGTTAATTTCTTCGTTCTCATTATATCACCTATACACTAAAGTACTCCTATGGAGTTACTTCCTATGCCTACCTAGAACTTTAACTATTTAAATCTTTCGGTTAGTAGTAATATATATTATGTAATTAGAAATTACTACTGTTTTTTAATGAATCTTCAGATAAAAATAAAAAATTAGAGTGCCCCCAATCCGCAGGGAATACTATTATATACCCCAATTTGAAAGAATTAGTGTTATTTCAATGGAAAAAAATAAATAGGGTGGATATGAAATAATATCATGAAATATAAAACTACCAATTGCAAAGAGTATATTCGGATGCTGGGACATAAAGGGTTCTGTGAAATACTTTTCTTCCTAAAGGAGAATGACCGTGTTATCCTGTCGGATCTTCTCAAGATCGCTGGGAATGGTACTATCATGGACAGAAGAGAGGAACTCCTTGAATTAGGCTTGATTTGTGATAAAAAAATTAAAGAAGGGAGAAAAAGCTATATAATTTATGAACTAACTCCAAAAGGAGAAAAATTTTTAGAAGAGTTAAAAAATATAGTGAGAATATTAGAAGAAAAAGATAATAAAGAATAAAGATATTTCAAATTTATTTTAAAAAGATAGAACAATATTACGAAAACAATTTATTTTCCAAAAACTATAAACTTTATGAAGAGAATCTACGTTGTCCAGAAACATTATGCCTCCCATCTCCATTATGATCTTAGATTGGAGAAAGATGGAGTTTTAAAGAGCTGTGCTGTGCCAAAAGGTATCCCCGAAAAAAGAGGAGTAAAACGATTGGTCATCCCAGTAGACGATCACCCTTTGGATTATAGAAATTTTGAGAGAGTTATAGATGAGGGGTATGGAGCTGGAAAAGTTGAAACATGGGATATTATGAAGAGGGAAAATGGACAGAAAATGAGATAGTTATCAGTATATACGGCGGAAAAATAAAAGGAAAATATGTTTTGATTAAAACAAAGTTTGGATGGCTCATTTTCAGGAAATGAATAGTTCTACGAAAAATTTAAATAGATAAAAAATAATACTCTATTGTGATATCATGGCAGTAGCATATATTCTCTGTGTAACAGAGGTAGGAAAGGAAAAAGATGTTCAAGCAAAATTAAAAGAGTTTAATGAGGTAAAAGAGGTCTATGTTGTTTACGGTGAGTACGATTTAGTTGTAAAGGTAGAGCTGGATGATCTAAAGGCGCTGGATGTTTTCATAACCGAGAAGATAAGAGGAATAGGGCATATCCAGATGACATCAACTATGATAGCTTTATAACGACTTTTTTTTCGTTTTTTTAAAAATCTCAGAAGCACAAAATTTAAAAGGACAGTATGCAATCCTATCTTTGGTGTTGCAATGGACAAAAAAAGATACATATTAATCGGAGCATGTGCGGTCATAATCGTATTTTTATCTGTATTACTCTATGGATCAAGTACAGCCTTCAAAACATCCGGAACTCCAAAAGTCACATATTTTGATTTTGGAGATGTATCGTTACCTGTAAAAGCTTATAGAGGTACGTATGAAGATTTAGAGGGGCTTGTAGAAGATGTTGATAGGATAACTGTTTATTACACTAAAGACAATACAATAGCCAAGTATCTGGAGACTGTAGATTATAGTTTTCATGCTGAAAAACTCGGATTCTTTGATAAGTTCATGATCTTCTGCCATAGAAATGGAACTGCAGAGAATCCGGTCATACTCGTGGAAAATGGCGATCTTTCTATAAACGTTGTAAGAAAGAATGTATTCATTATTAAAGCCCAGAGTTTGGACGAAATTCAGGTTTTATTTACCTATGCCTCTGAACATGTATATGATTTTCCTTCATTACCCTACAAGATCGAGATCCCCTTCAGTTTAGGAGAGGAAAATTTCAATTTAGACGCTTTTTCAGGCATAGAACAAGATACTCTCAAACAGGATCAGAATAAGATATTCACTATTTTAAGGGACCCTCTTGTAAGCAGCAATATAGAAACATTATACCTATTTCACAGCCCCTGGGAGGGAAAAGGAAAAGAAAACAGTGCTTTAACAAAGGGGGTGGTGTACATATCCAATATTTTTGGCAGGGTCAAAGGAGAGGTGATTAAAGATATTTTGGTTATTGCTGATATCACACCACTGGATAAGCTCATGATTTATATGGAAATAATAGGAACTGAAGAATCACCCATATACTACGTGAGAACTGCAGCAGACAACGCAGAGAAAGATGGTATATTTATCCCAAGAGAGGGATTTATTTATTTAGAAGTTGTAAATTATGAGGACATAGAGAAATTCTGCATGGGATTGGCCACCATATTAGGTGGAAGTTGATGCGAATTAAGTTTTTAGATTTTTTGATAATCTTGTTAGTTTTAATTTGCTTTTTCTCATATTTCTCAAAGTACAGAGAGTATGAACAGAAAGAAACTCTGGAATACTCGGGGTCTCAGATTTTTAAAGCTATCAAAGATTTTGAGAACTATACAAGTAAAGGTTTTCTGTATAATGTGAAAATAGTTGGAAGATTGAATATGGACGATTCAAAGTTTGAGGATACCGGCTTTGTTACAGAGACTGGAAAAGGTTATTTCATTCTCAAAGATTATGAAGGAAAAAGATACAGTGTTGGAGGAGTAATGAGTTATAAGGAAGATGTATCTGTAGAAAAGATTGTAATGAGAATAGAAAACAAATCTACTGTTTTTTACGAGGCAAAATCAATAGAAATAAAAAATTTCGAGGAGCTATATGAACACATAACAAATATGTCAGAGTTTATGGAGTTTAAAGGCATCTATGATATAGCCATATCAGGAGAGTTCACTGTGGTTCCTTATAGCGATCTCAATGAAGAGTTGGAGAAGATAATATACTGCAAGAATGCTCATTTCGATAACGAAACTCTAAAACTAGAACAGTTCAGTATCAGAGAACTGAAAAATCTTGATGATATAATAAAACCAGAAAAAATATATACAGGAGATTTCTGGGTTATTGTAAGGACGGAAAAGGAGATAGACGAGTTAGAAAAATACGGCATAAAAGAAGAAGACGATGACAATCCTTACATATATAAAGATTCCATACATATAAGGTTATAACATGATCCAAGACTTTTTTGATAGAATAGTTGAAAATATAAATCTATCTTATAAAAAAAGTAATTTTGCCAGTTTAGGGGACATTTTTTTATCAAAACTAAATAAATTTCCAGAATTAAAATATTTGGGGAAGAGAAAAGTATCTACAAAGTTCTTCAATCCTCTTATATTTATTTTAATATTTATCATTTTTTTAGGAGTTTCTGATGCACCAATATCTTTTTACGGTACATTTACAATATTTTTAGGTTTATTTGGATTTTTTCTGGGGACTAAAATAAAATTTAAAAAAATAGAGCTTCCAGAAAAATTCTTTTATCCATCTTTAATTACTTTTTTAATTCTTGCAGTTTTAACATTTTACAACTGGAGTGTATTCTCAAAACTGGGGCTTATACCTTTCTCCATGATTTATTTATCGCAGAAAAAATACTCGTTTGAGATATATCTAACATCTTTCACACTATCTCTGCTGATATTCTTCAGAATGGGATACTGGGCGATTTCAGTGCCTTATTTATTTTTATCTCTCATTTTTATGGCGATGTCGTTAAAACATAACGAAGAATATCATATAAAAAATTTAAAGAGTTTTTTAGTTCTTTTTTCAATTTTAATTCTATTCAGTCAGTATCCTTCAATACTCCCATTCATTCTGATCTTCTGGGTATTTCTTTTCCTCTATTATCTAATATTTATAATATTTATAGGGAATGATGGAAAGCTTTATGAGATAGTCACCAACAATTTATGGAATATTACTTTTCTTCTGATCTTTGTAGGCACGTTTTACTGGATCCTCGATCTCATAGCTTACGGCGGTATTCCGATCCTGGAGCCTTTGAAGAGGGGAAGTTTGGACCCGTGGTATACTATGGCTGCCCATCTCCTCCCTCTCGGCACGATCCTTTTGGTTTCATTAGCAGGCATAGAGATGGAGAAAAAAAAGGCAAGATTTGTGTCCCTCGTATTTGTTGTATTTGCTCTGATAACTATGGGAGTTCTGGGATACAGAACCCAGATAGCGCTAACGATTATAGGTGTCTTAATGGTGTCTGCGTTCACGGAGTTGATAACATTAGAAGAGATAACAGTTCTCAGCGGAGCTGGTGCTTTAGGTTTAATAGCCATGACGAGCCTGAGAAATATAATTTTGCAAACAAAAATATCTATAATAGATGCGATCAGATACAGAGTTGGGTTAACACTCTCTTCATACGATATCCTCGCAGAGTTAGGGGGACTGAGGGGTTTCACCCACGGATTTGTTCATATTGCTTCCTATCCCCCTTTAGCAAACCTTATGCCGGGATTGGCATACTCCCCGAGAAGGTATATAGGAGTATTTGTCGGTGCAGATAACGTTTCCATAACTTCCACGATAATGGGACCTCTTGTCATTGATTTTGGCGTCATAGGTGTTTTTTTTGGGATGTTATTTCTGGGATTTCTTTTAAAGAAGGGTTACGATCTCATAAAAAAGATAGAAGGAAAAGAAAAGGCTCTGTTTATTGCATTTTATGCCATATTCTTGAGCTACTCCATAATAGGGATAGAAACAGGTCTTGTAGATTTTGAGGTGCTTCTTACCTTCTTTGTAGGCTTTTTATACATTCTCTACAGAAGCTAAGGTTCTACCTCAAAATAGACGTTCTTTTCATCCATCAAAAAATCTTTCCAGAGTAGCTCTACTTTCAGAATATACTCCACTCTCATGCTCCCCGGCGTCAGATCGCTTGTTATATAAAAGGTCTTTGATAGGTCTTCGTTATATAATAGAGACTCATTTATCGCATACACATACGAGCCATCGATTTTTTCAAGTCCCTCTCTATCTATAGAGTAATACCTGTACTCCGATGTAAGTATTATCTTCAAATTTGTAAGATCTATCTTTTCCTTATTTTTTATCCTTACAGAAATATATTTTGTAGATTTAGCTTTAACCTTCAATTTATCCGGTTTAACTTCCTCTATTATCACATCAGGCTTTTTTATTATTATTTCCAGATTTTTGACAAAACTTTTTTCTTCCGATCTTACGATTATTTTAAAATTAGTTTTTTTAGAGTTTTCATCTATATTTTTAGCTTTCATATCCAACGTAAAACTGCTCGCTTTATTTGGATCTAGCTCTTCTTTAAATGTGGAGTTTGTGTCAAAGTATTTCGATTCAAAATTTATATCAAAACTCATATGCGTCTTTGTATTGTTTTTTATCGTGAATGTCAGCGATCCCGTCTCACCAATCAATAGTTCCTTAGGAGTCTCGTTTAAAGTTATCTCCACATCTTTTTCTCTACCAAAACGTGTATAGAGATAAGAAGAGCCGACAAGGATGCAGATAGCGAGGACAGCGTAGATGTACAGTTTTAGATTTTTGTTCATACTTACCCTATTTGTTCAAAATATTTAAATCTTTATGCCCGATAGGCATAATATAGAGAGGATCGAGAACTATATTCAAAACTTCTTTTACTTCTTCATCTCTGAAAGCACCAACAGCTACTGTCCCGAGATTCAAAGCTTCACAAACCAGGTATATATTCTGTCCGACATGCCCAGCTTCTATATATGCATATCTTGTTCCTCTCTCACCGTAAGATATAGTCGTTCTTTCAAAATCTGCAGCTATTATAATATCTATCGGCACCCTTAAGATAAAATTCTGATTCAATGAAGCATGACAAAGTTTTTCCCTCAGATCCTCCTTGTCGATAAATTCAAGGGAGTGTTCAAGCCAGTCATAGTAGTAAAAACCTGTGTTGATACCTTTAACATCCCCAACGAGTACATACAATTCTAGAGGATATCTTGCACCAGCGGATGGAGCAGTTCTCCTGAACTGTGACTTTCCCATCGCCGCCCACAGTATCTTTGAAACTTCGTTTATCTCTAGCGGTGTTTCCAGAAATTTTCTTATAGATCTTCTCCCATACATAGCTTCTTCTATATTCATATGCTCTTCAAAATGAGGGGCTGGAAGTTTGATGTTTTTCATGGAGTATATAATATTTTTTAACATATAAATTGTTTGCTGTTAAGCGTTATGATCAAAGTTTATCCAGTTCTCTTTTTGAGAATTATTATCGATAAATTTATATATAACTGAATGTTATTTTTATCGTGGACAAAAAATTAAAATCGCTCATTGAAAAACTCATTGGTGAGGGTAGGATTGACGAAGCGTTGGAGAAGCTGAATAAAAAGAATATTAGTATTTTTACTAAGATAGGGATTTCATATGCTGAAAAGCGAGACCCTGTAGCTGAAACGATATTTAGGAGAGTTATCGAACTAGATCCAAGTAATGCAGAGGCTCACTATAACTTAGGTTTTTTGTTATACAATCTAAAAAGATACGAAGAAGCGGAGAGAGAGTATAGAGAAGCTATAAGAATAAATTCGAATTTCACAGATGCGCACGTAAATCTTGGAAATTTATTGCATGAATCAAAAAGATACGATGAAGCAGAGGAAGAGTACAAAAAAGCGATAGAGATAGATCCAAAACATGCTGATGCTCATTTTAATTTCGGGAATTTATTGTCTGACTTAAATAGATATAAAGAAGCTGAAAGAGAATACAGAGAAGCTATAAAAATAAATCCGAACGATGCAGATTTTCACCATAATCTAGGGAATTTATTACACGAATTAAAACGACATGATGAAGAAGAAAAGGAATACAGAGAAGCAATAACAATAGATCCAAATTTTACAGAAGCCCACTATAATCTCGGACTTTTATTACACGATCTGGAACGATATGAAGAAGCGGAGGAAAAGTATAGAGAAGCTATAAAACTAAATCCAAACGATGCAGAAGCACATAATAGTCTAGGAGTTTTATTGGGTGATCTCGAAAGATATAGAGCGGCGGAGAAAGAATACAGAGAGGCAATAAGAATAGAACCAAATGATTCTGATTTTCACAACAATCTGGGTGCTTTGTTATCAGATCTAGATCGATATGATAAAGCAGAAGAAGAATACAGAAAAGCTCTAAAAATCAATCCAGAAAATGTAGATGTTCATTACAATCTCGGGCTTTTGTTATACAGTTTGGAAGATCGAGATCGATACGGAGAAGCAGAAAGAGAATACCGAGAAGCAATAAGAATAGATCCAAAAAATGCAGATGCTCATAACAACCTTGGAGTGCTATTGGATGATCTAAAAAGATATAATGAAGCGAAAAGAGAATTAAAGAAAGCAATTGAAATCGATCCAGAAAATGCACTTTTTTATAACAATTTAGGAAATACATATCGAGAATTGAAGGAGAAAGATGAAGCAAAAAGAAATTATTTAATTGCAATGGATAAAGATCCAGAGTTTTCAGATCCTTATTACAATTTGGGAGATATTTTAATCGATGAAAAACTTTATCAAGATGCAATATATTACTGTGAAAAAGCGTTAAGACTGGAAGAAGAAGATGAGGAAAAGTCCAAAATATTAAATTCGATTGGTTATTGTCACATAAAATTGAAAAATGAAGATATAGCAAAGAAATATTTTGAAGATTCTTTAACTCAAGATAAACACAATGCAAAAGCGTTTGAGAATCTAAAAGAAGTAGAAAAAGCTAGAAGATTTATTTTTAGAAAGGAAAAGCCTCAACATAAAAAATTCGAAATATCTTTGTGTTTACTTTTAATTTTTTTCACTATTTTACGTATAATTGAGTTTGATAACTTTTTAATTCTCAGGAGATTTCCTATAAAGGGGATTACTTCTAACGAATTTACGGTCATTTTTATTCTTTTAATCAGCTTCATTGTCATTGTAGAATTATTTCCAGAGATAATAGAATTAAAATTTAAAGTAGGTGCTTCGGGCATAGAATTTGATTTTAAGAAGGATATAAAATTAGCAAAATCGCTTTCGGAGACGAAATCATCGAAATCTAGATATAAAAGATAATTTCTTGGGCATTCTACAGCGTTTGGCTTCTATGAATTTTTACAGAACACTCCACACCAAAAAGTTATAAACCTTTCATATCTATATGAAAAAATGAAGTTGGGTTGTTCCACTGCAGGTATGATATCAGGCAAACCTGATATGAAAGAACGAATTTTGAAGACAAAAAAAGGAATAGAGTATTTTTCGCAGTTAGGATTTGATATATGTGAAATATATCTTTGCTTCCCTGAGAAGAAGTACTGTACTCCAATTCTTAATTGTTCAAAAGAGTTTAATATTCCAATTTATTCTGTACATCTTTCAAAAAATATTTTTCAGTATGCATCTGTGGAATCTTTATTGAAAAAACACCTTTTGATGGCGGAGTATCTTCGATGTTCTGCAGTAGTCATTCATCCTCCAGATATTTCTGACAAAGTTTACTATCGCAGAGCTAAAAAAATATTTAAAGAAAATCTATTCTTTGCAGAGACTCACAATATAAAAATGGCAGTCGAAAATGTGCCTTACATTCTCGATTGTCTCGATTATCTCAGTAAACTTGTCACAGAGATCGACTCAGAGTTCTTTGGAGTAACTATGGATATAGAGTTTGTTTATTCGATGAATGAAACAGTAGAGAAATATTTTGATATATTAAGTGATCGCATTATTCACATACACTTGAGAGATTATAACGGTTCAGCTTTTGATAAAGAGGGAAAGAGAAAATATATTCTTCCTGGCAGAGGCAATCTTGATTTTCCTTCCATTATTGCAACAATAAAAAAACGTTATCATTATAATCTTATAATAGAAGCAGCGATTGATGATCTTAATAAATTAAGAGATTCGAAACTTCTTCTTCATAATCTTCTGATATAGAAACTTTTTAATAATTGGGAACTATATTTATATCATGAAAAATATAAAAACAGGAATAGAGATTCTGGATAAACTCCTTCCTTATGGTGTTCCACGAGATAACTTTATCGGACTTTTTGGAGAAGGAGGGACAGGAAAGTCTGTAATCTTATATGAGCTCTTGTATAAAAGATTAGAGATGGGAGAGCCGGGAATTTTGGTCTGTTTTGAAGATGTGCCTAGATCTATAATAGAGCACATGAAAAATTTTAACTGGGATATATTGAAATTCAAAAATTTTAGGTTTCTAGATTGCTACTCATTCAGGATGGATACTCGAGTATCTTCTGATCTTGTTAAAATAGTGACACGTCCTTCAGATCTAGACTTGCTGACAGAAACTTTATTTGACATAATGGATGAGCTGGATATGGATGGAAAGGGGGTAGTTGTTTTTGATTCGTTAACAGAGTTGATGACTATCTCCCACGCTTCAGATCTGGTAGATACTATCAAAGACTGGAGGGCGAGAGGACCAAATGAGAGGAATGTAAATTTTCTTGCTTCCATACATTATGGTTTAAAAATGTTTAATGATGTTGTTGACACATTCGATTATATAATGGATGGTTTAATAGACCTCAGATATAATCCTGAAGTAATGAAACAGGGATTTTTACTAAAAGAGATGAGAATAAGAAAGATGAAAGGAACGTTCCACATAACAAACTGGACACCCTTCGAAATAACTGATAAAGGGATGAAGGAGCTAAAAAAGGGAGATGAGAAAAAATAGGAAAAATTCTAGGCAGATACAGAGCTAATCATCTTTCTTCACTCTTTTTTTCAAGAACACTGCCATAATAAATATGATGGTGATAACTGTAACCATTCCAAGTATAGATGTAAAAGTGAATTTAGGTTTGGACACGGTAACTTCTACACTCTCTGACATTACTTCATGTTCTTTTCCATTCACAACTTCGCCAAACTTTTTTCAAAATCGACGACAAAGTATTTTTTCCCTTTCTGGATTACTTTGTGTCCTTCTTCCTCCAGAAGTTTCTTTTGATGGTCGATTCCGCCGGGAAATTTAGGCTTCAAACTGCCGTCTTTTGCAATTACTCTCCAGTAGAGAGTTATCTGTTTTTTTCCATTTTGCAAATCTTCTTCCGCTACTTCGGCAGCAATTCTAATAAAGATTCCAGTTACCTTACTGCATGTGGCATCTGCTTTATTGTCCCTTGCCAATCGATTTCTTATCTCTTCATCTGTAACCAGATTTCCTTCGGAAATCTGGCGTATTAAAGCGCCAACGTCAATAGGTTTCGGAATGAGTATTTTTACTATTTTGCCGTGACTGGGATGCTTTCCTTCCAACTTTTCTCGCCATGATTTTCCTTTTCTCATGTTTTTATATTTTCTATTTGCTTTTTAAGGTTTTTGATACTGTGCAAAGTTGTTGAATACGGAAATTATCTCACTCTTGTACTAATCAAATACAATCTATCAGAAACATTTTTTACTGGCAGTATCAAAGGATCGTTATGGAAAAAAAGCACATTATTGGCATTCTCATAGGTGAAGCGCCCTCCTTCGAAAAGGCGAAATCAATTGTTGAAAATGGTAGTCGATGTCCATACTCCGTGACATACCTGAATTCAGGGCGCACGATTATCGGAGTCTCCGTTATACCGCCGGATCATAAATGGTGGTTAGAATGGGTGGAGGAACATCCCGAAGATACCATAGGACTCAGCTGCGTTGAAGTGTTCTTTACTAAAAAAGTAGACGCATCGAGTCCCTGGAGCCGTGGAGAAGTAGAGCCGCTCATGGAAATATCCCCATGCGGATCTTCATGTGAAAAGTGTCCACAGTACCATAAGGTGTGCAAAGGATGTCCCGCGACGCGATTTTATGTGAGCGATGTTTAATTATCGTAACGGTGCTCCTTAAAGAAAAGATATTTAAAGTTGTTCAAGTAATAGTAAAAGTTGTTAAGAGTATCATGGTATCAGTCTCTGGAGGAGTTTTAAATGGACAAAATAGGAGTTTCAGGAAGTGAAGAAAAAGGGGATTGTTATGTTGAAGTTAACCTTGATTCTAAGGAATTAAAGATCGATATACAGAGTAAAGTTCAGAAACTTTATGGAAAAGCCATAAGAAAGAGTGTAGAAAAGACATTGAAGAAATTTGGAATAAAAAATGGTATTATAAAAGTGAGTGATAAAGGTGCATACGATTTCGTAATCTCTGCAAGAATAGAATCTTCGTTATTAAAGGCTGGTGCAGAAATAGAGAATGATTTTATCGATAAAGGAAAAGAAAAAGAAACAAAACTTAGGAGAACAAGACTTTATCTTCCTGGAAACAATCCAAAGTTGGTTTTTGATGGAAGTATATTTGACTGCGATTGTGTAATTTTAGATCTGGAAGATTCGGTTAGCATGGATAACAAAATAGATGCAAGAATTCTCGTTAGAAATGCGCTCCATACATTAAAATATAAGCAGGAGACTATGGTAAGGATCAACTCTCTCCCTCTCGGAGAGGGAGATTTAAAAGAGATACTGAAGACAAATGTGGATACTATCCTGATTCCGAAGGTGGAGACAGGAGAAGAATTAGAAGAAATTATTAAAATCATTGACAAATATGAATCAGAGTATAAAAAAGATAAGAAAATTAAGATCATCCCCATAATAGAAACGGCGTTAGGGCTCGAAAACGCTTTTGAGATTGCATCGTATAAAAGAGTGATTGCTTTAACGTTTGGAGCAGAGGACTATCTCGCAGATCTCGGTGGCCAGAGAAACTATGAATCCCTTTTTTACCTGAGATCAGGAATTCTCAATGCTGCTAAAGCGTGCAAAAAACAGGCACTCGATACCGTATTCCCAGATATAAACGATGAAAAAGGCCTGGAAGAAGAGACAAAACTTATAAAAAACATGGGATATGATGGAAAAGGGATTATACATCCAAGACAGGCTGAAATAATTCATAAAGTTTTTACACCGTCCACTGAAGAGTACATAAAAGCTAAAAAGATAATAGATGCCTTTGAGAAATCAAAGGGAGGAGTTGTAGCAGTGGATGGAAGGATGGTGGATCTTCCCGTTGTTAAAAGAGCTCAGAAAATAATAGACATGTATGGGGGGAGATAAATGATAAATGCTGCCGGAAGAGAGATACCTGATGAAATTAAGGGGTACGGAAAGGTAAGACATTATAAGGGCGCTTTCAAGTACGTTCCCACAGGAAACAGATACGGTCCTGTAAAAAAGTTTATAAGGCCTAGAGAAGACAAAATCATGGCATTAGAGAATGTGATAAAAAAATATGTAAAGAATGGAATGACACTGTCTTTTCACCATGCTTTCAGAAATGGGGATGTATTATTGAATAGAGTAGTAGATTTATGTGCAGAGTTTAGGATAAAAAATCTCAGGCTCTTTCCTTCCGCCATGTTTCCATGTCACGAGCCTGTTATAGAACATATAAAAAAAGGTGTTGTAAACAGGATCGAAGGCAGCATGAACGGTCCTGTGGGAGAGGCTGTTTCTCATGGCATCATGGATTATCCAGGAGTACTCAGGTCCCATGGGAACAGATACAGAACGGTAGAAGCGGGGGAGGTACATATAGATGTGGCGTTTATAGCAGCACCTACAGCTGACGAATACGGGAATGCAAATGGCATATACGGACCAACGCCATGCGGCCCTCTGATATACTCAAAGGTAGACTCACTGTACGCTGACAGAGTTATCGTTGTCACGAATAATCTCGTTGATTATCCCGCATTCCCTATGACGATAAGCCAGACAGACGTTGATCATGTGGTAATAGAAGATAATATAGGAGATACAAAGGGAATATTATCAGGAACATTAAGGATAACGAGATCTCCAAGAAGATTAAAGATAGCGAGAACAGTTGTCGATGTGATAAGGGCTTCCGGATGCCTCAAAGAAGGGTTCAACTTTCAGGCAGGTGCAGGGGGGATATCTCTGGCAGTAACAAAGTATCTTGGGGAAACTATGGAAGAAGAGGACATTGTAGGTGGATTTGGAATGGGTGGAAGTACAAAATATCTCGTAGATATTTTAAAGAAAGGAAGAATAAGATGCCTTCTTGATGGGCAGTGTTTTGATGAAGAAGCTATAAAATCTTTAAGAGAAGACCCAAAACATGTTATAGTTGACCCGAGTTTTTATGCGAATTACAACTCAAGAGGAAACGCGATATACAAGGAAGATGTAGCTTTTCTCGGTGCAACAGAAATTGATACAAAGTTTAATGTAAATGTCAATACACACTCTGATGGTCTTCTTCTCCATGGTATAGGGGGGCATCAAGATGTGGCATCGGGTTCGAAGATGTGTATCATTACGGCACCGCTTCTAAGAGACAGGATACCTGTTATAGTAAAAGATGTTACTACTGTGACAGCATCTGGAGAAACTATAGACGTTGTTGTCACTGATGTAGGGGTAGCTGTAAATCCAAGAAGAAAAGACCTTTTGGAAAAATTTAAAGCTGCCGATCTTGATGTACGCAATATAAAAGAGTTGCAGGAAGAGGCCTATGATATAGCTGGAGAGCCTGAAAAACCGAAAACAACAGATAAGATTATAGCTGTGATACAGTACAGGGACGGCAGCGTCATAGATATAGTCAAGGAGGTGAAAGAATGAAAATTAAGGAGTTATTTCCATATATTGAAAAAATAAGTGATAAAGATCTAAAGGATAAAGTAGAAAAGACAATAAAATATGCAATGAGAGGTTGGGATGAAAAGGAAATAAAAAATATACCCTTTACATTACTTACAGAAACTGATATAAATCTTATAGACCATACAAACACAGTGACCGAGCTTAGTTACAACGCCGGGAAGATTATGAAAGAGAGAGGTTTCAGGATAAATATGGATCACTTAGTGGCAGGAGCAATTCTTCACGATGTAGGAAAATTTCTGGAGTTTGAAAAAAGGGGAGACAAAACTGTAAAGAGCTCATTTGGAAAATTAGTGAGACATCCTGTTTCTGGTGCTGGCATCGCAATGATGTTTGATCTTCCTATGGAAGTAATCAATATCATTGCAGCGCATTCTAAGGAAGGAGATTTTGTAAAAAGGACTCCCGAAGCAATAATTGTACATCACTGCGATTTTATCCATTTTGAAAACGTAAAAGCCTTATAATACCTCTTTTTGGATAATTATGACGAATATCAAGATAGTAGGTGCAAAGGAACATAATCTCAAGAATATAGATTTAGAGCTTCCAAGAGACAAACTTATTGTCGTTACAGGAGTTTCCGGATCTGGAAAATCCTCGTTGGCATTTGATACTATCTATGCCGAAGGACAGAGAAGGTATGTTGAGTCGCTATCCGCGTATGCACGTCAGTTTCTGGGGCAGATGAACAAGCCTGATGTCGAGTACATAGAAGGACTTTCACCTTCAATATCGATTGAACAAAAAGGAATATCCAAAAACCCGAGATCCACAGTGGGAACTGTTACGGAGATATACGATTATCTAAGGCTTCTTTTTGCAAGGATAGGGATACCGCACTGTCCTGTATGTGGAAAAGAGATCAGACAGCAGACATCACAGCAGATAATTGAGCATGTGATGAGTTTTAAAGGAAGAATAACTATATTTGCGCCTATAGCCCGAGGAAAAAAAGGCGAGTACAAAAAAGAGTTCGAAAATTTGAGAAAAGAGGGCTTCGGGAAAGTAAGAGTCGATGGAGAAATAATCGATCTCGAAAATGAGATAACTCTCGACAAAAAGAAGAAACATACGATAGAGGCTTTAATAGACAGGATAAATTTAGAGAAATCCAGAGATAAGACAAGGATAGCCGATGCTGTTGAACTTGCTTTAATGATAGGAAATGGTCTTGTATTAGTTGCAGCTGATAAAGAATATCTCTTCAGCGAAAAATTTGCATGTCCAGATTGCAATATCAGTTTTGGCGAGATAGAGCC
>Ga0209986_10002983_pt1 | contig 15057 bp, 15 predicted proteins | sample BlataG_FD_183168 | JGI IMG/M metagenome (GOLD analysis project Ga0209986, IMG submission 183168) | Deep subsurface microbial communities from Black Sea to uncover new lineages of life (NeLLi) - Black_00105 metaG (SPAdes) (version 2) | ecosystem: Environmental > Aquatic > Marine > Oceanic >...
TCCCAAGCTGGTGTAAAATCTCCTTACTTTATCGAAGATTATTTGGGTAAGGCTTTTGTTCACCCATATACTCTAAGTACTGTTGCTTGCGCCATATTTGTTTTCTTAAAAAATTTAAACTCATTTGAAGATTGCATTTTTCAATTAGCTACAGCGGGAGGAGATAGCGACACTATTGGAGCTATCGGTGGAAGTTTAGCAGGTGCTTATTTTGGATTAAAAAATATTCCTAGCGATTTAATAATGATTGTAAAAAATCATAAAAATATCTTAAGAGTTAGTGAACAATTATATCTTAAATTCAAAGAGAAATACTAAATGATCTAATCAAAATCGTCTAGGAAATCATTCAATTTTTTCAAGCACATTTCGCAATAATTTGGCGGTTTTTTATCTGTATCGTCTAAGGAATTTGAATATCGCATTACACATAGATTTTCACAGTGTTCTAACCCAAAAGTGTGTCCAAGCTCGTGAATTGCTTCCTTCAACACTCTTAGCTCAAATTGAGCTAAATTTTCAGATCTCCTATAAAATTTTTCCCTTAAACGAGTAACTGAAATTAAAGCACACCGAAATGATTTGTTTTTAGGCATGTCAGCAATACCAAATACAAAGTTTAAAAATCTCGAAAAAATATCTACGTCCATAACACCTAAGATACGATAGTAATTTTTATTATCAACATGTTTGATTAGTCTCCTTTTCACTTTTGACGCATCGTATTGCCTTCTATAAGAGCCATATTCAGATTCCAATAATGGAAGTTTCTCGGGAAGGATATTTATTTTAACGTTATTTTTTTTAAAAAACCACTTCAAATTCTTCTGAAGAACAATTAAAATCCTAGGATCGATATCTCCAATTCTTTGTAGATGAATTATTTTCTTCATTTTTAAACAATTTAAAATAGAATAGCTAAGAAAATATTATACATTTTTATTTATTAGATTTAACATAATCTAATGGTATATCAATCGTTGGTGAATTGCAATAAAAAAATTAAAAATCGAAAGAATATTTTAATCTTTATTATTAACATATAATAATTAAATTTTTCATTATTAAGATATAAAAAATCGATTTACCCCTCGTATTTAATGGGAGGGTGGTCTAGCTTGGTATGATTCCTGGTTTGGGACCAGGTGGCCGGGGGTTCGAATCCCCCCTCTCCCATTTTTACACTTATTCTTTTATTATTTATGTTAATTCAATTTTAAATTCTAAAAAGAAAATGAGAACTTGAACTTTAAAAGAAAAAGGATTAAATTTTTGTATACTCTTCCAAATCTATTGATTCCTCTGAATTAAAGTAAATTTCAGGAATTAATTCTTGAATCGTTGAAAAGAATGATATCATTATTGCCGGATTTTCAGAAGTTATTTTGTAATATTTATGAAATCTCCTAATCTTTTTATAAGTGAGTTGATCTTGAAAGAATTGAAAAATCTGCTCAACATCACCTTTAAAATCTTCATGCCTTTGCACCCAAGCGTAAATTTCGTTTCTATTTCTTTTTTTATTCTGTCTAATTTTTAACTTTATAATCATCTTAATGCTTAACAACCTATTTCTGTTTTAAAACTGCTAAATATAATATATTTTTGATTTTACTTATTAAAACAAAATGAAATTTTTATTATCACTACAATTCTCTTATTTTCAAAGCTAAAATGAAAAGTAAATAATATCAAATTGTATATTTATTAACTTATTTTTAAAATTAATTTCATTTAGCAATGTTCCAGTATTAATTCTGATATTTGATTTAATTTTAAAGCTAAAGATTTAAACAAGAAGAATTTTAATCAGAAATTCATAAAAATTTGAAATATTATGGAATGAAAAAGAAAAAAGATTAATTAAATGAGAATTTGGTTATAAGAAATTTTATAAAAACAGCAAAAAGCCATCCAAATCCTAAGAACATTAAAGAATACTTTACAAGCGCAAAACAAGAATGAGTTATTGCCCAAAAATCGGGGAAACCTAATGGATCTGAAAGCATAAGCAGAATAAAGATGTTTTCAATTGCGTCACACATTGGAGCTATAATAGCGATGATTACTATGCAATAACTAGATTTTCTCCATCCGGAATCTATTTGAAATTTTCGACCAATAATTAATGCAACACTTACAAAAATCCCTCCATAACTTACCATAAACACATAATCTAGGATGTTTGCGATTCTATAAAGATTAAAATCCGCGTTACTCATTGTGCTATGCAATCCTTTTAAATATGAACCATTAAAGGATAGTTGGCTTTCGATAAAACTTACAGGGTATGATATCGTAAATAAATATGTCATTATTGGATAGATCATTATTAAAAGTATTGCACAAACAATAAGCATTTGTTTTGTTCTTTTAGGATTTGGCCAATCGGAAAACTTTTCTAAAAACATACTTAATAATCAGTTATTTTTTCTTTAAGAATTTATTTAATTCTTTTGTAATCTTATCAACTTTTTTATCCTTTATCCAATAACGAATTTTGCTCGATTTTAGAAATTCTTGGACTTTGATATTCAACTCATTTAATTTCTTCTTATCTTCCTTAGTGAGCTGAGGTACTTGTTCTTTTATTTTCTTTTTTATTTTTTCGATATGTTCTTCAATAGTAGGTATTTGAACTTGCTCCTTACCTTCGATAATTGCCTTTCTAAGGATTTCTTTAATGTTATTAACCCAACCTTGTATCCAAGGATAAGCACCTTGCTTTTTTGGATCTATTATTCGTATATTTTTCCTATTAACAACGATCAAATCGTCAGGGCAAGAATTCTCACACGCTCCGCAGTAAAAACATTGGTCTTCATTACAAGCAATCTTACCGTACTTTACGATGTCTTCAGCGCTCTCAGGGATAAAAAAAGATTCTACGGGGCATATATTGACACAAGCTTTACAACCTTGAGGATCGCATTTATGAAGCATATTTTTTTTAATAATAACTTCCCCCTCAATGGGAGTGTCAATAGAAAAACATTGATCGGGGCATTCTTTTGAAATTTTAAAATAATCTTGAATATGATTCCTATTTCTAACGGTTAAGCATAATTGACAAATTTCATTATCTTTATCCTCGGTACACTTATTAAAATCGATTGTATAGAATTTGTCTATGGCAGGGAATTCTTCTAAGGAAATCTGTCCTTCAGGTTCAATATTTTCGTGAAATGCGTTGGTAGGGCAAACCACCACACATAGCATGCAATAACAGCATTTATCGTGATCAATAAATAGTTTAGGGTTAGAATCGTCTAAGATATTTTGGGCAATCTCCGGAATTGGTCCTAGCTCTATAGCATCAACGGGGCAAACTAGTTTACATAAACTACATCCAATACATTTTTTAATGTCATAAGTTAATACTTTCTTAACATCCTTATATTTCCAATTTAGAACTAATTGATCTATAGCAATATCTAAGGTTTTCTCGATTTCTTCTTCTTTATCCTCGTCTAGTTTTTCTTTTGTTGAAGATTCAGTAATTTTAATTCTCCCGAGAACTTTGTTAATATTATTCTAATTATCTAAAATCGTGTTAATTAATTAATTTTAGCTCTTAAAAAATTCAAAAAAAAGAATTTACGAAAAATAAGACTGGCTTCCTCTATCAAAACCATATATGTATTCAATAGGCATGCCATCGGGTTGCTGTTCGGGTGAAACATACACAATTCTTAAATTAGGAATAAATGTGCCGATTCCATTTTTTGCGAGGATAATTGCGGGATGATCGGCCTCCTTAAAAATTTTCTCACTGATACTAAGAGTAATTGCTCTACATTGCCGCTCATCAATAACTCCTAACGAATGAATATATTCGTGTAGTAAGATGTGATAAGAGTATGCCCAGACGATTTCATAAGGTTGAGAATCCAAAATGATTTTTAAGGGAGATTTATTCATAACAATTTCCGTTCCAGGATGAAAATGCATCCCACCTATAAAACCTCCACGGAACATCCCCATTTCGACCAATCCTAAGCTTAATCCAGCTCGATGGCGCCCTAATATTTTTCTTACATCCTTCTTAACGCTCTCAAATATTTCGGGCATTTCTTTCTTTAATTCGCTTAGGTTCAATATACCACCTTATAAATTTCCTAATTTAAATTCTAATGAATTGTAAAACAAATCATAAAATGAATGATTTTAAAAGTCAAAAAACCAATCATCGTCATCTTCCCATAGAAAATCCATGAATGACGATAAGTCCTTTAATAGATTTGTTACATCTAATTTATGTGTTGCGCGTTTGAAAGGGTCTAAGTCTGAAAAAAAGAGATCTTCCATAAGGCTATCTATATTAATCCTTTGACGGAATTGAGCAGGATTATAAAATAATGTATAAAAAATTTCTCTTTCTAAATTTTCTAATTCAGGTCGCTTTTTTAAAAAATCCTTTTGATAAGTATCGTTAATTATAGTTTTTAGTTCCACAATATAACATTCTTTATTTTGCAGTAATTTTTGTCTTTCAAACTCGAATTCCCTAATTTTCTGTTCAATATCTTTGATCTGTTCGCCTAAAAATCTGATTTTTTTATTTGGAGATTTAATATTCTTAAAAATAGTAGCACATCCGATATCTTTTAGATTAGTAGGTTTGGCATCGTCTTTAATTTCAGTCATAGTATACCGGATATTGTAATAATCTGGAGAAATATTAATTCTGATTGAGAGATTACTTTTTATTCGATATTTGCCACCGCGTTTTTCTTCACCGAACTTTTCAACTACATTGCTAGTGCTTAAGAGATCTAACTGGCTATGTACTGCTTGCCTTGAGATGCTTAAAATTTTAGCTAATTCTGATGGGGAGTGGGGAACTTTTGCCAGTTTTGACAATATAATTCTTCTAGTGGGATTTCCTAGAATTTCTAATAAGCTATCTAAGCTTATGAATTGCTTGGTCTGACTCTCTTTTTCCACTTCCATTTTTATCATCTCTTTAATCTATTAATTTAAATTTTTATTTATACAGTTCTTCAGGTGCTTTTGAATATTGATTGTGAATTAATTTGGCTCTATCTGCTCCTTTAAGGATTTTTTCAAGTGCCTCATCGAAATCTGCTTTTGATATTACAACTTCATTAACTAATTGAGACCGAATGTGTTTAATTTTCTCTTCTAATTCTTTTATGTCTTTATTACTAGCTTTTTCTGATTGTAATTGTTCTAGTTGAATATTACAGTCTTGTATTTCCTTATTCTTCTCGTTAAAAGCTGGAATAGCCCTTCTAACTGTCAACAAGGTCACTTCTTCACAAAGGGCTTGGATATCAGCACCAGTATAGCCCTCGAAAGCTTCAACTAAAGATTCAATATTAATATCGCCTGCTAGTGGTTTATTTTTAAGGTGAATTTTAAATATAGCTTTACGCGATTCTGAATCTGGCATAGAAAGCTCGATGTGTCTCCCAAACCTTCCAGAACGTAATAACGCGGGGTCAAGCATGTCAGGTCGATTTGTCGCAGCGAGTAAAATAACATCTTTTAGATCTTCTAAACCGTCCATTTCGGTTAATAGTTGGGAAATGACTTGATCAGTTACCTCTGAGCTTGCAGACCTCCCCCTCACTCCAGCAATTGCATCGATCTCATCAAAAAATATAATACACGGAGATGCTGACCTCGCTTTTCTAAAGGTTTCTCTAACTGCTTTTGAACTTTCGCCTACCCATTTAGATAGAAATTCTGGACCTTTTACTGAGATAAAATTTAACTCGGTCTCATGAGCTAAAGCTTTTGCTAACAGAGTTTTTCCAGTACCAGGGGGGCCATGCAATAAAATTCCATTTGGTGGTTTTGATGATAAATGTATATACAGTTCAGGATACTTCAATGGCCATTCAATAATTTCTCTTAATTGTAATTTGGCATCTTCTAGTCCTCCAACATCTTCCCAAGTTTCTTTGGGTTGGGAACTAATTACTTCCCTTAAGGCCGAAGGCTCGATGTTATTTAACGCCGAAGTAAAATCTTCCATTTTTATTTTAATTGAATTTAAAACTTCAAAAGGAATTGGTTTGTCTAAATCTATTTTTGGAAGGATTTCTCTAATAGATAGCATCGCTGCTTCTTTAGCTAACGCTTCAATATCTGCACCTACAAAACCATGAGTTTTTTCTGCAATAGTTCTAAGATCCACATTATCATCTAACGGCATACCACGCGTGTGAATTTGTAATATTTCATATCGACCGTGCGTATCAGGTACGCCAATCTCAATTTCTTTGTCAAATCTACCAGGCCTTCTTAGTGCAATATCAATATCGTTTACTCGATTTGTTGCTCCAATGACGATAATTTCACCTCTTCCTTCTAAACCATCGAGTAGAGAGAGTAACTGAGCTACTACCCTTCTCTCAACCTCTCCAGTGACTTCCCCTCTTTTTGGGGCTATCGAATCTAATTCATCGATAAATATTATTGAAGGAGCGTTATTCTTAGCGTCGTCAAAAATATTCCTAAGGTTTTGTTCACTTTGTCCATAAAACTTACTCATAATTTCAGGACCGCTAATTGTAATAAAATGAGCGTCAGTCTCGAAAGCTACCGCCCTTGCTAATAAAGTTTTACCCGTTCCCGGAGGACCATGAAGTAAGACTCCCTTAGGAGGATCTATTCCTATTCTTTTAAACAATTCAGGATGTTTCATTGGTAATTCGATCATTTCACGAATTCTCTGAATTTCACCTTCTAATCCACCAATGTCCTCATAGCTTACTCTTGATTTTTCTCTTTCTACAAGTTCTCTATGTGTTTTTTCGCTTAATTTAATTTTTGTTCCAAGGTGAATTCTGACCGCAATAGCCTCTGGTTCAAAATCTACGATTATTAAATCGTATTTTTTACTATAATTCCAAAAGCTTATAACGTCATCTTTAGTTATTACTCTATTTTCTAGTAATGTATTTAGTTGTCTAGGGCTAATTACAACTGGCTCTGTTAAACTTGCGAATACTACCTTGTTGGCTAAAATCGCTTCAATTTTACGAATCTCTACGTAATCATCAAACGTTACTTGTATATTCCTTCTTAAAGACGAATCGAGCCTTAAGATTCCAGTTCCTTTATCTTCGGGTTTACCGGGATATAATAATGCGGCTGTCCTTGATTTTGTTAAGGGGGAATATATCTCAATCGCATCGCCATTTTTTAAGTTTAACTTGCTGGTTATATCAGGGTCAATTCTTATTCTACCTTTGCCAGAATCTTCTTTGAATGCGTCCTTTACTCTTAACTTATTTTCATTTCCTTCATAACCACTTGAAATCCCACTCATCTTTTTATACCTGTTTGTTTATTTTTCGCATAATAATAGATACAATTCCGTTGTTGACCTCTACAACATGATCCTTCATAGTGGATTCAAACGGTAATTGTAGCTCCTTTTCAAAATTTTGGTAATTACTTTCAGTCAATATTTTCAGTTTTCTTCCATCCTCACTTAAACTTAAAACAATATGGCCTTTTTCTATTCCAGGAAGTTCTATGACAATTTCAGTGTAATCATCATACTCATTTAATTCGTAATAAGGTTCTTTTTCCAAGAAGTTTTCTCGCTCAGAATCCGGTTTTAAGGAAAGTGTACCTACATCCATTACCTGTTTTTTTCCCGATTTTCTTAACATTTTAAATTGCGGGTATGATGAAAGGTTCAATTTCTTAAAATATTCATGAAGTTTTTTCTCGTCAAAATCGCCTTCTATCTTTATCTCTGGTTTTTCCATTCCAGATTCAAAATGATATGTGACCTTAAATCCTTCTACTTTTTTATTTTGGAGATTTAGGTTTGGATCGAAATTTGATTCAGGCAAAAATAAAAAATCCACATTAAAAACACCTTTATCTATTTTAAGTAATTTTTTAATCCGTTCTAAAAAATCATAATAATCGTCATCAAACTCGTCTGACAAAAGTATCACCTTCTAAAAAATTATGTCAACTTCTAATTGACATTAATTGCTTTACCTATTTTAATGTATCGATTTTTTAAAATAAGTAGTTAACACTTAAATATTTTTTTTTTTTGCTTAAGCAATTTAAGAAAAAGAAGGAATATCTATTCCACTAGAGAAATCAATTGCGATTTGTATATTTTTTTAAATATTAGACCAATTAAATCTTCAAAAGACTCTACAACACCTACTCCTTGTATTGCGATAGTTTTATTGATTTTAAAGTTCTTATATTTGAAATAATTAATATTTTCTAAAAACTCAGAAGGATCAAATGTATCCGGTAAATCTTGTTTGTTAAACGCGAGGATTTTGGGCATTTTAATGAGATGGTCTTCGAAATAATTACATAATTCGTTCCAAGACGTTAAATTTCTGTAGTAAACACTTTGCTGTGAGTCCGCTACAAAAATGATCCCATCGATACCTTGTAATGTAACTGGTCTTGTAACTATATAGAAATCTTGTCCCGTTGTAGAATAAAGGTGAATTTTAAGGAGCCATTGTTGGTTTTTGAACGTAATGGTTCCGTAATCAAAGAATAACGTTCTACGTACGCTACTCTCAATACTTAACACTTTATCATTCTTTCCAAAATGATTAAAGAGCGATTTCATAGTGGTGGTTTTCCCTGAAAGTGCGGGACCAAAATAACAAATTTTTAATTGAATAGTTTGACTTAAATGATCAATTATCATCTTTTTTTTTATTGCATTTGTTTTTGTCTTATATTTTTATTAGAACTATTTAATTTCAACTTTTTTTGAGAATTTCAATGTTAAGGGATTATAAAAAAAGTACGAGGACATTAATTATAGTTGAATTTACTCTCTTTATTACTTCACTAGTTCGGTGCAATAATTCAGATGCAACTTGTTGCGATGGCCATCCACCCAATCCACAATCGGGACCCACAAATCTTAAACGATCTTTATATAATTCTAACGCATCAAGGAGATTCTTTTTAATTCTCTCTTTAGAGTCAACAAGGCTCATCATGCCTTCAGGGGTTTTTAAATATTCCCAAGTTTTTCCAGAGTCTATTCTTTCCGCGATTATATTATCAATATTGGTTCGGGAAATTCCAACACGAATAAATTTATCGTATCGATCTAAAATTTTTTTAGAAATCTTATTGGATTTATTTGAAGCATATTCACATGTTAAAACATCTATGTTTTTGCTTTTTAAAGGAATATCTGCTCTACTTAAAGTGTGTATATGAATTTGGGTGCTAATATCCTTTGTTTTAACGCCATCTAGAGATTTGTCAAAAATCTTTATTATATCGTCGTCACTAATATTTAAGAGATCGGTATAACCAAAAGAAGGCTCATCAATCGCTATTACTGAAGTTTTTAAATACTTGTTATTAAGAATTGAATTTTTTAGGAAATAATTAACTGATTTAGCAAAGTTTAAAGCTAAATCGTTATAGACTGTGAAACTATGTTGTTTAACATATAACTCAATCGGTCCTGTGACACAAACTTTAATCTTAATAGTGTTAGATGTATCCTCGTAATATTCTTTAGCAAACTTTTCAATTACCAAAATTTCGGGAATACAAGCTTTGTAAACATCAATTAAACCCGGATTTTCTTCGAAATCTTCGATAGGTTTTAGAAATTGGGTATGCATGTTCATTAGTTGCGGGTAATTAATAATTTGAACCCCGGCATTTAATTTAAATTTAAAACAGTCAACCATGGGATTAATAAAATAAATCTGAATTCCTTTATTCGAAAAAATATCATTTTTATTTACAATTGCTTTATAAGCAGTCCAATAAAATTTATTAAAAGTCTCTTTATCAATATTTTTAGGTAGGGGGAAGCTGCCTACATCATCAAATTCGGGAAATTCAAATTCATCCATTAATCAAACACAAACTCTAATATCGTTAATCATAAATAATCCTTTATAATAGATATATTTATGGAACAAGACTTAATTAGTAAACAAATAAAAAGAAAGAAAAAACAACAAATTGCTGAATTAGCGCTAGCTGCGAAAACAGCTAAGGAGAGAGATGGTAAGCCATTTATATTTCACTTTCTTACAACTTTAAAATGTAATTGCGATTGTGAAACTTGTCTTTGGAAAAATAATACGAAAAAAGATGAACTAACACTTGAGGAAATCAAGCGCATATATTTAGAAGCAAAGGAAGCAGGATTTTTAGTAACTATTCTATGGGGAGGAGAACCTCTCATTAGAAAAGATATTACTAAAATTATTAAATTTGTTAAAAGGGAGTTAAAGTTTACAATTGTTGGAATAGTTACGAATGGCTGGTTCCTTCCAGATAAAATCAAAGAATTTGGAAATGATATAGATTTTATTCTTTTATCTCTGGATTCCCCTAGGCCAGAAGAACATGATCAGATTAGAGGGTTGTCGGGATTGTATGATAAAATAATGGATTCTGTTACTATTGTTAAAGAAAGCTATCCATTGATTTCACTACAATTCAGCTTTTCAATTAGTAAATATAATATAAATCGTGTTGAGGAAATGATAATTTTATCAGATAAAATTGGAATTCCAGTAGCTTTTAATGTAATAAATACTGTCCGCCATTATTCTCATGGTGATGTAGATGAGAAAGGCATACTTTCTGCGAATGATAGCGATATTAGTAAAGCATTTGAAAGAATCTTAGACGCTAAGAAGAACGGTTCGAAAATATTAAATTCAGAAATGTATCTAAACCATTTTATTGGTGGTAAAAAGCAATACAAATGCCACGCAAAAAAGGTTTTCATGTTTGTAAACTACAATGGAGACATTGAAAATTGTCTTCAAATTGATAAACCTATAGCTAATTTACGACAAACATCTGTTAGTGAAGTGTTACAACTTCCTCAATTTGTTAAATTCATTAAAGAGAGCGAGAAATGTTATAGCTGTAATTCTCCCACAATGATCGACACAAGTTATTTATGGAATGATCTGAGATTGTTAACAAAAGCAGGAGGTATTTCATTTGGTTAGATTTTTATTATCTCATCTAATAGTATTTTTCTATCAAAAGATCTATTTCCTCCTCAACTAAATCAAATAGTATAAAAAATAATATATCTAATATCCTTCGGGGGTTTTTTTCATTTCGTATTTGAGAATATGTATTGGGAGATATTTCCCTTAACATATCCAATTTAGTATCTTCTACGGAAACAATATTTTGAATTATAATTGAAGTGAAATATCGAATTAAATCAATTATTCCTAATTTATATTTAGAGTGAAATAGTTTAATATTAGGTATTGGTATTTCCTCTTCTAATTTAGTCTTACTTCTCTTTACCATTATATTTTTAGCCCTAAATAAAAATTTTACAATTTTTGAATTAAAATAAGCAAGAAGAAATAAGTGATCAATGTCGTTCTTTTCTTCCCTTAGCCATAAGAAATAAGTATCAGATGTGGCATAATACGAATCTTTAGTATATCCAAACACATTTGATTTGGATATATAACTAAAAAATATTTTAGGTTCCTTATCATAGTAAGGTTCGAGATTAATTAATTTTCTTTTATTTCCAGTATCAGACTGAGTAATAAAACTCCCTCTTCTTGGAAAATAAATGTTTTTAATATTTTCTTTAGCATTCCTAAGTATATTTTCAAGTTCTCCTTTGTATTGGTTTAAATATGCTGTTAGATTAGGATATTTCTCCTCTATTAGTTCATTTCGTATTGTTAAGTTTTGATCTTTAAATTCATTCTTATCAAAATAGATTAAATACCCTGAAAAATCATTCTTGTCATAAGAGAAAGGCTGAATGACTTTGCTTTTAAATATATTTTTTAATTTTTGTTTCTCTTCATCGCTTAATTTTACGAAAACTTCGTTAATCTTGATAAACATGTCCGAATCGACAATTTTGAGGCTTTCATTCTCTTTTAATATAAAAATTTCATCTTTAATCAGAATTAATCCATTTCTAATGACAAAAAAATCAGTTAAATGAGATATACTCTCATCAAACCTACAGTATTTCTCAATCTTTTCAACAACCTTCTTTACATCAAGAGGATACTTTAAAATCCAGCCGTTATTTTTAGATAAATCTTTATTTGTCATTGCTGATCGGTATTTTAACAAATATGGGGGGTTTTCCTTATTTAATATATCTGTAAAGATCTTTTCTTTTGATTTTTCATTAAATTGGTTACTACTTGGTTTAACTTGAATTACATCAATTTTTTTATCGATTTGTTTTTGTCTTTCATCCTCGTACTTTTTCTGAAGTACAAAAATACAATTATGTTGCCCTAAAGCTTCTTTAAATAGTTTAATTGATGACAAATCAATATATTGTACTATAAAGCAATCATTTACTATATGAGGTTTAAGATACTTTATCCCTGTCTTTTTTGATTTAGTTAGCCAGTATTTAGTTGTGATAAAAGATAGTAACCCTCCTGGTTTTAATTTGTTTATTCCTAAATGAATGAAAAAATAAAATAAATCCATATTTCCAACGAAATATTTTTTACAAATCGAATAATTCTTTACAAGCTCTTGAAAAATTTGAGCGTTATAGTTTTGCCCTAAATAAGGTGGATTTCCTATAATGATATCGAATATTTCATTAGCGTCTGATCCTAAGAAATTCTCAAATCTAAACTTTACATTCGGATAACATTTTAAAAGATGGGTTTTTAAAGTGTGATCTAATTCATAGGCAGTAATATCAGTAAATCCTTCACTTAATAAATGCTTAAGAAAGATTCCCTTTCCTGCACTAGGTTCTAGAATTTTAATCTTATCAATGGTAGACTCATTGTGTGTGGAAAAATAATGTTCCTTAATGTTTTTAACCATATACTCCGCTATATAATCCGGAGTAAAAATTTGGCTTAATCGAGTATTATTCGAATCCATTATTTACTAGATTGGTTAAAGAAGCTAAATATTTGAAGTTTTTACTTAGATTTAATTTTCGTCATGAAAGAAATGATAAAAAAAAAGGAGATTTTATTAATGCTCGTGATGATGTTCGTGGCCCTGAGATTCAATATTTACTGGTCGCATTTTGCTAATTGCCCAACCAGCCACCTCATTAAGAGAGGGATGAATTATCATCGATTTATAAACCGACATAAAAGAACCCGCCTCAGGACAAGCTCTACCTAGCTTATTTACTCCCGTTCTTGCGGGGAAATCTGGAGAATCACAAGTATATCCTGCATTCATTAAATATACTCATAAATATTAAACACTTATGTTAATAATTTAAATCTTGAAATGTTCTCTTTGAAAAATAGATTAAAGTTTTTTTCCTCTTTTTTTTTGAGACAAAGTACACATATCTCAACATTAGGATTACTATTATGTCTTATAGAAAAATGTAGTTATAAAACAATGAAAATTTAAAGAAAAGAATGAAAAAGATAAAAAAATAAGAAATATTTATCGAATTCTATCCTTCGATAATATCTTTTAATTTAAGAAATATTCGAGGGTAATGTACAGCCATGCAATGAATTCCATCAATGAGATTTTTATGTTTAAGCTCACCGATGAAAGGCTTGAAAAGTTCATAATTATATTGGTCGTACAATTCCTTTTGCTGTTTTTTGTCAGTGACATCCTTCTTTACGCTCTTCCACTTAGCCAAGATCTCCTTAGGAACGCTAACGCCCGGGACAAAAGTATCGAAACCTTTAGCAATTCCATAAGACTTCATTGGAAAGATTCCGAGCAGGATAGGTACTTTATACTTCTTGATTTCTGTTAGAAACTCTATCGTGCGATCAAGATCGTAAACGACTTGGGTTTGTATAAATTCGCAACCCGCTTCTGCTTTTCTACCAATTTTCAAGATTTCTGGCCCCATTGGTTCAGCATTAGGATTTGCTGCACCTCCCACATGTAATTTTGGAGGATCTTCAATCTCATGGCCGTTAATAGAACCTTTATCAACCATTTCCCGTACGAGCTTAATTAAAGTTGCTGAATCAAGATCGAAAACTGGTTTGGATTCAGGAACATCCCCCAATGCCGTGTGGTCGCCAGTGAGAGAGAGTATATTGTGAATTCCAAGAGCTTGAGCGCCCATTACCATGCCGACAATACCTAATTTATTAACATCTCTCACGGTCATCTGCCAAACGCATTCCAAGCCGGCAGCTTTTTGAATTAAATGCGTGGCTGCCATAGAATTTATTGTTACTATCCCCAAAGGACTATCTGTTACATTTGCAGCAATAACATACGGGGCCATCTGCTTCGCTTCTTCGATCGTATGGGAAAGATCGCAAGTTTTTTCTGGCTCGAGTTCGCCGGTCAATATAAACTCGCCCTTTGCGAGAGCTTCTCCTAACTTTGAATAAGATTTTATTTCTGTCATTTTCACATCTACCTCCATACTACCTCTCTTTGATGGCCAATATCACTCCAATCTAAGGGATCTCTTAATTTTGCGAACAAATCCAAACGTCCTAATTCTTTCAAGCGATTATAAATCAATACCCATCCACAATCCTTCTCGTAATTACCCACTTCACATTTTCCGTCCACCATTCCACCGCAGGGCCCATTCATAAGCGCTTTAGCGCAGGTTGTCACAGGACAAATTCCACCAGTTTCGTTTAACAAGCAATTCCCACACCCTTGACAGCGCATATAGAAGCGTCCAATGCGTTCTGTCATGCCCATAAACTCAGTGTTATTAGCCGTAAAAACGGGTATTTCTGGATGACTTTTTGAAAGAACTTTAGTAATTGATTGTACTCCTAAACCGCAGGATAGCGTTAAAATAGCGTCGGATTTCATAAGGTCATCATCAATATTTCGCAAATCTTTTTTCATCTCACGGTTATCACAAACATCGTCGCTCACTATTGCATTAGTAACATTAAAACCTCTTTCTTTTAGCTTTTCCGACCATTCTTCAGCCCCTTCAGTACCTCCAGTTTGACAGAGAGCCGCGCAAACCCCACAACTCACGACTAGCACATTTTTAACTTTATAATTGTTAAGTGCTTCAAAAACTTCTTCCTCTGGTTTTTTTGTAGTTATTACAACCATAATTTTTAACTCTTTTTTTTGATTTTATTAGATTTT
>Ga0209986_10002984_pt1 | contig 15054 bp, 12 predicted proteins | sample BlataG_FD_183168 | JGI IMG/M metagenome (GOLD analysis project Ga0209986, IMG submission 183168) | Deep subsurface microbial communities from Black Sea to uncover new lineages of life (NeLLi) - Black_00105 metaG (SPAdes) (version 2) | ecosystem: Environmental > Aquatic > Marine > Oceanic >...
CGATGTGCGCGGGCGTCGCCAAGTGGTAAGGCATCAGCCTTCCAAGCTGACATGCGCGGGTTCGAATCCCGCCGCCCGCTCCTATGCTACGGACTCCTTTATGCTTTCAATTCTAGTTGTTCTCAGAGAAATTCAAAACTAGCCCATTTGGGCTAGTCCGGACTCTTTCAGGAATTCCGCTCCAACAACTCTCGAATCCTCACAATTACCTTGCTAAGGATCTTCACGGACCTCTCTCTTTTAGTAGTCCATGGCTCATCAGTTCGGTCTAGCCATTGAACTAGTGAACCCGCAGTAGACGAGAATTCTTTGGCTTTCGCTATGGCTTTATTCTCAATATCCGTGGCTTGTTGAATCCATACATTCTCGTCAGTATATTCCTTTCTTTCACCTTTGTTCCTGTGAACGATGGCATCGCCCATTATCTCGGTAAGCTGCATCAGGATTCTATGCTTTCGCCAATTCTTCACACAGACTCCCAGTCCTATAAGTCCAGCAGCAACGACACCTCCGACAATGTTCGCCCATAGGTCAGCACTTAGTAGGAACTCGCACATGTCTAATCTCCCTCCCTCACCCTTTTTGGGTTGATACGATTCATAACGTCACCATTGGTATTGGGTTCGGTAACGCACTCCCTCATGGCTGGAATTGTAGGCTCAATCCCCTAATTCGTCTACTCCCCACCCAGGGCATGAACGAGCATTCGTCCCACGCAACCGAGGTGGGAGGACACTTTTTCTATGAACTGCCTTAATGGTTTTGACACCCTTGGATGTTTGGGGAGTTTGTCTTAAATTGCAATAGGGGGCAATTAATCAACAGGTGATGATGTAACGGGCTTTGCGATTGAGCAATGTTCTGTTAAAATAAGTTAGAAGGGCCCGTAGCTCAGCGGTCAGAGCGGCCGGCTTGGTAGGCAGGACGGCTACGTCCACAGGATATGCCGGCTTGTCAAGGGGCTGCTAATCGGGAAACCGATAAGTGATCACCTGTCAAACTCGGGGAAGCCTTAACCATTAATAATGGAATGGTAATCCCGAGCCAAGCCCACCAGCGGTGGGAAGGTGTAGAGACTGGACGGCAGGCACCCTCGGACGAATGTCTGGGTGAAGGGACAGTCCAGCCCACAAACCCGAAAGGGGCGGCGAAAGCCGTAGTGGGATGCATAACCGGTTGGTCGCAGGTTCGAATCCTGCCGGGCCCACCTCATACCCAAACCTCAATGTATATTTAAATCCCTTACTCCTCAAATTTGTGGTCGAGTCTAATTACCCTTAGAATGCTTATTGGAATAGGAACATCTTTGTTTGGTGGCCAAAGAGGAGACCAATATTTTAATCCGAAGAAAGCAATAATCAGGCTGAGGATCGACAAGCTTAGCTATCCAAGGCTTTGCCCGGCAAACATTAAGCGGAGCGAAAGACGACTGTTAGTTATGCGGGCCATATGCTGGCCCTCGGTGACTACTCAGCCTACCCTCCCGCAGGTTATGACTGAGAGCATTTATTGGTTTGAATATCCAGTCGAGACGCGATTCTATGTCAAAACAGCATCTAAACCTGCGGGAGGGTGAGTAGTTACGATCCTAGTGTAACTATCATTTAAGATCCAGACAAGAGTGAGGGTGGACGAGCGTGAAGATACCATCCATTAACCCAGAGCGTTTCCTTGAGGATTTCAACGCGTTGGCGCAGATAGGCGCTACCGGGGATGGTGGAGTCAATCGACCGGCGTTCAGTGAAGCTCATCTGGCGGCGCGAAAGTGGTTCGGTGAACGCGCGGCCGAAGCAGGGTTAGAAGTGCAAGTTGATGGTGCTGGAAACCACTCTGCAATACTACGGCAGCCGGGTGCGAGCAAATCTCTATTGTTGGGCTCTCATTTAGACTCGGTGCCCAATGGGGGCCATTTTGATGGTGCGCTCGGTGTTGTCTCCGCGCTTGAGGTTCTCCGCACGATAGAGGAGACTGGCCTCGAACTTCCAGTGAATTTGGAGGCTATTGATTTCACCGACGAGGAGAGTTCGCTCATACAATTTATGGGTAGTTATGCATTGCTTGGTCTCTTGACGCCAGCTATTCTCCGGTCGCCACATGGTGGTAGAGCGGCATTGCTGGAAGGATTGAGCCATGCTGGACTTACCGAAGATGGGTTATTGTCTAGCCGCCGCAATCCCGACACAATCGCCGGCTATCTTGAACTTCATATTGAGCAGGGCCCGAAATTGGAAAGCGCCGGGATGCAGATCGGTATTGTTACTGGAATTGTGGGGATATCTTCATTTCGCATTTCGTTTTATGGTAGAGCTGATCATTCCGGGACCACACCGATGGAGGCGCGCGCTGATGCCGGTTTGGGTGCCAGCTCCTTTGTCATCGCCTCGCGGGAAATTGTGATGAACCAATTCCCTGACTGTGTTGCAAATGTGGGCAACATGGAATTCAGGCCCGGCGTCTTTAACGTAGTACCTAAGCAAGTCGATGTCTCACTAGAAATCCGATCGATGGATTGTGAGCGGCTTAATGCGCTTAAATCTGCCCTTATGGACCAGGCTCAACATGATGCAGAGCAATTTGATTTAGATCTCGAGGTACTTACTCTTGGGGGATCTGAGCCGGCGTCGATGTCATCGCGTGCTCAAACGGCGATCAGGTCATCAGCAGAAGCATTGGGATTACGACACATGTCCATATCATCCGGTGCTGGACATGATGCTCAACTTTTATCTAGGATTACATCGACCGGGATGATATTTGTGCCTTCGATAGGTGGTGTTAGTCACAGCCCGGTTGAATTTACCGAATGGGAGGATTGTGTAAACGGAGCGAAAGTGCTATTGGGGGCTGCTCTACACTTGGTTGAACAGGAATGAAAAGTTAAAAGGGAAAAAACAGGAAGGCGACGTTCTTCTCCAGCATGGTTTGAACACTGGCGGCGTTCTAGTACTCGTCAACGGATCTTGTAGCTAGCGCCTCCTGCTGCCTGAAATGCAACCAACTCGGCTTGTACCCACTCCAACCAGCCGGCCAGACCCTCACCCGTCTTGCATGAGATGGGGCAGAAGACCAATCCCGGATTCAGTATTTCCACCCCTCGCTGGAAGTAATCCATGTCAAAGTCAAAAGAGTCGAGCACGTCGGTCTTGTTGATTACCACCACGTCCACTCCGTTATACATGACCGGGTATTTGTAAGGTTTATCGTCCCCTTCCGGGACGCTGGCGATCAGTACACTGCGATGGACACCTAGACGAAAGCTTGAGGGGCAGACCAGGTTGCCGACGTTCTCTACCAACAGCAAATCTAACTCCTCCAGCGACAATTGGGGCAGTGCGCTTTGTAACATAACGGCGTCCAAGTGGCAGGCGCCGCCAGTGTTGATCTGTACGGCCGGCACACCTAGCGCGGCTACTTTATCAGCATCAATGCTGCTTGCTAGGTCACCGTCTATGAAGGCGATGCGGTGCTCGTTCTTTAGGGCTTGGATGGTCGCCATGATCAAGCTTGTCTTGCCCGCACCTGGCGAGGCCATCAAGTTGATAGCAAACAGCCCGGCTGCATCAAACTGATACCGATTTTGCAGAGCGATTTGATCGTTGGCGCTCAGGATCTGTTCGACGACGGGCACAGTCTTAGGCATTATTACTCCTCCTATCATGCATAAATGAGCCAGTGCTCACTCTACTTCGATACTCTCTAACTGGAACTCTCTACCCGTTACCAACTCCACTTGATAGCTGCCGCAGTAGGGGCACTCGAAATTGCCGCTGTTAGGCTCAAACTCCTTCTCGCAGTCAGAGCAGCGGAAACGGGCTTTTATCCGCTCAAAGTGGAGTATAGCTCCCTCGGCAACAGTTCCTTTACTAATGATGTCCCAATAGAACTGCACCGAATCCCCTATTATGCTGGAAAGTTCGCCGATGACCAGATTAAGGCGGGTGATCCGGGCAGCTTCGTCAGCATGGCGAAGAGCGATTTCAAGAATGCTTTGTGTGATAGATAGTTCGTGCACCTGGCATCACATTTATCTAGATAACGCACGCTGAGCCATTTGGTAGTGTATCAGAAAAAGGTTCGCAAATGACCCCTTTCATGGCTCCCCCGGTTTTTAGCTGAAGTGTCTCGGCGCTGGACGATTAAATGACCGCAATAAGTTCGCGATGTTCTCCCCCGAACTCGTTGCGAATTTGGTTCGCATCCTCGCTTGAGGAGCTCATTGGTGGTCTCGTTGATCGGTCGCAGCTCGAAGCACATTGTCCGACACAGCAATAGGTTGAGTTGTTGATCGAGCTCTTATTGTAATGCCTATTCGTAGCCCGAGGCGTATGACGCAGCAGAAGTCACAGCAAAAGCACTTCCTAGGAAAAGGCAAGCAATATCATGGGGATACTCATGGCAGTCATAAGCGACCCGGCAGATGCATTGAGGCGCTTTGCTTTGATAAGCGGCTTTCTCGATTAATGGTTTCAACTGGATGTTGTCCGGTTGCGAGATTTGCTCACGAACTGGAACAACCCAGCCGCGTGCAGTGGGGTCACCGATAAATGAAACGAGAAAGTTGTATTTCGCCCATTATGCAAGGGCAGAGTTAAAGGTTTAGTTGATCAGCGACCCAATCCAAACCAAGTTCTTCGAGTTTTGCTCTGGTAGGAGTGCCGGTTTCAACATCCCAATGACATAACTTAAAGTACGTGTCCAGCGCGGTCTCAAACTCGTTGCGATCGATCTTCCAACCGTCGCTCACCCCGCCTATTAGCGCTTTATCGAAGAACTTCTCCGGCAGCTTATCGTGCCGACGGTCAAGGCCCTCGCGGGCGTTGAAGGCGCGCATCATGTTGAGCCGCCGCTCACCGAGCCTCTGCAATGCATCTAAATCTATGTCATCCCAGCCGGTAACGGCTCGCACCACCTCGACTATGTCAGTGGGACCGTAAAGTTGCCAGGCTGGGCCATACACGAACTGGCATAGATTAAGGCTGTCGAGAGCGCTGTACATATGCTGTGAGGCCAGGGTGAAACGGAGTTTCTCATTGCTCAACGACCGGGGCTTTTGCGGTTCGGTGAAGCCCATCATATCGAGGCGGTCGGCAAAGTATTCGAAATCATCCTCGTATACGGGGTCGTGCTCACTCGATTGATGGTCGGCGCCGAAGGGATTGGTGGCATAGATGACTGCCAGCGAACGCTTGACCTGCGGCATATGGGCTGGAGCCTCTTGACCCTTGGATGTGATCAGGAATGCCTCGGTCCCACGGCCGATCTTCTTGGCAGCCCGTTCAGACCCTTCAGCCAGGATGTCGCCAAATCCTTCGCGATTGGCAATCATCTCGGTTAATTTGACCATCGAGTCGGCGTTGCCCCAGGTCAAATCCAGGCCATCTGTATCCTCGGTGGTTAGCTTGCCCTGGTTGAAGGCTTCGTAAGCCCACGCGATGGTCGCCCCGCACGAAATGGTATCTACGCCATACTTGTTGCAGATCTGGTTGGCTTTGGCGATGGCCGCCAGATCGTCAACGCCACAGTAACTGCCAAACGTTGCTATGGTTTCGTACTCAGGGCCGCCGTAGCGGGGATCGACTTTGTACTTGCCATCGGAGATTTCAACAATGCGCTTGCAGTGCACCGTGCAGGCATAGCAGGTATCGCGCCCTTCGCGGTCCTGCATACCCTCGGCTGCGCCCTTCAGGATGGTATCGTACATGGTCGTGCCGTCAATGGCTTCCCACTTGTCAAATACGCCGCGGTTGTAGTTATAGGTTGGCAACGTGCCAGTAGATTGGTTGGCGCCGATGGTCTCAGCGGTGCCGTATTTCGACAGTCCGGCGATGTCGGATTTAGACAGGTTGTCCGCGCCCCATTTAGCGATTTGGTTGAGTCTGGCCTTGTCGGCTACTGTGGGACGGGCTTTGCCGCGCACGGTCACAGCCTTGAGATTCTTGGAACCCATCACTGCGCCCATGCCGGTGCGCCCGTTGGCCCGAGTGGACATGTTCATGATCGCAGCGAAGCGAACACCCTTCTCTCCAGCGGGACCGACCTGCAAGACTTCGATCTTATCGTCGCCTAATTCCTGTTTTATGACCGCTTCGACCTCGCCGGTGATTTTTCCCCACAGGTGCGAGGCGTCGCGCAGTTCGTACTCACCATCGTGTATCCACAGGTAGACAGGCTTATCTGCCTTACCTTTAAGTACAATCGCATCGAACCCAGCAAACTTAAGTTCAGCGGGCCAGAAGCCTCCACATTGCGAGTCGCCAATCGCTCCAGTTAGCGGGGATTTAGCGGCGGCAGTCATACGGCTTTGGCCCGAGACGGCTGCTCCGGTCAGGACGCTAAGCGCCAGCACCAGGACATTCTCGGGACCGAGTGGGTCTACAGCGGGAGGCATATCCCTGAGTAGGTAGTACATGGCCAGAGCGCTGCCACCCATGTATTTACGATAGAAATCCTCGCCCGGCTCCTCAACACTGAACTGACTGTTGTTAAGGTCTATGTGTAGAATTTTGGCGTTGTATCCGTGAGGCATCGCTTAGTCTCCTTATGTTACTGGGTCAATTAAGGAGCAGGGCATCGGCCCCGCCACTAACCGCTGAAAATATCTTCACTTCATCGCCATCCTGCACTTCATGCGAATGGTCGGGTTGGTGAATGCCATTCAAGCTTATCACCACTTTGCGTTTGATGTCTAGCATCGTAAGGATGCCAGCCAGTGTGGTTCCTTCATCCAGATATAGCACAGTGCGCCCCATAGCTTCGGTGGGTAGCTTTTCGCGCAGTACGGAAAATAGTTGCAGGTGAACTTTCAATGAACTCTCTCCGCCTGGCAGACTGCCGCCTCGACCAGTAATTCCTCGCGCTCGATGCGGTGAACAAAGTCTCGATGTCGGGCTCTCACATGAGCACGAGTCAGGGGGGAACGACTCGGCTGGCTGCAAGGCGCGGATTTCACCAGAATGCATTTACCTCTTCTCAGGCTGCAACAAAAGCACCTTTCCCCAGTTGGAAGGTGAGAGGCTTTTTTCCTTGATGTTTTGCAACAGCCCTTATTTTGCGAAAGGTCCCCCCCAACCGGTTAAGCCAGCACCCCATCCCATATAGACAGATAACGCCAGCAAGCCGGCGGCGAAGGAAAAAGTTAATAACATAGCCAGAAAATCGGGCCATTTCAAGCTCACGTCATCTAGGTATGTGCGTTTCACCGGCGCACCGAAGGCCCGCGATTCAATTGCTATGTCCATATCACTTGTTTTGCGCAGCAACGAGAGTAGCAACGGGATAAAAATTGGATAGTAGCCTTTGGTGATCTTCTTTATAACGTTCATCTTGCTGATATTGTGCCCGCGAAGCCTTTGAGCATCACGGATTTCCTCAAATGTCTCTTGCACCAAAGGTGTCAGCCGCATCGCAGTGCCAAACACAAATATAAATTTGTAGGGAAGCTTCAACATGGCCAACCCCGCCATGAGTGGCGAAATCGGCGTCGTCATCGTCAGAATGGGAATAGCACTGGCCACCGACAGCAGCTTCACTGCCATTGTCAGCCCGAAAATTGCGCCCTCAACCATAAACGGTTTCCCAAAAACGGTGAACAGGACTGTTTTACCTGCGATGTAGAAGAAGCCCTGAATCACGATCATCAGCAGACCGACCACAGCAACTACGCCGAGCAAGATCTTCATCCCGGCAAGCGGGATGCGCGCGATTCGCCAGAGTATCAGGCAAAAAATCACAATAATAAGCATTACCAGAAGGTTGGATGATGAGAATGATGCAATCCACAGGCAACCCACCATAAACAGCTTGGCTAGCGGCTTTAGCCTGTGGATGGGTGTATCGATGTTGAGGAACATCAATGCATTCATACGCCCACCTTCCTTTGCAACACCTGAGATAGGTCGTCGGTCACGAGAATATTACCGGGTACACCGTATTCTGCTAGGCTTAGCGCCAGCTGGGTCACCTGCGGTGGTGCGATGAAGGTCTCGGCTAATGTCTCTACTTGCTGAAATACCTCCGCCGTTGGCCCATCCAACAGCACTTTGGCATCACCCATTACGATCAAACGCTGGGTGTATTCGGCGATCAAGTCCATATCATGGGTCACCATCAGGATGGTACGGCCCATTTCATTTAGCCTTTTAGCGATGTCGGCCAACTCTCGCCGCCCTTTATGGTCCTGTCCCGTCGTTGGTTCGTCGAAGATAAGCACATTTGGTTCCATCGAAACTACCGCCGCGACAGAGAGCTTACGACGATCGCCATAACTGAGGTTGAAGGGATATACCTCGCGGAACTCCTCCAGCCCAGTAGCCGCTAGAGCGCGATCCACTAGCTCCGCAACCTCTTGTTCCAAGAGACCAAGGTTAGTGGAACCAAATGCCACCTCCTCAGCCACGCTCATCGCGAAGAGTTGCGCGTCGGGGTTCTGCAAGGCAAGGCCCACGGTCCGCGCCATATCCTCTACTGCTTCGTCAGCCACATCCTTTCCATCTAGAATGACCTGTCCACTGGTCGGCTTTAGCAGGCCGATGATGTGCTTGACGAGCGTCGTCTTTCCGGCTCCATTTTGCCCGATGATGCCCACGAACTCGCCCTCTTCTATCACTATGGAAATATTATCCAACGCTTTTTTATCAGTACCGGGGTATTGGAAATTGAGGTTCTTCAACTCAATATATGGCACATTCGGAACCTGCGGGGTGGGAAGTGATAGCCTGTGTTCCGGTACGCTCTGCTTGGCGACGCCTCGTTCTTCCAATAATTTAGTCAGGTTGGCTTGGGCATCTTCCAGGAGAACTGAAAAGCGTTTCTTACCCAGAGCTTCCTTTAGGTCCCACTCCACTCGCGTTACCGCAGGCACCTGAACATAGATGCGGTCCATAAGTTCCACATTGGAAAAGACCTCGGCGGGGGATCCCTGAGCAGCAATTTGCCCCTCGTTCAGTATGATGATGCGGTCGGCGTAACGGGTAGCGTGTTCGCTCTTGTGGGTGCTGACCACGACTGTCATACCCAGGTCCTGGTTGAGGTCGCGGAGCACTGAAAAGACCTCTTGTGCGCCGATGGGGTCCAGTTGAGATGTTGGCTCGTCCAACACCAAGACCAGGGGTCGCATCACCAGGGCCGCAGCGATCGTCAACCGTTGCTTTTGCCCGCCTGAGAGCTGAGGAGGCGGCCGTTGCACAAAGTCCTGCAGCCGCACCACATTTAACGCCCAGTCTATCCGTTGGCTCATCTCCTCCCGGGGGACACCCAGGTTCTCGGCGGCGAAAGCTGCCTCTGAACGCACATTCGACGTAAATAATTGAGCCTCAGGGTCTTGAAGCACCATGCCTACATACTGTGCCAACTCATAGACGTGGTGACGGCGAGTGTCCAAGCCCATCACCTCCGTCCGGCCACGCAACCTTCCACCAAGTACGCTAGGGATGACCCCGTTCAAGAGTAGGCAGAGCGTAGTTTTTCCAGCGCCGTTGGGTCCCATGATAACAAGATATTCGCCCCTTTCCACATCCAGTGTCATATCCTTGAGAGCTGGTTTATCCTGTTCGGGATAGGTATAGGTCACATTCTTTACTGAGATCGGGATTTGCGCGGTACGTTCCGCCATCCAGTTGACTCCCTTGTTCAGAATATCCTCGCTCGAGAATTCTCCTCAGGAGGGGAAGGAGCGACCTGACCATCGTTGGTCTTGCAACTGCCAGGTCGCTCCTGTAGGTGCGCCGGCAACGATCGCCGGCGTATCGCTGGCGCTTACTCGTTCTTGCCTAGGAAGTATGTGACTGCCATGAGCACAAGGCCAATAGCACCCCCCACCCAGGCGTAGGTTCCATATCCGGGGATACCCGTATCTTCAAAGGGGAATGCCCGGCCAAACTCTGGGTCCGGGTCTACCCCAGCGAATGCGAGCCCGGAGATAAGTGTGACCGCTGCCCAGAGGAACAGCGCCAAGCCTACTATTTGCAGAATGCGGACCCAGTTGAGTCCTGATGATTTATCGTCAGACATTTTGTCCTCCCACTCCTAACGCTGTTTTTACGCTATCCCTCGGTGCCACCCAACTCGGCCACCAGGCTATCCGGCACTTGACGTAGCTTAGCCCGCCACAGTGCTCCGAATACAACTACGGCGAGCAAAGCGGTGCCGACCCAGTCTAGGACATAAGTGGGAATGGAAACCCAGTTGTCAACTATAGCCCAGTCTGCCGGCCACTCGAAAATATAGTAGTAAGGCAAGGACCACATGGGCTGCATCGCGCTCCGGTAGATGTAGGCAATAAGCAACAGCGATAGCGTCTGCAACCACACTGGGGAGCCTTTTCTTGCCCACTTGCTTAGCAGGTTTGTGGTCAAAGGGCCAAGGGCCAGCCACACCACAAACGCCAGAAGTACATAGGTCCACGAGAGAGTAAAAGCTGGTTCCTCAGGCGCGGTAAATCCCCCCGCGGCGCCCGGTATACGGTATGGGAAAAGGAAGACCATGGTGAGGTTGATGATCCACCAGATTAACATCACCCAGCGCCATTTCCTGGTCATCAATCCTGCGCTGAGGCCGAAGACCGCCCCGCTGAGGATGACATCCAACAGCCCCAGTGGAAACGCACCAGGAGCGATAAACATACCGATCAGACCGCCGACGAAGGCTGCAAGTGTGCCTGCCCAGGGGCCTAGAACCTGCCCCGCCAGCGGCATGAACAGACCTGAGGCCACTGAAACGTAGCCTCCACCAGTCACATAAAAATAAAAGGGAATGACAGTAGTCACGGCGCAGATTGCCCCAAATAAGGCAATCCATGAAATGGGAGCACCGAAAATCGTTGCCATGCCCCCTCGCTCGAAAACCTCCTCCTCAATCTCTTCGGTCGGCCCCTTTATTTCTTCTTCAGACATTCTAGTTCCTCCTTACTTGGAATGGGTCCCCTCGGTCTGATCCCCGATGGGGGGACATAAGTCAGACCATCAGAGACGACAAATCACATGCACATCATTTCCCTGGTAGCACCTCCTTAATCTAGATCCTGTTTGACTAATAACTGAATGTGGTCGACCTGCATGATCTTCAACCGCGGCGAGGTAGGCAAAAAATATTGCTTTATAAGCGACAGGTGCTTGCTTTAATAGGTCGATGCTTACCTCTATCGTGCTACTGACTTCACCACGTCTGCCATCACGTTAAGCGTCTGGTCAATGTCGGCGTCGGAGTGGGAGTAGGAGAGGAACCAGGGCTCGCGTGGATCTATGTCGACCAAAATGCCGCGCTTCAATGCGGCTGCGGCCAGTTTCTCGTAGTAGCCATAGTTACTTTTGGCCCAATCCCGCTGCCCTGTCAGCTTTTCTACCCCAAAGTTCATACTGAACATTGTTGGGTGGCCAGTGATGAGCACTGGAATGTCAGCTTCCTCGAAGATATTCTTGATACCAGCCTGAAGCTTTCGCCCGTGTTCCGCGATGGTTTCCAGGATTGGTTGCTCCTGTAGCAAGCCTAGCGTAGCATCGACTGCGGCCGCGCCCACTACGTTGCCAGCAAAAGTGCCACCGTGGGCGACCCCCTTGCCGATGATGTCCATTATCTCATGGCGTCCGCCAAAAGCGGCAACAGGATAACCGTTACCCATCGATTTTGCATAGGTTGCCATATCAGGAGTCACCCCGTACACCTCCTGCGCACCACCACGTGCTATCCGGAAGCCGGTTTTTACCTCATCGAATATGAGGATGATGCCATACTCATCGCACTGGGCGCGTACGAACTCCAGCCAGCCCGGTTGTGGCTCGATGGCAGCGCAGTTGCCTAGTATTGGCTCGATGATGATGGCCGCGACATCAGACCAGGCCCGGCGCAGTGTGGTCTCCAGGACTTCAGGGTCATTGAAGGGTAGGGTGATAACCAGGTCATGGATACACTTGGGGATGCCGGATGTGGCCGGAATAGGAATCGGGTTATGCCGATTCCCATAGCTCGATGCATCGGTGAAGGTTGAGAACAGCATGTAATCATGCATGCCGTGGTATTGCCCTTCGAACTTGATGATTTTTTCCCGTCCGGTGTACGCGCGGGCTACCCGTAGCGCGTGCATGGTAGCCTCGGTGCCTGAGTTCGCCATCCGCACCTTTTCGACGCCAGGGCACATGGCGACAATTCTTTCAGCCGCACTGATTTCAAATTGGTTGGTGAGGGCGTAGACGACGCCATTTTGGATAGCTTCGCGCACCCTGTCGTCTACCTCTTTGTAAGCATGACCTAAAATCACTGGCCCGAAGCCGAGTCGGTAATCGAGATACCGATTGCCATCGACGTCCCATATATATGCGCCTTTAGCATGCCCTACGATAATTGTCTCGTCGTCACCCCAGTAGCGGTAGTTAGAGTTGACACCTAGAGGCATCAGCTCTGCTGCTTTTCGCCACATAGTTCGGCATTTTTTCCGCGTGGTTGCCATCGATTATCTTCTCCTCAGGTGAATTGGCTGCGGTTATATACAATAAGGAAATGACATACTATCGCTTGGTCATTTCGATCTATCTTGTAGGTCACACTGGTAGGCTATAGTCATTGTAGATGACAGGCATGATTTACATCGGGTATTTTGGTTTACTTTTTTAAAAAAGTCAATATTTTGCTCTTAGTTCGATACAGTGCCTGCTCCAGAGATACGTGTATCTTGTGAATCCTGATCCATATATATTGAAGATCACTAACTCAGCTTCGATAAATCAACTGATCGTTCCAAGGAATGGCTGGGCCGATGACCTCGCCTTCCTTGTCCAATAACGCCAGCCCGTGCATCTGACAGGTGAGCCAGCAGCAACGATTTGGCTGGCATCTACCTCGGCTAATATACTGCGCACACTTTTTGCCATGCCCGCCCATTATTCGGTTGGGTCTTGCTCAGATCAAAGCGGATAGGGTTGGTTCACCGTCAGGGGATTGCCTTACTTAGCAACGACACTAACCTTGTCGTCGATAAATAATAAATATTGTCATATTATCGTGTATCTCAGTTTCCCCACGTTTGTCAGTGTGGAGATAAAAAGGTTATTGATATAATATCACTACGGTGTCTGTTACATAAAGAATAATATCAGAGTGCTAATTTTACCTCCCAGATTCTGGGCTCCATAATGGAAACTTTACATGAATCGTGATGGCTTGATAACTCTTAGTGATGTTTACCAAGCCCGCAAAGGCATCGCATCGCTCGTCGGCAGGACGCCTTTGGTGGAGGCTCCCTGGTTGTCAAAACTGACGGGAGCCCAAGTGTTTTTCAAGCTCGAAAATCTTCAAGTCACTGGTTCGTTTAAAATCAGGGGAGCTGCCAACAAGCTCCTCAACCTTCCTCAAACAGCACGTGAGCGGGGGGTAATCACCGTTTCCAGCGGCAATCATGGTCGAGCCGTCTCGCATGTCGCCGGCAAGTTGGGAATTCCCGCCATGGGTTGTCTCTCAGACGCTGTACCGGGCAACAAAAGGGAAGCTATTGAGGAACTGGGCGGTGAAGTGGTCGTAGCCGGCAAGACCTATGACGACGCAGCAGAGGGCGCCACTCGCCTACAAGAAGAACATGGTCTGACTATGATCCATCCATTCGATGATCCATTGGTCATCGCTGGACAAGGCACCATTGGACTGGAGTTGTTAGAAGACTTCCCTGGGATCGATACCCTCATTGCTCCGCTCTCAGGGGGAGGATTGCTGAGCGGTATCTCCTTAACCCTTAAATCAGCCGACCCCGCGATCCATGTTATCGGCGTCTCCATGGAACGCGGTCCGGCCATGGTGGAAAGTCTTCGCGCCGGCAAAGTCGTGGAAATTGTGGAGGAACCCACTCTGGCTGATGCGCTGGCGGGAGGGATTGGCCCTCCGAACTTATATACCTTTGGTATGATCCAGAAGTACGTGGACGATACTGTTCTCGTATCCGAGGAAGAAATCGCCGGGGCGATGGCCTTTGCCATTCATGAGCACCATCTTGTCGTAGAGGGTGGCGGCGCGGTGGGGCTCGCCGCTGTCTTATATAAAAAGGTGGAGCGGCTGGGGCAGCACATTGCCATCGTGATCAGTGGCGGCAATGTGGAGTTGCCGGTGCTTCTGAATATTGCCCAGGACTATCATGCTACTTGGAAATGATGGTAGCTTATCAAAGAGGAGGAAAATTTAATGAAGGTCACTATCCTTACTGAGAAGGAGCTCCGAAGCTGTGTGGCAATGGATGAGGATGCCATCACGGCTGTTGCCGAAGGATTCTCGCGCCTGGCGGAAGGCAAAGCCACCGTGCCGCCCATCTTGCGGGTTGACATTCCTGAAAACAACGGCGAGGTTGACGTTAAGACGGCATACGTCCATGGGCTTGATAGTTTTGCCATCAAGATTGCGGCTGGTTTTTTTGACAACCGCAACCTGGGACTGCCAACTGGCAGCGGCATGATGGTAGTGGTTAGCGCCAAGACTGGATTTCCACAGGCTATTCTCCTGGATAATGGCTACCTGACTGATGTGCGAACGGGTATTGCCGGGGCGATTGCAGCCAGGCACCTGGCCTGTAAGAATATCGAAACCGCCGGTGTAATTGGTGCAGGTATACAAGCCCGGTACCAAATCAGGGGTTTGAAGCTCGTGCGGGATTTCAAGCGCCTGATGGTTTACGGCATCATCCCTGAAGAGGTCGATATCTACGTCGATGAGATGGCAAAGGAACTTGGGATTGAAGTCGTGAAAGCCAGCAATTACCAAGAGGTGGTCAGGCAAAGTGATGTAATAGTAACCGCCACACCTGCTCGTGAGCCTTTTCTGAAGGCAGAGTGGGTACATCCTGGTTTGCATATTACCTGCATGGGCTCAGATTCGGAGCACAAACAAGAGTTGTATGTGGATGTCTTTGGGTGTGCAGATCGCGTGGTATGCGACCGCAAGTCGCAGTGCTTTCGCCTGGGAGAGCTACATCATGCCCTGGAAGCAGGCGTGATTTCTGAGCAGGACGAGATCATCGAACTGGGTGAATTAGTTTCTGGCCGCAAACCCGGACGACAACACGACGACGAGGTTACAATTTGCGAT
>Ga0209986_10002985_pt1 | contig 15054 bp, 14 predicted proteins | sample BlataG_FD_183168 | JGI IMG/M metagenome (GOLD analysis project Ga0209986, IMG submission 183168) | Deep subsurface microbial communities from Black Sea to uncover new lineages of life (NeLLi) - Black_00105 metaG (SPAdes) (version 2) | ecosystem: Environmental > Aquatic > Marine > Oceanic >...
CGATCACCTTGCGGTCCCGGTGCCGGCACGTGGCTCTGCTGACCCCGTCGGCCGATGACATCGCCCAGGTGCTGATGGAGCGGGACGGACTGGCCGAAGCGGAGGCCCGCTGGGCGGCTGCGGTGAGCGGCGGGCATGTCGGCCGGGCCCGCCGGCTGGCCACCGACCCGGAGGCGCGGGCCCGTCGCGACCGGGCGCTGGGGATGGCCCGTGACGCAGCGACCCCGTCCCGCGCCTACGCCGCGGTGGAGGAACTGGTGGCCGCCGCCAAGGCCGAGGCCGTGTCGCTCACGGAAAGACGTAACGAGGCCGAGGCCGAGGAACTGCTCGTCGCGCTCGGGTCAGGCGGGACCGGGAAGGGTACGGCGGCGGTGCCGCGCGGTTCGGCCGGCCCGCTCAAAGAACTCGAGAAGCGGCAGAAGTCCCGGCGGACCCGGGCCGAACGGGACGCCCTGGACCGCGCCCTGGTCGATCTGGCGACCTACTTCCGCGACGCGCTGATGGTGTCCAGCGGGGCCGACGCGGTGACGGTCAGCCACCCCGATATGTCCGACCGGGTCGCGGCCCTGGCCGCGCACGCACCCCGGGACCGGCTGTTGCGCTGTATCGAGGCGGTGCTGGCCTGCCGGGAGGCGCTCGCCGGCAATGTCAAGCCCAAATTCGCCGTCGACGCGATGGTCGCGACCATGGGTCAGGCGCTGCGTTCCGGAGAGTAAGATCTGTCCTCGGCCCGGCCGAAAGGCTCTTCGCGCAAGCGTCTATCGCCGGCCACGCCGCCTTAGCTCAGTCGGTAGAGCGATTCACTCGTAATGAATAGGTCAGGGGTTCGATTCCCCTAGGCGGCTCCATCATCGCAGTTCAGAGGCGGTTTCATCAGCCACCTCATCGTCGGAATCGACCCCAGGTCCGCGGAAACTCCGCGAATACGAATCAAGGGCAGCGGTGTAATCAGGCACCACTTATTTGCAGAAATTCGGCTCGGCACGCCGATTGTGATCATTTCTAACACTTATCTGCTCATTCAGATCAGGTCGCCTCTTGGCTCCGCACATGCGGAACGGTGAACTGGGTCGGCAGTTGGACGTGCGAACTCACCCGCCAGATACGGCGTGAAGTGGGACAACGGGCGCACGTTTTGGCCACCTCTGAGACGGCAGCGGTGGCTTAAGCTGATCTGGTGGCAACGCTGGAAGACCTTGAGGCTCGCGTAGCAGCGTTGGAAGCGGCCCAGGCTGACTACCGCGCTGTGCTGGCCGCGGTCAACGCGCTGGGCGCCAACCAGCGCGAAGTGGTACTGACACAGGCCGAACACACCGGCGATCTCGCCGAACTCAAAAACGGTCAAGCTGGATTGCAGGCAGGCCAGCGGTCTCTGGAGGAGTATCTCGCCGAGGTCAAGGACCTACTGGTGCGCGCAATCGACCGTTGACCGTCCGCGCCGTCGGTCCGCGTTTACTCCGCGGAAATCGCGCCCGTGTCTGAATCTGTCGTCTAACGCTGGCGGACAAATAGGGCCCCTACCAGCGACTTCCGCAATCAGAGTCTATGAGCGTAACCGCAGGTCGCCTCTTACCCCTTACGAATAGGTCAGGGGTTCGATTCCCCTAGGCGGCTCCAGTTTGTTCACGCACGTCAGCCCGGCTCTGATGGCTGGCGGCCCCGGTCAGACCGCCCGTTGCGGGTGCCGAACCCGAAAGTCCGCCGCGGGAGATCGTCGTCAGCTGCCCAGGTGGGTGTCGAGGAAGTGCGCCATTTCGGTGAAGATGTCCTGTGACTCCGCGGCGAAGGGTTCGATGAAGTAGGTGAAGTGCGAGGCGCCTTCGACCAAGTGCAGTTCGGCGTGCACGCCGGCTTTGCGCAGTTTGCGGTGCATCAGCACGACCTGGCTGAGTAGCAGGTCCCGGGTGCCGGAGACCAGCATGGTGGGAGGGAACCCGGTGACGTCGCCGCGCAGCGGGGACAGCAGCGGGTTGGTGATGTCCTGGTCGCCGGCGTAGAGCGCCGCTCCGCGACTGCCGATGGCGTCGTAGGTGATCAAGACATTGTCGACCCATTCGTGAACCTTCAACGAGTCGCCCACCGGGGCCAGGTCACACCAGGGGGTCTGCACGGCGATGGCCGCCGGTGGGGTCAGGCCTTCCTGTTTGGCGCGCAGCACCGTCGACAGCGCCAGGCCTCCGCCCGCCGAGCCGCCGCTGATAGCGATGTTGGCCGCAGGCACCATGTCCAGGGCGGCTTTCCACACCGCGATGGCGTCGTCGGAGGCGGCGGGAAAGGGATGGTCGGGGGGCATCCGGAAGTCGACCTCGATGACTGTGATGCCGCAGGTGGCCGCGATGACGGCCGGTTCGAGCAGTGAGGCCCGGCCGGGGTTGAACACGTAGGCTCCGCCGTGGGTGTTGACCATCAGCCGGTTGGTGTTGCGCGCCGGGATCTGCGCCGGGGTGACGATGAAGACCGGGACCCCGCCGAGGGTGGTCGACTCGACCTGCACGCCGAGTTTCTCGATGATCTGCTCGATGGCCGGGGCGGAGTGGCGGGCCAAGCCGGCGACGGCGTCCCTCCAGCCCTGGGCGTCGGGCGGGTTGAGCAGCCACTCGCTGTTGCGGTAGGGCATCGCGATCGCGGTCTGCAGGTCGGCGCTGACCGAGGTCGGCACCGGAATCGTGCGCCCGGGAACCTGCCGCGGGCCGGGGTTTCCGTTGATCTGGCCCATCAGGTTCTGCAGCATCGCACCATCGGGGATTCCGATGATGTTGGCCGGATCGGTGGTGGAATCAGTCATGGCGGTAGTTCTACGCCACATCAGTGGTGGGCTCGCAGCAGTCGGACCGAATTCTTGCTTTTGCGTCGATCACGTCCATTCATTGAGTAGAAAAAGGGCGCGGCTGTCGAAACTTGAGAGGGTGTTGTGGCGTGGCCGATGAAACGGCGGATGTCACATCACCTGGGGGACCGGCCGACCACCCCGAAGCCGGCCTCGGCTGCATCGTTGCCTGCAGCGTCCAGTGTCGGCGCGCTGCAGCGGCCGGATCAGCGCGGGTAGAGCCGACCCACGCCGGTCGCGCGCACCACCACGGCCTCGCCTGGTCGGGGCGGCGAAGTCACGCCGCCGGGCGTCCGCACCGGAATCCGGGTTCCGTCGGCCAACTCGACCTGCACGACGGCGTCGTGTCCGTAGTAGGCCGTCTGCGTGACGACGCCCGCGCCGACCTGCCTGCCGTCACCAGCGGGCCGGGACAACTCCAACTGTTCGGGTCGCAGCACGACGACGACATCTCCGCCTTCGAAGGCGAGGCCGCGCGGCTCACCGCTTCCAACCACGACATCACCCAGCGAGCAGGTGGCCAGACCGCCACGGACTACGGCCGGTAGCTCCGCGACCTCGCCGAGGAAGCGGGCGAGTTCCAGGTCGGCGGGTTCGGTGTACAACGCCGCGGGCGTGCCGGCCTGAACGATGCGCCCGTCGCGCAGTACGGCGACCAGATCGGCGATCGACAGCGCCTCTTCCTGATCGTGAGTCACCAGGACGGCGGTGGTTCCGAGGGATCGCAGCAGTCCGCAGACTTCCGAACGTAGCCGGGCGCGCAGGGCCAAATCCAGTGAACTGAACGGTTCGTCGAGGAGTACGACGTCGGGTCGGGGCGCAAGGGCGCGGGCGAGCGCGACTCGCTGCTGCTGACCGCCGGACAGCTCGTGCGGCCGGGCTCTGGCGTAGGAGCCCATGCCGACCATTTCCAGCAACTCCCCGATACGGGATTCGGAGTGCCGGGGCAGGCCGAATCCGACGTTCTCGCTCACGCTCAGATGTGGGAACAGGGCACCCTCCTGCGGGACGATGCCGACGCGGCGCTTCTCGGGTGGAACGAAGCAATGCGGGAAACCGGCCCCGGCCCCGGCCACCAGACGGTCCCCGAATTGGACCGTTCCGGCAGCGGGCTTGACGAACCCCGCCAGGATGCGCAACAACGTCGTCTTCCCGGAGCCACTTCTGCCCAGGACGGCCGAGATGGCGCCGGACGGCACCGTCAGATCGAGGTCGTGGAGCACCGCCTCCGATCCGTAGCCGGCGGTGAGTCCGTGCACAACCACCCCGGTCACGGGTGCACCCCCTCCGACTCGAACTCGTTGGTCACCATCCGGCCGACCAGCCAGGCCGGGACCGCGGCCAGCACGATCAGCGCGAACGCGTACGGCGCCGCCGACCCGTAGGCGGCCACATCGGTGCGGCTCCACAATTCTGTCGCGAGGGTGTCCAGTCCGGTTGGCCGCAGCATCAGCGTGACGGGAAGTTCCTTCATCGCGGTCAGCAGAACCAGCAGCCCACCGGTGGCGATGCCGGGCAGGGTGTAGCGCAGCGTGGTCGCCGCCCATGCGCGAAGCGGTCCACGTCCGAGCGTTCGAGCGGTCAACTCCAGCACGGGCGGAACCGCCGCGGTAGCACTGCGGATAGACCCAATGGCCTTGGGCAGGAACAACACCGCGTAGGCGAAAGCCAGCGCCGCCACGCTCTGGTAGGCAATGGGCAGCACGGCGAGGGTGAGGAAGACCATCGAGAGCCCAACGACCACACCGGGTAGTGCGTGTCCGGTGTAAGACACCGTCTCGATGGCACGCACCATCGGCGTGCGATAGCGGGCGGAGAGGTTGGCCACCGGGAGCGCGAGGGCAACGGCGAGCACCGCGCCAGCTGCGGCGACGCCGAAGGAGTTGACCGCCGCCGAGGCGAGTTCACCGACGTCCAGCGGGGTTCGGCTGCCCTGGAGCATGCGCAGCAACAGCGACACCAGCGGGACTCCCAGGGCGAGCCCGGTCAACAGTGCCAACCAGGCGACCGCGAGGGCCATGCTCAGACCGCGAAGGTTCACCGCGACAGCGCGGCGTTGGGTTCCGGCCCCCACCCGCCAGCGATGTCGGCGGCCGCGGATGCGCCGTTCGGCCACCACCAGGAGCAGTGCCAGCGACACCAGAACGAGCGCCAGAACGGTGGCGCCGACGCGATCGAAACTGGCCCGGTAGGACGTGTAGATGACCCGGGTGAAGGCGTCGACGCGCAGCAGGGCGACCGCACCGAAATCGGAAAGCACGTACAGGGCGACCAGCAGAGCGCCGGCCGCGGCTGCCGGCCAGGCCTGGGGCAGCGTGGTTTCAGTGAACGAACGCAGCGGGCCGCGGCCCAGGGTGCGGGCAACCTCCTCCAGGGCGGGATCGCTCGAACGCAGAGCTGCGGTGACGGGAAGTGCCACGTAGGGAAAGCTGACCAAAGTGAGGATTAACGCCGCGGCCCAAAAGCCACTGATCGGGAACTGTGCGAGCCAGGCGTAGGCGGCGACATAGGACGGCACGGCCAGTGGCAGCGCGGCTCCGACGACCCAGAGTGCCCGGAACGGCAGGTGGGCCCGCGCCAGAAGCCAGCCGGTTGGGACACCGATGATCAGGCAGGCCCCGACCACGACGATGACGAGAGCCACCGAAGTGCCGACGGTTTCCAGGGTTCGCCGGTTCGCGAGCACGTCGACGACCCGTTGGACGCCGGCTCCGCTGGCCCGGACAAGCAGGTACAGCAAGGGAATGAACGCGGCGATCGCGGTTCCGGCGCCCGCGAGCAGCAGGGCGCGCGGAGGTCGCCCCACCAGTCGTGACGCCGGGAGCGGAAGAACATCCGGGCTAGGGATCACAGCAGTCCTGCGTCGCCCAGCATGGCAAGGGTCGCCGGCAAGCCCGCCAGATCGGCGAGTGGAACATCGGGTCCGCGCAGCGAGTCCAGCGGCGGCAATCCTGCCGGCGCGGGGACCGACGGCAGCATCGGATACTCGAAGGTGTTACGGACGAACCATTCCTGGGTTTGCTCGGACAGCAGCCATTCGGTGAACTCGGCAGCGCCGGAGTCGTCGGCGGCGTTCGCCAGGACGCCGACTCCGGCGACGTTGACCAGGCTGCCCGGGTCCCCGGGTTTGGTGAAGGCGATCCGCGCCCGCATCGCAGCCTCGCCGACCTCGCTGGCTTTCTCGTACCAGTAGTAGTGGTTGATCAGGCCGAGCTTCACCCGTCCCGAGTCGACGGCGTCGAGGATGAGGCCGTTCTTTTCGTATTTCTGCACATCGTTGGCCACAAGACCGTCGAGCCACTTCCGAGTCACGTCATCACCGTCGGCAATCCTCATGGCGGTGACGAACGCCTGGAACGACGCGTTGGTCGGGGCGATCGCGACCTGGCCCCGCCACTTCGGGTCGGTGAGGTCGAAGACCGAGCGCGGCACCTCGGGTGCGGGCACCTGTTCGGAGTCGTAGACGACCACGCGAGCCCGACCCGTCACTCCGGTCCATGTTCCGTTTGGTGCCCGGAAATTCGCCGGGACGGCAGTTATCACGGTCTCCGGCAGCGGTGTGAGCAGACCGGCCGCGTCGACGGCACCGAGTGCGCCGGCGTCCTGCGCGAAGAAGATCTGCGCCGGGGTCGCATCGCCCTCTTCGAGGAGTTGCGCCGCCAGTTCGGCGGAGTCGCCGTAGCGGGCTTGCACCGCGATGCCGGTCTGCTCGGTGAACTGCGCGAAGATCGGGGCGACCAATTGTTCGGAGCGTCCGGAGTAGACGGTCAGGGAACGCTCCGTGTCGTTCGGGCTCTGGTTGCAAGCCGCGACTCCGGACAGTGCAAGGCCGGCGGCGACGGTGACGAGGGCGGTACGCACGCGGAGTGTGAAACGGCGGCGCGCAATCACGGGGGTCTCCTTAGCGAAGTTAGTTAGGTTAGGCTACCTTAGCGCTTGCTGCCCGGTGGTGGGACCCGGCGTTGCTTCGTCCGGCCACCCGGGCTGACGCCGAACCGGTGCGCGTCGGGTGTCGGTGGTCGCTGGGAGCATGGCTGGGCGAGGATCGCTGACCAAAGGGAGTCGATGAGCAGTGGGACGTAAACCGAGCGACGACTACGACTTCGGCGAGCCGGGCAAGTGGGGTGAGGACCCCGAGCTGATCGACTTCGTTGAGGGAGACGATGACGACGGCTGATCCAGGCATCGCTGCCAGGACGAGGCCGCGCCGAGACCGACCGCGAGGAAACGAATCATGGAGAACCAGCCGATCCACCCCTACGATGCCGGCGACGACTTCGACGCCGGGGACTACGGCAACGACGACCTGGACAAAGACGACGGCAATGACGAGGGCATCGGCTGAGAGGTCGGTGTCCGGGTGTCGAGGCTAAGCCGTGTATCGGAGCTAAGCCTGGTCCGATGCTGAACTTGCGTAATCCCACGACACCGTTCTGACGGGCGTCATTCGGATATAGGCGGCGCCGGGCCTGGGTTCGGTGGGCCACTCCGACTCTGGCACGCCCCGCGCCCGGGCACCTTCCCTCGCGAGTTCAAGGGCTTCGTGTCGTTCGCGAACGATGCGGGCGTGCCCTTGGAACATCACTCCCCGGATATCCGCCATGCTGGTGCCGTCTTCGAGCAAGATGCTGACGTTCGGATTGCCTTCGACGTTGGCCACTTTGCGTGTCCCGTCTCGCACGCCCATGACGATATCGCGGCCGAGGCGAAAGTACCCGAGGGGTACGGAGTGCGGAAAGCCGTCGTTGTCGATGGTGCTCAGTATCGCCCAGCATGGGCGGCTATCGAGATAGGCCTCAATTTGTTCGTCACTGAGTTTCCTTGGCATGAAAGGAGGTTAGCAACGAGCGAATTCAGCGATGGGCGTGGCGGTTCGGCGGGATCCGGCGTTGATAGGCCAGCGGATCGCACCAACCACATGACGGAGTGCAGCTCACCGTGGCTCGTTGACCCGGTAGAGCCGCCAGTCGGGTTGGCCGTCGCCGTCATTGGGCACCTCCACCTCCAAGGTCGCGATATCGGCGCCGGTGTCGTACAACGTTGGATAGCGCTTGTTGAGGGTGTCGGATTGACCGCGTCCGGTCGGCGGTACCGCCAGCAGGTATTTGGCGCCGCGGGTGGAGGGGTCGTTGAGGATGCGGACGAAGTCCGGATCGGACGGCAGCACGAACATCTTGGGTTTGCGGGAGGCGGCGACGACGGCAAATCCGTACACGGTGTCGGCGACGATTGAGCTGTCGGGCAAATCGAGGTCATCGAGATAGTGCGCGAGTTCCCTTTCGGTGGAGAAGGTCCGCGCGATCCGGTGCTCGTCGGCCTTCTTCGGGCTCACGCTGTCCGGGGCCGGGTTCAGAACGGCGCCGAGTGCGTATTCCTGCGGGGCGTAGCGCGGCAGGGTCATTGCCCATCCGGCAACCAGCACGCCGACCGCGAACGCCGCCGCTGACATGCGGTATCCGCCATGGCGGCGGGTCGAGCTGACCGGTGAGTCGGGCAACGCGTGGCGGCCTGGACGGATCGGGGCGACGAACACCCCGTCCGGGACGGCCAGCAGCGCCAGCGTGGCGGCGAACGGGATCGCGATGATGTAGAAACGCAGGAAGGGGAAGGTTCCCCCGGCGGCGAACGTCACCGATTGGAACATCAGAGCCGCCCCGAAGATCACCACCGGCGGAACCAGCATGGACATCCGCGGCCGTCGCCAGCGAAGGTATCCGGCCCATGCGCCGAAGGGGATCAGGGTGGGTGCCAGCAGCAGGATGCAGGTGAAGGCGAAGCCCAAACCGGCCAGCGCCCCCGGCGCGACGGCACCGGACTGCTCGAGGATGGCCCTGTTGCCGTACTCGGAGGTGAACTGGGCGAACCCTTCACCGGTGATCAGCCAACTCGCGACGGCCCAGCCGACGAAGGCCAGCAACCCGGGGCCGCTGATGATGATCACGTCGAGCAGGGCCCGCCGGATCCGCGGCGCGGTCGGCGCCCTGCGGTAGGTGGTCACTGCCACGACGGCCCCCGCAGCGGCGATACAGGCCAACGCGTCGTAGCGGGTGAGGTACGCCAGACCCATGGCGATACCGCCTGCGACGATCAGGTGATGCACGCTGTCGTCGACCATCCACAGGATCAGTCGGCGCACCGCCCACGTCATGAAGAAGATGAACGGCGCTTCGCTCATCCCGTTGGATCCGTAGAACACGATCATCGGGTGTACTGCGAAAAGACCGGCGATGCTCAGGCCGTACCAGCGGGGAAGTCCACGGTCTATGGCCATCGACAGCACCTGGACCACCGCACCGGCCATGAAGAACGCGGACATGATGCTTGCCGAATAGGCCCGTTCGGTCAGCGCGGGCCACAGCGGACTGGCTGCGGTCATGGGTAGCTGAACCAGGGCGGTCAGTGGGGTGAAGATGAATCCGATGGCGGCCAGATGGGGTTCGCGGCTGAACAGCGCACTCTGTGAAGCGGCCACGCGTGCCAGCGAATCGCCGAGGATGAATCCATTGCGCACCTGCAGCCAGTAGCCGACCGCGAGGTAGGCCACCGCGGAGGCAAAGAAAATCAGCGTTTTGAGCCTTCGGTCGGACATACCGGTCATGGGCCGGCGGCCGGATCCGCCCCCGGCCGCTGTGCCAATCCGTGGAAGGTCTTCTCCCAGTAAGAGGGATTGCGGATTAGCTGATACATCCCCTTGGCGGCCGCAATGCTCATCATCACGAAAAAGGCTGACACGGTCAGGGCGGGCACGATGAGATCGGCGCGGTCATCCTCACGCAGGGCAAGCAGATTCATGTACAGCGTGATGCCGTTGCCGACGATTAGGGCCACCAGCGACGGGAAGTACACGAACCAGGGGAAGACATCACCGACGACGGCGGGCTGGCCGAGGAACCACAGGATCGTGATGAACCAGAACAGCAGATTGAGCACCGCGATGATCGGCGTCCCTGCCAGGATCAGGGTCAGCCGGACGAAGGCGCGCGGTCCCACCGATCGCCACATCTGGACCGGGCGTCGGATGTGAACCAGCCAGGTCTGCAGATAGCCCTTGTACCAACGGGATCGCTGCCGGATCCAGTTGATCGGGTCACTGTTGGCCTCTTCCATCGTCACCGAATCCAGCACCGCCGTCCGGTAGCCCAGCGCGTGGATGCGCAGACCGAGGTCGGCGTCCTCGGTGACGTTGAAGGGATCCCAGGCGCCGATCTCATCAAGCACCTCCCGACGGAGGTGATTCGACGTGCCGCCCAGCGGGATCGGTGACTTGCTGCGCATCAGGCCGGGCAGCAGATAGCCGAACCACAGATTGTATTCGGCGGTGAACCATCCGGTCAGAAGATTCTGGTGCGCGTTGTGGTAGGCCAGTTTCGACTGCAGACAGACCACTTCAGGCGGCAGCTTCGCGAACGCCGCCACCGTGCGGCGCAGTTGCAGTGGCTCGGGCAGGTCTTCGGCGTCGTAGATGGTGATGATCTCACCGGTGGCGAATTCCAGACCGTAATTGCAGGCTTTGGGTTTGGTGCGCGGTTCGGCGGGCGGAACCAGGACGATGGTGACCGACTCCGAACTCTGGTAATTCGCCGCGGCGGTGATGGTGACCTCGTCGTCGGCCTCGAGTAGAAGCAGCACCTGCATCTTGTCGGCCGGGTACTCCAGTCGGCCCATCGCGGCGAGCAGGTCGCCGACCACGTCGGGTTCGTCATAGGCCGGCACCAGGATGGTGTACCGGGGCAGTCGGGAGTCCGGCGTTGCCCGGGCCTCCTCGTCGGAGATGACGATGGCGCGGTATGCCAGGCCCTGCCGGAAGATCAATACCCGGTCGATCATGGTGAGCACATAGCCGAGCGTGCTCAGCGCGATCAGGACGACGGCGGTCTGCAACGGATTCCACAGCGCGAAGGCGATGGTGACCAGCAGGGCCGTCCACAGCAGGACCCGCTGCCAGCGGACCACCGCGACCGAAGCCGAACGGATCGGGTCTTCCTCGCGGAGGCGGTTGACAGCGCGATGCAGAGCATGCTGCCGCGCTTCCTCGCCGATGTCGGCGGTCATGATGGATCCCGATGCTGTAGTTGGGCTCGCACCAGGCCCCGCCCGAACTCGGTGAGTAAATCGCGGTCCTTGAAGGTGGGATCGCTGTCCCAGGTGGCCTGATTGCCGCGGAAGAACACCGCGACCATGGTGCGAAGTGCCTGTCCCATACCGCCGCTTGGTTCGGGAAAGATCACCTCCGCCTCATGGTTGTCGACCGATGCGACCATCACCCGCTGGGCGGAGTCCCGGTTGCGCCAGGTCCAGGTCAGCAGGTTGTAGGTCAGCAACCTCTTATCGTCGACGACGGTGACCAGAGACCCGGTGACATCACGCCCGAGGTCGATGAACTCTGGATCGCTGACCCGGCTGGAGGACCCGTCGTAGAGCACCGTGGCCGGAAAGACCTGCAGCGAGAAGGGCTGTCGCGTCGTTGTACTGTCGACGACCACCTCCCGTGGTCGGGCGAATTTGTCCCACTTCGGATTACCGGTGTCGGCCAGGAACTGCTGACGGATCAGGATGGCGTCGCGGCCGTAGACCCGCCGAACCCACGGGTACTCGCGCTCCTCGGTCTGCTGCCACCCGGCGGGGGCGGTCAGCGGGCGGCCGAAGGTCATCCCGTCGACCCTGGCCGGTTGGGTGGCCGGGACCGGCAGGTGCACCAGCGAAAGCGCGATGGCCACCGCGGATACCAACGCAACCCCGGCCCAGACCTGACGGGCGGCCAGCGGTTCGATGCTCCGGCCGAGCCAGCGCTTGGTCTGCCCGCGGCGCGCATAGAGGAACAAACCGAGGCCCCCCGACACCATCGACACCGATGCGGGCAGCATCTGGAAGGCGAATAGGGGGGCGTTGGGCGCGAACACCGCCATCAGCGCGAGCAGAACGGCCCCGACCAGCAGTGCGGCCACGGCCCCGATGGCGGCGCGGTTGCGGCTGCGGCCGACCGAGACCGCCGTCGCCGCGGCGGCTATCACCAGGGTGGCCTCACCCGCCGACACCCGGTTGCCACCGAAGAAGATCACGCCCAGTTGGTAGCCCGCCGGGAATGTCATCAGCATCAACAGCCAGACCCAGGCGAACCTGACGACTGGGCGCAGCCCGAACAGCATGGCGCTGGATGCTATGAGGAAGAACCACATGGCGGCCAAGTCGATCCGAAGGAGGTGGAAGTACTGCGAATACCGTTGCAGCAGAACGGCCTGAAGCATCAGGGCGAATCCGAGGCCGAGGATTCCGACGATCACGTCGGTTTGCCGATCGTGGATGGGAAGCTCAGTGCGGTTGCGCCGGGCCACGCCGATCGCGGCGACGGCGGCCGCGATGGGCATCAGCCACACGAACCCGTTAAGGCTGCCCTCCAGGGTGCTGTCGACCAGGCTGGCAATGGTCCGGTGGAACGCGAAAGCCGTCACCGCGATGAGGAATACCCATCGCAGTGTGAGCCGGACAACGGTCCGAACATGGTGTTCGGGGCCTGCCGTAGCAGCCTCCGGCGGTGGTCCGCTGCCGTTAACGACCAGCGTTGCGGCGGACGGAATTTCAGTCGTCATGAGCCGGGCGGTCGGTCGCCCTGCGGGTGCGAAGGAAGATCAGTGCCGCACCGCCGGCCACGGCGATCAAGATCCCGGCCGCCCACCACGCCGTCGAACCATCGGAGTCGGGGTACGACGATGCGGAGACCCCGGGTTGGGGGCGGACGACCACGGGTTGTTGCCCGGGTGCGGAAATGACCGCGACGCCGTCCACCGCCGACCACCGCCGCGGATCGGCGGTCATCCACCGCAACAACTCATCGAGTTGTCCCGGAGCCGAATTGGAGGTGGCCACCAGCAGCGAGCGGTGACCGTCAAAGAACGCCTGAAGCGTCCCGTAGCGCAGGTCCGGATCCAGCGTCAGAGTGGTGGACTGACCCGGGCCGATGACCCCGTCGAGGGTGAGGCGATCGCCCTGGGCGCTGACCGGTAGGGCGACGCCGGGTGCCGTCCAGCCGTCGGCCTCGATCACGATGGCCGGCCCGCGGCTGCGCATGGCCTCGTCGACGGTGGTGACTTCGGTGCCGATCGGCAGGGCGCTGAGTCGCTGCATCGCCACCGCGATTGCGGTGGCGCGGGCGGTGTCGGCGAAGGCGTCCGAGCCGATGCCGATCAGGGTTGTGGGCATCAGCGCCTGGGGCAGCGACTGCAGACCCGACGGAACCGGCGGGACGGCGGCCTCGCTCTCGACGACACTGTCGCCGTCGATGGTCAGCGTCAGCGGCTGGAATTCGCCGCAGCGGCCGGTGTTCCCCGCGAGGTTCAGTGAGATCCCGAGGGTCGTATAACGCTGCAGCAGCCGATCTGGCACGTCGACCCAGCGATCGATCACACCGGCGTCGTCGACCGACCAGGTGTCGATGGTCTCGCCGCCGACGATGGCGACCAGCTGTGCGCTGACACTGGCCGGCGGCGGGGTGTAGGAGCCGAGGAGATGGACGCGAATCCCCCTGGCTGGACGGCCCATCCGGGTCTGGTCGAGGCCGACGGAGACCTGGGGTGCCAACGCGACGGCCGACACCACCGGCTGTCCCAGTTTGCGGAGCGTAGTCACGTCACCGGCCAGTTGCGGGTTGTCCCGGAGCGGGCCGACCACCGCCTTGGAGGTGAGCGCGAGCCGTGAAATATCGTTGGCCAGCAGCCTGGTCTGGTTGGTCAATTCGTTGTCCGGCCCCGAGATCCGCAGGTTCGGCATCCCACCGGGTACCGGTTGCAGCACAACACCGGTATCCGGGCCCTGCTGGATGACGATCCGGCGTTCGAACGGAGCCGCCGGAGGTAGCGCGGCGCCGATCCGCACAATGGTGATTGCGGTGGGCTGCTGGCCGTAATGCGCCGTCACATCCGTTGCCAGCCGCACCGCCGCGTCGGACTCGGCCAGGTCAGGGATTGCCGGGATGGCGATGGTCAGCTTCCGCAGCACGGGCGGCAGAAAGTCGGCGACACTGCCCGGTGGCCGCTCGGTGCCCCCGAAGGACACCACCGCGTTGGTCAGCCGCAACGGGTTGGTGGGATCGAGGCAGTAGCCCTGCACCGGTACCAGGTAGGTGCGCAGCGTGACGGTGACCGCGTCGTCCTCGATCGCGGCACCGGTCAGCGGGATCGTGATCGGCTCGAGGTCGTCGGGGGGCAGGGGCACCCGGGTGATGGTCCGGTCCCGCTGCATCACGGTGATCGTTCCGGAGCGCACGTTGATTGGAATCTCGACCGTCGCGGTCAGGCTCGCCGTATCAGACCCCGCGGAACCGGGAAGGTGAGCTCGGTCGTCCCCCTATCGCCGTAGAAGGCCAGCGGTGCGACCACCCCCAGTTCGGTCAGCGTCAGCATCGGGCCGGTAGCCGCGGGAGTTGCGGGGTCATCCGGCTCGGCCGCGGCCGGCGGAGCGGACAGGACGGCGAGCAGAACGATCGCTGCGAGGATGCGCAGCCGCTGACGGGAACCGGCACGCAGTACCGCCACCGGCACCGTGACATGGTTCATCGCCTGTGACACTAGTTGCATATTGACGAGTGCGCTCGGGCGGTTTTCTCTGACCATCGACGCGAGGCTCAGTGGCTTGCGGGCGTCATGGACTCCCGACGATACGTCCTAGCCGCGCCGGAGGAATGCCGGCGACGGTTCAGATCCCCGGCGCGAACTGGCCGTAGATGAACGTTGCCACGATCAGGATCGTGAGGACGGCCCCGGCGAGGAGCGCCACCCAAGGCTGGATCCGGTGGGTGAAGTACGGTTCGGCTGAGTCGGCGGACATCGTCGCGCTGTCAACGGTCGAGTGACGATTGTCGGTCTGGTCGATGGTTGTCATTGACTTCTCCTCCGGTCGGTGCCGACGCCACTGGGTGGCGGACGGCTTCCGATAACAATGATCCGCGTGATCACCCGGATGCCGCATGAACCGCAGGGTCGAATCGCGATCTAGACCGTTGGTCCGGATCGGTGGTACCGCGCCGGTATACGTCACCTCGATTTTCGCCGTAGTGGCTGTTCAGCCGGTATTTCCCCGCCTCCGGTGCCCGATCGGTGGGCAAGACCTGTCATACCCCGCTGGGACAATCGGGACATGTTCGAGACAACCCCGCCCCAGCCCCTGCCGGACGGTGTCGACCTGGCAGATCTGGCTGAACTGGCCGACCCGGTCGCCGCTGTGGTCGCCGCCGA